>Ga0315288_10003212_pt1 | contig 20875 bp, 48 predicted proteins | sample YL17G11_20_MG_FD_203454 | JGI IMG/M metagenome (GOLD analysis project Ga0315288, IMG submission 203454) | Sediment microbial communities from Yellowstone Lake, YNP, Wyoming, USA - YL17G11_20 | ecosystem: Environmental > Aquatic > Freshwater > Lake > Sediment | place: USA: Wyoming | collected...
GGCGTTAAGCTGGGAAAGTCTCCCAATCTGTAGCCGTCTTAAGTTTGATATCATCTCGCGTCGCTCAGTCCGGCCCTCGCCGGTCTTTAGTATGACAAAGTGTTTAAATACGTCCTAGAAGGTGCTGGTAGCGCCTATAACCGCGCCAAGTGTTGACATAGGCTATTTCCCGCTGAATGTCTCTTAATTCACTTTGTTCTCTTTTGGCTTTAATTGATGCCTCTTGTTGTTTCTTTTGGTGGGCCAGTTTCTCCGCTCTTTTCTTACGTTCCCATTCAGTTGGCATGACGATTATTCTCCACTATATAAACCCTCTATACTATAAGGGCACCAAATGGCCTAAAGTTTCCATATTTTCAATATTTATTTTTAAGCTCAAATAAGCTTCTTATTTGAGATATTATTCACAAGAATTTCATACGTTTGTCATTAGATTGTCGTCACTCCCTGTTATACTTAAAGGGTAGGAAAGGGGTAAAAATATGAAAGAGATAACGACATGGGCGGATAAAATGAAAGTCTGGGAACTTTCCGATGCGGGAAGGAAAGAATATTTCCCGGATGAAAATAATGATTGTGCCGTCCGCGCATATGCCATTGCCTTTGATATTCCCTATTACCAGGCCCACAAAGAACTAGCAGACTTTGGGCGCAAGAATGGAAAAGGAATAGTTTTTCATAGGTTTCTAGCTTACAAAGGAATATATGTAACAAGGCATAAAGGAACAGTCAAAAGGTTTATCGAAGAACATAGCGAAGGTGTTTACATTGCTAAAATACGTCGTCACGTCTTCGCGGTGAAAGAGGGAAAGATATTTGACACGGTTTACGATTATGAGCGCTCGCATATTACGTGGTATATAAAGGTGACGAAATGAAACCGGCAAATGTCATCATTTGGGATAGGGTTCAAAACCCCGAAATTGCCTACTTGAACCGGATAACACTAGACGCGGAATTATTAGAGCGCATGGCGACGGTTTACGCTTACTTGGGCGATGTTGAAAGGGTTCTTAAGATAAAATGGTTGTTATTAGCTAAAGAACAAGGAACATTTAAAATAGGACAATTTTGTGAGGTGTGGAAATGAAAAACAAAACAAAACCATATGCCAAATTTGAGGGAATTCAAAAAGGGTTCAAAGAGATAAAAGACTTTCCTATTTATACCGTATTTTGGGAAGGCCATAAATTAGACCGGTCAACGGTGACAAGGGAGACTCTAGACAAAATTGGAGTAACAGATATAAGGGGAGAATTATGATAACGATATTTATGGCGATTTTTTTCGCCGGTTTTATAGGCCTTATAGCCGGTTTAAATAATTGGAATTAATCACCAATAATTCACTCAGTTGTCATCATAATATCATGAGTTACGGATAGACTTAGAAGAGAAACAAAAGGGGGATAAAATGACAAGAATAAAAGAAATTGAGAACACGCAAAAGAAACTAACCACAAAAGCGTATAAAAATATCGACTATGAAACCCTTTTGAGGGAAGGATTGAATAAAGTAGAGTTTGATTTATATTTTCAGTTGGAAGACGAAAAACTCGCAATTATTGAAAAATAAAAGGGGGATTATAATGGAAACTATAAACTACAAAGACCACGAAATAAAAATTGAGCAAGAAGACGGCGGAGATTTTAATCCGCGAGAGTGGGATAATACCGGGACAATGGTTTGTTTTCATGGAAGATATGAACTTGGGGACAAACATAATCTAAGTGTTGAAGAGGCGAAGGACATATTAGATAGGAAGGACGTTGTGGCATTGCCTTTGTTTCTATATGACCACTCCGGTATCACTATCTCATGTAAACCCTTCTCATGCCCTTGGGATAGCGGGCAAGTGGGGATTATATACGTTGACTACGACCGCCTTAAAGAAGAATTCTCAGCGAAGAGAGTAGGGCCAGTCTTAAGAGAAAAAGCTAGGAAACTTCTTATAGGGGAAGTCGAGACTTACGACCAATATTTACGGGGAGACATATGGCGTTTTTCAATCGAACATTCCGACGGAAGTCTAGTAGGTTCTGGCGGGGGATTTTTCGGATATGACGATTGTCTGGCGGAAGCCAAAAGTCAAGTTGATTATAATGTGAAACATTATTTAGAAGTTCACCAAGCTCAAGTCAAAGAGTGGATTAAAAACAAAGTCCCTTTGAAGTATCGCGAAGCTTCTAAAGTTTAAAGGAGGATATTAAAATGCAATCACTTGATAACTTAGACAAAAAGAAAATTCCGAACTATTCACTTAGTCTACATGCGAAGCGAGAAGTTAAGCAATTAGAAACATTCTACAAGCAAGGCAATGTTTGGCGCAACACTAAGACGGGAAGACGCGAAAAAAAGTAGGGGGAAAATAACAGGAATATCAAACAGGCAAAATAGTAGGCGTTAGTGAGATTAAATCTAGGGGGATAACATGAAACTATACCGTATCTACACTGAAAACAAAAACTTGGAAGGAATTAAGATGATATTAAATCGCGCCTTCGAGTCTTATACTTTATTAGAGGGTATTGGAGTCTGGAAAGGAACTGAAGAGAAAAGCCTAATCATCGAAGTTTTATCGGCAAACCCCCCGGCCTACTTTAAAATAGTGGCAGAAGATATCAAAGAACTAAACAAACAAGAAGCGGCTTTGTTGACGGTTCAAGAAACGGAATTAAAACTAGTTTAAGGGGGAAGTTATGGCATATAAAGAAGTTAAGCGGGAAGATATCCCCGCGCCATTGTTGCAAGCTATCGCGAAGGATGACAAACTTCGGATAGTATCAGCGCGGGAGTATCAAGTTTCCTGGGACTATAAGGCGGAAAAATGGGTTTACTTAAAATATGAAGACAATCAAATAGGGGGGATAAAATGAGAACAGTATTGAAAAATAATAGTGAAGTGGCGCATATTTGGGCGCAACAAAAACAAAAAGAGGGGAGGGCGGGCCATTTATTTTTTGAGGACAAAAGTATATATTCATATGGGCGCCACTTTGAAATTGCGCGCTTTGTTGATGACGATACGGTTTTATTTACTACGCGCTCATACTCAAACGCAACGGCGAAACATAAACATCAAGTAGAGCGGGCCATTAGCCATAAAGATATTTTCTATGTCCCGCAATTTGAAGACCATAATATAAACGTGTCATATTATCTTCAAAAGGTAAAAGACTCCAAAGAAAAGGCCTTAAAGGCCATTGCATACGGTGATATTTATTGCGACGACATTAAAAGATACTTAAATGCGGGTATCGAATACGTGGGCCATTTCAAAGTAAACAAAACCCTTAAAAAAGAAGTGGTGGAACTTGCGGGCCTGTTAGAAAAAGATAAAATATTTTCTAATGAGGAAAAAGAAATTCTTAGAGGGCGCAAGCTATCAAATGAAAAAAGGATGAAGACAAGGGAAGATAATCTAAAAACAAGGTGGGCGCGAGCTCAAGAAAAGTATTTAAAAGAAATTGAAGACTGGAAAAATGGGGTATTAGAGCGCGTGCCCCATTTACATGGTTTCAATAATCCCGTAGTCTTAAGAGTAAAGGACGATAGGATAGAAACTAGCAAGGGCGCGCAAATAACAGTAAAGACGGCCTTAAGGCTTTGGGAAGTTATAAAGGCAAAGCAATCCGTCGAAGGGTTCAAGCTTGATAATTATGAGGCGCGAGAAATTAAAGACAATGTTTTAATAGTGGGGTGTCATCATATCCCCCTAGCTGAATTAGAGCGCATAGCGGGATTGTTGGGAGTTTAGATACCAGTCGCGGGGAATCCTAGTATTTTCCCCGCGCACTATTTGAAGGGGGGACAATATGATATTTTGGCGGCGGGTTTGCCTAAGTGAGGCGCAAAGTAAGCTTATCCCGTTACATAACTTTGGCCTAGTCATCAAGCAAGGGGACGTTTTCAATCAAAAAATGGAGGATTAAAAAATGAATGAGATAATGTTTGCAAGGCCCAAAGAAAACTTTGAACTTTTGGGGACGGATTGCATACTAGACCGGCGAAACATTTACATAGCAGAACCGGCGGATAATATACCTAAGCGGAAGGACGGAAAGAAATTATATTTTCTTGATGAAGTGCTTTTAACTGAAGACGAAATAAAATTGATTTAAAAGGGGATAAAATGGAAAACGAAATTGAAGTATTTCATCGAACGTGGTATCATTATGAAGACGGTGTAAAGACTTGCGGAGTGGGCAAGCGTCATCACATTGCGACGGTTTACAGTGAAGACGAGGCGCGAGCCATATGTAAGGAATGGAATCAAGATAATGACGCAGGGGAATTATCAGATAAAGCGGAATATCAAAAGGTATAGACTAGGCTGGAAAGGTTTTCGTTTAACCTTGCCCAAATTTGGAAGGCAAGGGAATCAATATAAAAGGGAATTGATTTAAGACGGTTTTAAATGCTCTTTGCATATGGTTTTAAGAAACTATTAAAACAAGGTGGGCGCAAGCTTAACCCATTGCCGGCCATGTTGGGCGCAAGCTTAACCCATTGCCGGCCTTGTTGGGCGCAAGGTTAACAATGCCATGGGCCTAAAGACGGGCCAAAGGTTTATAGTTTACAGTTAAGTGTAAACTATGACAGTAGGCCATGACAGGGAAAGTTTGTCATTACAATCTAATGACAATCAGGTGAATTTTTGACGATAGGATAAATTAGACCATAGAGCAAAAACGATTTTGAATTTGGGAAACTCTTTTTACGTAGCGAGCTTTTTTATATCGCGGGCAGGAAATAGGGAAGAAATTATTCACAAAGAATTCACTTGATTGTCATTATGTTGTCATGGGTTGCGGATATACTTAAAATTGAAAAGGGGGATAATAAAATGAAAAAACTAACAGACTTCGATAAAGAAGAGATACGGGTAGGGGTTCAAAATGCAATATGTGAAAACCTAAATATCATTGACGTTATTGATAATCTCGAAGACTTCGGTTTAACGGCGGAGGAATGTAAGTGGGCCAAAGAAAATCTAGACTGGAAAGTTATTATAATCTAAGGGGGAAAATAAAATGAATAAATATAGCATGGAATTAGATATTGATACGGGATTATACCGCATTATAGCGCTAAAAGACTTCGGCCCGGTTAAAAAAGGCGACATAGGCGGTTTAATCTCTGCTGAAAAGAACCTTTCGCAGGCGCCTGACGATGCGTGGGTGTTTAGCAATGCGCGGGTGTCTGACGATGCGCGGGTGTCTGACGATGCGCGGGTGTCTGACTATGCGCGGGTGTCTGGCGAAGCGCAGGTGTCTGGCAAAGCGTGGGTGTATGGCAATGCGCGGGTGTCTGGCAATGCGTGGGTGTCTGACAAAGCGTGGGTGTATGGCGAAGCGCAGGTGTCTGGCAATGCGTGGGTGTATGGCGAAGCGTGGGTGTCTGGCAATGCGCAGGTGTCTGACAAAGCGCAGGTGTCTGGCGAAGCGTGGGTGTCTGGCGATGCGCGGGTGTCTGACAAAGCGTGGGTGTCTGGCAATGCGCGGGTGTATGGCGAAGCGTTGGTGTATGGCGAAGCGCAGGTGTCTGGCGAAGCGCGGGTGCAGTCTATGACGATTGAAGAGCTTAGTATTGTAAGTGAAGGAACAATCTTAGTTTATAAAAAGCTCAGAGATGGTATTGCCATCCTAGAAATTCCAAAAAACGCAAAAAGGGTAGGCGGAATATGTGGGCGAAAATGTCGCGCGGAATACGCTAAGGTTATAAGAATAGAGAAGGACGGAAAGGAAATTAAAAAATCCGTTGATTTATATTCCGGTGAGCTCGAATATGTTAGCGGAAAGACTGTTAAACCAAATTCATTCAATAGTAATCCTCGAATCGAGTGCTCGACAGGCATTCATTTCTTTTTGACGCGAACTGAAGCAGAAAGGTTTAATATGTAAAAGGGGGAAATAAAATGAAAAATAGAGACTTCGACCACGTTATAGGTATTCTTAGTGTTGATGTTGGTTTCGACGAAGACAACGAAGATTATTTTGTGTATGATAGAGAAACCGAAGAAGAGTTTTCATTTGTAAGTCAATGTGATATGATTAAATACTTAACGGATAGATTAAACGCAATAGCAGACTTAAACGACGAACTTGGAGGGGACTAAAATGTTAGATGATAGCGAAGTTAAGAATAAGTTAGACGGGAAAGACGTTCACTGGTATTTCGGGTACGACTATGACAAGTGGAGAAAGATTGTTCCTAAAATCAAGCTCCACCTGTTAAGAAGTCTTTGGGAAGTATCTTTATGGGATAGAATTAGTGGGCGGGACATTCCGCATTGTGATAGGTGCAAAGAGGAAATTGAAGGCTATCCGCGATACATATTAACATTTCCTTTATGCGAATGTTGTTATGATGACTTTAATTGTGAAGCAATAAACGACGGGGAATAAAAACATGGCGAAGAGAAAAACGACGACGAAGGCTTAACTTATTAAAGGGGGGATTATGCCGAAGTTAATTAAGGTTAAAATCTTAGTGAGTGAAGACGGAGGATATTACTTAGAAGAAGACCGCGACGATGGATTAAGGGGACAGGCGATACTAAACCCTGCCGACGTTGTGGCCGTGTTAGAGAACATTCTAGCTAAGCATGAGGCAACATTGCCCAAGGAGGCTGTCGAATGAGAATAGGAAAACTATGGATGCTTTATGATACGAGACTGAGATTATGGGTAGACGGTGAAGGCTACTTGACGAAATGGGGAATTGCCTTTGGGCCACTAAGAGTTATCATGCAAAAATAGGAGGTAGCACTATGACATTTCTTGCTTACATAAGACTGGCGCGCCTTGCTCATAGCGTTCGAGGATATCAAGCCTTCTTAAATGAACTTGGGCGGTTAAGAATAGACGAAAGGCCCACACCTAAAGAGGGATGGTTTAAGTTTTGGGAACGCATCCAAAGACATATCACTAAATGGCATAGCTAAGCTATACCGTATCGGGTATAGTTTTGCGTCGGGTTGCTCCTTACATAGGCTTTGCGCTCCCATAGAGCAAGGATGGTTGTTAGGTAGCCTGCTTATACCTTTAGGGGTATAAAATTTAAGGGCGAAGCATACTTGAGCTTGCCTTTAGGAGGTAGGGAAATTTTGTCAGGGAGAAATATTCGAGAGAGGCGAAAGCGATTTCAGATTTTTGGAGATGTCTTTACGTAGCGAGCTTTTTTATATCGCATACTTAAAACAGAAAGGAGAACTAAAATGTCAACGCACATTCGAGTCAGTTGTTATAATTGTGGGGACTTAACAGACAACGTTAAACTAAAAAGAGTGGATGGACAGAATCAGTTGATATGTTTGAACTGCATTAATCAAGGGGGGCAACATGAACTCAAAAGGACAAACGCCAAAGCAATTATTTCGAGAGTACCGGCAGAAGACGGAACAGGGATTAAATGAGTACAACCGGTTTTTTTGGGTTGCCCCGATTGAACATGTAAAAGAATTAGGGAGACAATTCTGGAAGGACGGAGTATTGGCCGAGTTATATGGGCAGATTGCAGGGAAGCGCGACGGAGTGGATTATCTAACACTCTGGAAAACTGGTGGAGATATCTAACTTAGGAGGACAAATGAAAACGTTTGAAGAAATCTTTGTAGAGATGATGACTACGGAGTACGGGGCAAACGGAACTGGAACTAAGCAACCGCCTGATTGGTTTCTCGAAGACTATCTAGAGCATATTGTTAGGAAAATGGTTCGAGAAGTCAAAGAAGAAAATAAACAGTAAGGAGCTGATATGGATATTATAGGGAGAGTGCATTTTCAAAAGACGGTTACGGTAGGTGGCCAACCCTGTTATGGAGTAGTCAAAGCAGATAACAACAGGTTTAAAATTCTCATAGCCAAGTGCGCGGGGGAATCTTTCGAGCAGTTTGCGGAAACTCTACTCCATGAGTTTATTCACTTGGTGTATTTTATTTTAATAGCCTTAACGGACTTCAATGTTTCTGAAAGGGCGCAACATAAAACCATAGAGAAAATTATGATTGTTTTTCTACGGGACTTGGTGGGGCAAAGGAGGAAGAAATGAGTTTCTTAATGGTAGCACTTTTTATGGGGAACTTTGTGGTTACGAGTTACCAAGCTGTGCCCGAACAGACCAGACCGCAGGGGTTTGAATGGACGGCTTCGGGTGAGAAAACCAACGTCCACGGAGTAGCCGTGAGCCAGGATATGCTAAAGCGCAACGGGGGGGATTTTACGTTTGGGGACATGGTTTGGATAGAAGGAGTTGGCTTAAAATTTATTAACGACACTATGAATGTACGTCACAAAAAGCGGTTTGATGTTCTGGTACCAACGCATGGAGCCGAGGTAAAATTCGATAGAGCATTTAAGGGAAAAAAATTAAAGGTATGGCTAATTCGCGTACCGAAGGAGATGTCAAAATGAATTGCTCGATTAAAAGTTGTAATCAAGAGGCTGAATATCATTTGAAGAATGGTGAGATTCTATGTTATGACCATATGGTAAAAATCGTGGGTTATAACCCAAGTAATCTCATAACATGCAAACATTGTGGTTTGATTGTTCCACAAATTCCTCACCATGATGTTCCCAAAAAACGTCTGAAAGAAATTACTGTCAAGATAACACCGAGCGCATATTGGAGTTTTCTTCACCAACATAATACCGAGAATATAGACGGGCAAGTGAAGGAGAATGTATTCGCAAACCCTGACATCTTTACGGAAGATGACCGACCATATCATCGACCTCTAAGTGAACGCGGGGAGCTTCAATTTCAGGTCATTCAGGAAACACTTAAAGACTTATCCCCGCAACAGCAACGGGTTCTTTATCTATGTGGCCAGCTCGGTAAAAGTCAGGAAGAAGTGGCGAAGGAATTGGGTGTACAGCCACCTGCTATATGTAAAATGTTACAGCGTATTCAAGAGATAATCAAACAGCGGTATCGAGAAACGGAGGACAAAGTCTAAAAAACATGGAAGGTGATGGAAACTTTAAGTCATTTGGTGCCCTTATAGTATCAGAGGATAGGTCTACGTAAACAAACCTCAAGTTACTTGAGATTTTGGGAGGACATTATGGCCCATATCGGAATGACGGAACATGGCCTAGTCGAAATAGTATCCGGCCATACAGTAATTCACATGACACAGCGCGAGGCAAGAGTGCTATTTAAAGAACTTGAAAGGATGATAAAGTGGTTAGATAAACGACTACTTAAAAAAGGAAGGAGAATTTAACGTGCCAAAATCAGCTTTGTCAGATAGATTAAACGCTCCCGCAAACTGGAAAGGAACAGACGACGATAACTGGTTCATGCGTTGGCGGTTGTACTGCAAGGGCTGGTTTGCTTATGGCCCTAGAGCGACCGAGGCATGGGCGAAATGGCGAGAATGGCCTAAGACGTTGTTCGCTATCCGAAGTAAGCAAGGAACCTTTAGACTTGAGACTGAAACGTGGGAAAGGGACTCAACGATAGAGGGAGCTTACGACGAGACATTGATTGTCAACGAAGATTTATATTTTTTTAAATCAACGTCGTGTCCCGATATAGACGAGATAACCCCGGCATATCTTTCTCGGATTCAATATTACACTCGCTGGCATTTTCAGATTCAATGGCCCTTTATGGTTGCGTTCCACGTTTACTTTAACGCTGATGAGGTACCGTATTACGGGGAGTCCCGGCCAGATATGACAAATAAACTCTTTTACTTTTACTTTGGAGCGCATAGGGACGGAGACAAAGTTTTCTGGTGCCCGTCGGCTTTTCTCGGTTTAACGTGGAAATGAAAAAGGTTACTCTCAAGCGACGACCATCAATCCCCGTGGGGACATTCGGTGTCCTAAGCGTAGATAACTTGGTTCTTTTTACAGTTGAGCTACCTTGGAAGAATAATGCCAACAATGTCTCTTGCATACCACCGGGGAAGTACCGGGTAAGTTGGACGAAATCACCGAGGTTGAAGAAGTTCACTTATGAAGTTACGGGAGTTAAGGGAAGGGCTGGAATTAGGATTCATTCAGGAAATTTTGCCAGTCAAGTCCTTGGATGTATCGCCCTTGGAGAAACGAACGGAGTGATGGATGGTAAGCGGGGTGTGTTCTCGTCGGTATCGGCAGTAAGGCGGTTCGAGAAGCTTTTAGACAGACAAGATTTTAATTTGGAAGTGAGGTAACATATGCTAATGACAACGATTGATATAAAAACTCTTGCGCCCGAAGAATTCGACATAGTTGTACTCATCCTCAATGCACACGCGTTCCGGCTACTTGGAATTCAATGGCAAAAGTCGGTGGCGTGGCACGTTGACTTCGAAACGGGAAATATTGTCTTCCATTATGAGTAATCGATTTCTGATTTAGGTTTCACTATTTACGTAGCGAGCTTTTTTATATCGCAAAGGAGAATTCCATGTCAGTACTAGACTCAGTATTATCAGTTTTAAGTGGTGGAGCCACCGGATTAATCGGGACCGCGTTGCAATCTGTCTATCAATACAAAACACGCAAGCTCGATATTGAGCTAGAGAAATCGAAAGCAGCGAATGAACTCGAACAACGTAAGCTCGACATTGAGATGCAAAAGCAGGAGTGGGCGAGTCGAACACAGATTGCTGAGATAACTACTGCTGGGGAAGTCGATAAGGCTGACGCAGAAACACTCGCTGCCTCTTATCAATTAGAACCGCAGCAATATTCGGAGAAATCCTTGCTCTCGCATGGGCAGGAGTGGGTTATGGTTTTGCTGGATGCGATACGCGCAATTATCCGGCCTGGGCTTACGATCTACCTATGTGTATTGACTTCTCTTATTTACTTTCAAACAAGAGGACTCATCCAGACTAATCAGGGAGACTCGTTTGCACTTCTTGAGAAACTGGTAAATACAATACTCTATCTGTTTACGACGATTGTGTGTTGGTATTTTGGAACCCGAAATAAAAATTCTAAATAATATCAAAGGAGAAAATTAAATGAGAGAAATACAAGGCACAGCTGCACCGGTTGCTACCGGAGAGTTTCACCCAATGGTGGGCATCCGTACAACGCCTGGACAATTCGTTAAAGGAAAAGTATTGGACATTGGGAAGACCAAGAATGATAATCCCTTTGTCAACCTCGAACTGATTGATCTCGACGGTTCAACTTCGAAAAGTGTGGCAAAGGGAGTGTACGTAGAAGCTGATGTCATAGTGGGCGACACAGTTGTTTTAATTGGTACCACTCGTCAGCTCCAAGAAAAGCTTCCACAGTTGGCTGTTGGAGATATCGTGACCGTTACGTTTACAGGTACTACGAAGGTGTCTAAGGGTACAATGAAAGATTATAAAGTTGAGGTAGAGTAATATGGGATTAATTAAAAAAGATGTGGCGACACTCAATGGGCAACCGACTCTTTCGATGAGCGCGCAGGTTACTAAGCCAGAGTCAGGGACCGAGGCTGCAATAACTCGGCTTCAGGCACCTAAACCAAAAGTAGCAAAAGCATCTGCGCCGGTCTACAAGCAAAGAGACTTCGATGCAGAAGCTAAGGGCAAAGTACGCTGTGTTATGTTTGAGGCCGCTTTACAGTCGCCCGCACTAGCGGGACTCCCGTTCAAGTCTCTGGAGGAATTCCTTGAAATCGTGGCAAAAGCCGCAGATGTTGGAGTTAATTATACGTGGAGATAGCAAAACTGATCAGTCGATAGATGAACAATCGTCGAACGTGTCGAGAATAGGTGCTGGCAAAAGTGGCAAAACGCTCGCTAGGTCGGGTTGAGCCAGAAACAAATCAGCCGCTTGGTAATATTCCAAGAACGCGGAACAGTTGCTTCGGCACATTCCGCCATGAAAATTTAAGGTGCGATCAGGCCTAATATAACGAATAAGCCTAGTTATCCTTCTTCGGGGAGATAATCTGGTTAGGTCGCATCGAATTTAAAGGAGAATAAAATGAGTGCATCATGGATAACAGCGATTACTGTACTAAGTGTGTGCGCGTTAATGCTAGGATTAAATCTGCTACTGGACATATACTTCGACAGATTCTTCGATTGGATTTTTCTAAGAAAGGAGAAATAGACGACGTGGAAAACGAGATTGATAGGAAGAGGCCAGCAAATGAGCGTTAGAACAGGAAAAGTATATAGACAGTCTGTTGCTCCACTTGAGACGTGTTGCGAATGCGATACGCCAACCGGAAAGGCAGGGGAAAATGAGGATAGCCTGTATTGCGCCGATTGTGGTGACGGGCCATTTTGCGCGAAATGTTTTGATATCCACATGGATAATCACAATCAGGGAGACAAGCCATGAGCGCTGAACCGACGGAGATAAAAGAGATTAGGCTTGCATATGTGAGGGGTGTTGAAGGGAACAGTATTTACCTGAACGATCATCGAATTGCTGGGCCGAAACCATGGGGAGGTGGTGATGTTTTAAAAGAATGGAAAGTTGATTTCAAAGATATAGGAAACGCCCTCCCACAGATCGCCCAAGCCCTCGCCGCCCAGCGGGAGGGATACGAGAAGCGGATTGAGGAGCTTGAGGATTTTCAAAGTTTTTACAAGGCGGAATTAGGACATTACCACGATCTGGTAAATGAACATGAGCAGAAGATTAAATCCCTCACTGTGGCGGGGGAGGAGTTGGCGAATGTTCTTAAAAAATACGGCAGCCGTCAGGATATTAGCCATGAAGTGGGAATTGTCGACAGTCTCGCTCGGTGGGAGAAGGAAGGGGGGTAAAATGAGCGAAGAGCTTAAACCAGCAAATCAGCACCCAGACTTTGGGAAGGTGTGTATTCATGGCTCACTAAAACGACAATGTTATACCTGTGAGTTGGAGGTAAGTAATGACTGGCTGAAAAAAGTAAATCAGGATTTAAGGGATGAAATCGACTTATTTGAGAGGAGAGCTATATGCCCCAGTACAAATCGTATCCAACTGACTTAGAAGTACCGAAGAGAAGTGTACGGAAGACTTCACGAAGAAACATTTTCCAAGAGAACAAGGCTTTAGGAAATAAGAATAGAAAGGCAAGACGTATAGCGAGGGCAAAACAAAATGACGAGAGAAATTAAAGCCGATTCACCGCATATCATAAAGTCTACATCATTCGACGAGAAGCACACTCTGGAATTCAATGAGAAAACTCATCGTTATAAATTAGATGGCCAGTCGTGTCCGTCTGTTACGACGATGCTGAAGGCTGGATATCCTACGAGCATGGGGCTAATTAACTGGTTCAAAAGACAGACATCTATTGCTCTGTATGATACCCTGTCTACACTGAGGTTTGGTGAAGCATGGCCGACGACTGAAGAAGAAAAGAAAGAAATTTTTAAAAAGGCTGAGTCAGCCCACGAAGGAGTAGCTCAGGAAGCTTCCGACATTGGAACGGTCGTACACGGCTTTTCGGAATTGTGGAGCCAGGGTAAGACCAACGAAGCAGATGCTCTTTTGGATAAAGTTAGAGGTGTTGAGAAGTGGCCACTCATTTCTAACTGTATAAGTCAATTTTTAGATTGGTATAGCAAGAACAAGGGTGAGTTAGTATCGGTGGAAGCCTTAGTCGCGTCCCCGACTCATCTTTTTGCGGGGAAGTTTGACCGCTTGGATCGTGTAAACGGGAAGCTTAGGCTGCGCGACTATAAAACCAGCAAGGCAATATTTCTCGATATGTTTATCCAACTTGGAACCTACAAGCTGGGTTTTCAGGAATGGTCAAACTTAAATATTGAAGAACTGGAAATTATAAGGTTTGGAAAAGAGGACGGAGCCTTTGAAACCCTCTTGATCACAGACCCCAAAGAGATCCAGATGTTCGTGGACCAAGGAATTCGATGCCGACAAACGGTTGCATTTATGAAGATGAACGATGACGAAAGATTTGACTGGCGGTCCCGTGGAAAAGCTTGATTTACGAGGAAAAACCTTCGGGTATTACAGGAGACAACCATGAAGCTATTTAAAGTAACACCTCGCTATAAGTCAGCTAAAGTGCAAGCTAAGCTACTTGAGGCCGTTTTAAATCGGCCAGAGGTTGTAGATCGTATTCTCGACGAGCTAGCAAACATCCTGAAAGAGCGCACGCACACTCTCCTTACTGGTTATCAAGATGTTCGCGTAGATGATAGTATTTTTGGGCAAGGAAAAATATAAATGAAAATTCCGAGCCATTTTAACGTCATTCCCTGTTCCGGCAAGCAACCGCTGGTCCCGTGGTCTGACTACATAAAGCGACGAGTTACTGAAGAAGAAACAAAGAAATGGGATGAAGCATACCCTGGCGGAGATCGTGGGATTATATGCGGGCCTATTTCCAATCTTTTTGTGTTGGATATTGACGGCGAGGAAGGGATGAAGTCGGTTAGCAATTTGCATATCCCTAAGACGGTAACTGTCCGTACACCCCACGGAAAGCACTATTATTTTCGCTGGATTCCTGACCTCGATGGTAAAGTTACTACGAAAGTTGGCATATTGCCGAAGGTAGATGTTCGCGGCGATGGTGGGTTCGTTCGCTGGTACGGCTGGCGCAAAGGCCCACATGTCCGAGCGTTGTTAGCCCCTCCGCAATGGCTCATTGACCTTTTGCCAAATAAGAATGAGCCGAAGACCATCGAGGATACGTTCAAAAAGCTCGATTATGTGCAATCACTTCAAAGTTTAAAAACACTCCCTCGGCATAATACGCTTTACGGTATCGCCGGTGGTTTGCGGTCGCGTGGCTATACCTGTGACGAAATTTACGAATTAATTCTCCCGAAAGGCCGAGAAGTTGGTTTAGCCGATAAAGATTGCCGATACATTGCCGATAGAATGGATCGGTACCCGATGGGACAACGACCACCGGTGGAAGAAGTAATTGTTCCTGAAAATTTTGCTGAATTCTTGCAGGACGCTAAAAAGGTTGAATTTCTAGTACCAGGAATTATTCCTGAGAAAGGAATTGTTTTTATCGCTGGTTTACCTGGAACGTCTAAATCGTGGACTCTGGCAGATTTGGCTATCGAACTTGCTAGACCCACCGGCGGACTCTGGCTGGGGAAATATCCTGTTAAACATGCGCAGGTTTTATACATTGAACAAGAGCGTCCAAAAGAGGAGACTCAACGACGGTTTAAAGCCCTCTTGTCTGCAAAACAGCTGAATCCCAGTGATTTCAACCAGACGCTAACTGTCAAATGTGGCACGACAATTAGAGTGAACCTAGAGGCTTCTCTAAAGGCTTTTCGCAATCTTCTAAGTGAAACTCGCCCCGATATCGTTATTATCGATAGTTTCAAGACGACGCACACTTTGGATATTTGCAGTAACGTATCTATGCAAGAAGTTCTGGAGATTTTCAAAGCCCTTCGCCTGGAGTTTGGGTGTGCGTTCGCGTTTGTTTACCATGAAACTAAATCAGCGTTTGATCGAGCTGGAGTTGATGGGAAGAAAAAAGAAATAAGTTTTGAATATATGGCGGGAGCTATAGCGATGAGCGAAGTGGCCGAGTCGATCTTAGTCACTGTAAAGAATGACGAATCAAGTTCGTGGGTCCACCACGTGAAAAATACATACGGAACTAAGGTCGCTCCCGTGATTGTTTCTGTCGAAGATGTAACACCGGACCATAATAAAATAAAGATTGTAGCCCGATAGGAGGCTAATATGTTTAATAAAAAACCATCCATATACATAGCCCGCGCGATGTCAGGCTTGGATCAGGCCGAAGTAGTTAAACAAGCGAAAGAAGACAAAGAATTTTTTGAATCATGCGGAATTATGGTTCTATGTCCAGTGGCAAAAGAAAAAGTTAAAGCTATCCATAAACCTCTCGTTTCAGACCAAAAGCATATGAATCTCTATTGGCCTACAGATAAACGAATGATCCGGGAGTGCAACGTGTTAGTAAATATGTCTCCGCATTTGCCTTCACTGGGGGCTATCAGGGAATTCGGGTATGCCCGTTATCATCTCTGGAAGAAAGTTATTAGTGTGTTTCCTGAAGGTAAAGTTCCAGTTGCTGGAGCTGTGTGCTATTTTGAAGACGATGACGTAGTGGACTCGCGGATTATGGCAGCAGAAGCAATATTTCGGACTCACGGTACTTACTGGAAACGGCTTATCTGGCGATTGAAGATGTACAAACGGTCTTGGCTCAAAGCTAAATGGTATCGTATGCTGGAGTTTCTTCGATGAAAAACCTCATGATTGGTTTTCAGATTGTGTGCGTTGTCATTAATTTTTTCGGTGTTATGGTGGGTGCGCTCCAGCATAACGCGTTACTGACGGTATGGTGCTTTTGTTGGGGTGGTTATTCATGCTATATCATAGAAAGATTACTCCAGAAGGAGGATTGATTATGCCTTTCGTAATCGAGGAACATAGAAGTGAAATTCGAAGAATAGGACCGGTTGCTTGCCAGGACGTAGGTGATGTATGCTTTTTCTTCTACGATAAAATGGTCGAGAAATGGAAACAAAATCCTCGCTGGACAACTGCCCACTGGATTTACCGTGACTTTGTTCTCGACGATGGTTGTACGTCTAATCCCTCTACTTTTTGGGGTGCATTTGATATTCTTCAAGCCAAGTTTGACCTGTTGGACGTAAAGGCCGCGATAGACCTGGCTTGGCAATGTTTTTTCACTCGGTATGCCTGGAAGTATGAGTTAGAAAAAATTCAACAAAATGGAGACATATAATGGAACGAAAATTTGACAGAACTAAGGATTGTGCAATTTGTCTTAGAGAAATCGACGAAATTACGGTAAGATTAAAAAAGCTCACGATTGGTGGGGACACTTATCGGCATTATAGTCCCGATTATCTGAGTAAAACGAAATATGAAAAAGTCTGCTTCGATTGTTTTGAAGGGCGACCAGTTTATTTCAGGAAGGAGGAGAAAAATGATTTACTTTGAAAACTATAGCAAAGAGAAACTCTGCCATCTGGCAGAGGACTTAATTAAATCAATTACAAACGCCGAATGGCTTGATGAGAAAGGTAAAAGAAACTTATCGAGTCCAACTCTACACATGAACGCAGCTATTCAAAATTTTAAGAGATATACCAATGATCCATGCCCTACTTGTGGGGAAAATAGGAGAGGACTATGAGACATACAAAACGTACCCCAATTATTAAGGCAACACTCGAAAAGCGTTTACTGAAAAATGAACGGCGTATTCAGGCTATTGCTGAGGAGTCATTTAAACTAAGACAGGTATTAAAAAGCTTAAATGATGAACCCAAACAGGTTCCTTATGTTAAACCGGTAGAGGAAGAAAGGAAAATGGCAGAAGTCTTTGGCGTTAAAGAGTTTATGTGTGTTTGTAATCATTCAGAGTATAGACATCCAAATGACGGTATGTGTAACATATGTAACTGTAAAGGTTTTGGAGCAACTAATTTAGATTGGTCGATGAGGAACGGAAATACGGCTACGATAGACCGCCTGTGACGATAAAAAGGGAGGATATATCAATGGCTTATGAAACAAAAGACAGTGGCGAAAGACAAGAATTTTCGACAGGAATGAAGAGAGATGTGCAGACAGATAAACCGAGATATGACTTAATCTGGCAACCTGGCATCAAACGGCTTGCTGAGCTGATGGCTAGAGGAGCTGCCAAGTATTCAGCTAGGAATTGGGAAAAGGCTTCAACAGTAGAGGAACTTGAACGATTCAAGGCCAGCGCATACCGGCATTTTTGTCAGTGGTTTGCCGGTGATACCGACGAAGATCACATGTCAGGCTGTATATTCAATCTATTTGGAGCAGAATATGTCACACAAAGACTATCTAAAAATTTACTACAAAAGTAATCGAGACTTAATTATTGAGCGTTCGAGGGCGCGTTACTTGCTTCTACTATCTGCACATAATTATATTCTTCGGGACAAAATTTTGCAAACTGAGAACGAGGCGAAATGAAACAATTTTTGTACATCGATTTTGAAACGATGTTTTCAACATCTGATAAGTACGACCTTCGGCATCTCGATATATGCAGCTACATCAGAGATCCAAGGTTTAAAGTGTTTGGTTTAGGTGTGGCTATTGACAACCAGGCTCCCATTTGGATACCTGAGTCCGGTATCACGTGGATGTTTGCCAACTGGAATTGGAGTGAGATGTCGATTGTATCTCATAATGCCAAGTTCGACCTGTTTATCTTGAAAGAAAAGTACGGTCTAATTCCAGGGCTTTTCTGTATCGACACGTTGGCCATGTCTCGCGCTGTTTTAGGTAAAACTATTAAGTCTCGTAGTCTCGCTTCCTTGGCCGAGCATTTTGGGCTAGAGCAAAAGGGACACCTAGACACAAATGGGAAAACGCAGCTAACTGCCGAGGAAAACGAGGCACTTGCCAAATACTGTTTACATGATGTCGCATTGTGCCGACAAATATTTGAGAAACTGTCTCCTGAATTTCCAGAGAATCAATATGGTATAATGGACCAGACCATAAGAATGTTTGTGGACCCGAAGCTACAGTTGAATGTACCATTATTGGAGAAAGCAGCCACAGAGGAGGCATTACGTCGTGAAAATATATTCAAAGAAATCGGTATCGACAAAAAAGAGTTTGCGTCGAATGTTAAATTCCCGTTATTACTCGGACACCGTGGCTTTACAGTTCCTACTAAACCATCGCCACGAAAAATGGATAGTAGCGGAAATCCTATCCAAATTCCCGCACTTGCATTGGGTGATACCGAATTTTTAGAAATGTTGGAGGGAGAAAATGAAGAACTTAAAGCACTCTGCGAGGCGAGGGTTGCAGCAAAAAGTACGCTCCTCGAAACACGCTCAAATAAGTTGGCAAAAATTGGACGGACAGGATATTGGCCTTTTGATGTTGAATTCTCAGGGGCAGACCAAACTCACCGTTTTTCGGGCGGCTCAGGTGCGGGAGGAAATCCGCAGAATTTTACGAGAGGGTCAGCCCTTCGAGAAGCTGTTGAAGCACCTGAAGGATGCGAACTCGTCGTGGGTGACTTCAGCAACATCGAATTACGCATACAAGCTTACTTATCTAAAGACAGGGGAATGATAGATGCGATTGAATCAGGAAAAGATATTTACTGCGACTTTGCTTCGGCTTTTTACGGACGAACGATTACTAAGGACCATAAAAACGAACGAAGATTTGGCAAAACTGCAATATTGGGTCTTGGGTACGGGATGGGCTGGAAAAAGTTTATTAAAACAGTCCGTGTCCAAACGGGACAAACGATTGACGAAGAAGCGTCGCGCAAAGCAGTAGACCTCTATCGAACTCGTTACGCACAGATTCCTGCACTCTGGCAGATGTTGGATAATGCTATTGGTACGATGAAAAGCAATGGGCTTACTCATCACTGGCATATCCCCGTAGAGATCGGCTATGAATGTTTGATTTTACCTTCGGGCCTCAAGATTCGATTTCCTAACCTTCGCCAAGAAGAGGGCGAACGTGGAAATATGGAGTGGGTGTACGACGTTTGGGTAAAAGGCCACCTGGAAAAACGAAAGCTGTACGGTGGAAAAGTTCTCGAAAATATATGCCAAGGTTTAGCGGGAGAATTATGTAAAGAAAGCATGTTGCAAATGGGTGATAACGTGGTCGGATGTGTCCACGACGAACTCATTGTTATATGTAAAAAAGGTCTTGGCTTAACAATAGCCGCTAAGCTAAAACGGGCCATGACAATTTCTCCGAGTTGGCTGCCCCAAATGACACTTGATTGCGAAGTTCATGTCGGAAGAAACTGGTTGGAGTGTAAATAATGATCAAACGAACCTTAATTATTGGCCTTCAGATTATTGTCGCCATCCCGACTCTGGCTCTGACTCTGGCTGCTATAGTCGGCTTTGCTATCCTGAGTATGTTAGCGGGGTTACACAATGAAGAAAGATAAAAAAGAAATAGTGAATCTTTTGTTATATTTGATTTACAAAGAATGTTCTGGTCAGGTGAGCCTGAATGACACGGCATTTCAAAGAATTCGGACTATTCTTAGGAAACTCAAAGCGTTACCTAAAACATACGAGGATCTCCCCGATGAAAAAAGTTAAGCCACCATTAAGTTCTCTGAGCCGAGAAGAGTATGAGAAAAGGCTAAACAAGATTCTTTTGGCGGCAATTGGAAAAGCATGGATGTATTGGCCCGCTAGAGCAGAGGTAAAACGGCGATGTGCAGTTCCAGGTGAGCCAGGTTGGTGGTACTGTGAAGCAGATCACAGCCATAAAGTTGAGGTTTTAGACGTAGATCATATTGAACCTTGTGTGCCAACAGACAATGCCCACAGAAATTGGCATGAGTATATTACCAGACGATTTGTGTTTGATGCAAAAAAGCTGCAGGGTTTGTGTAAACGATGCCACAGGAAAAAAACCAAACAAGAAGCGATAGAAAGGAAATTACGTAAGGAGACAAATTAGGAGGAAACTATGGGCTATGCCCACATTTTGAATCTTTATAAAGACGATAGGATATTTTCCTATAACGAATGTTTTGCACTTGAAAAAATCCACGGGACTTCGGCCCATGTCACTGTAAAAATCGTAGAGGGTATGCCGGAAGTTCATTACATGTCTGGCGGAGAAAGTTACGAGAATTTTAAAGCCTTGTTCCGCGAAGGAGAACTCTATACGGGTTTAATGACTCATTTTGCTCCTTCGTCTACAAAGTTTCAGAAGATCACATTCTTTGGCGAGGCATACGGAGGAAAATGCCAGGGAATGAGCGCGACGTATGGTAAGGCTTTGAAGTTCGTTGTATTCGATGTTAACTTAGATGGAATTTGGTTGAATGTTCCTCTCGCGGAACAGATCGCAAAAAAACTTGGCCTCGAATTTGTCGATTACGCGCGGATCTCCACGAAACTCGCAGATATCGACGCAGAAAGAGCAAAACCTTC
>Ga0315288_10003213_pt1 | contig 20875 bp, 12 predicted proteins | sample YL17G11_20_MG_FD_203454 | JGI IMG/M metagenome (GOLD analysis project Ga0315288, IMG submission 203454) | Sediment microbial communities from Yellowstone Lake, YNP, Wyoming, USA - YL17G11_20 | ecosystem: Environmental > Aquatic > Freshwater > Lake > Sediment | place: USA: Wyoming | collected...
GCATCTTCCCGCCCCCTCGGCGGAGAAAGCAGCGCCTCAGGATGCCAAGCGCAGCACCCTGGCCCCCGAGCCTTCTGAGGTGCTATGAATTATGAAGCGAATTTCTGACTCAGGGCACCAGTTTTTTGATTGACAACCCCCATTCATGATCGTAAGAATTTGGATACGGCCAGAAGTCAGAAAAATTTGGGTGGAGGGCGAAAATCCCATGCAAGTGGCATTGGTGAATACCAACCAGATTAAGCCTCCCGTCGCCCCTATCGGGCTGGAATATCTGGCGGAAGCCTTATACGCATCCGGGCATGTGGTGGAGGTTTTTGATCCATCTACCGGAGAGGCTTGGGAACCTGCTTTAGTGCAGTTCTTCGGGAAGAAGAATTTCGGCTTGGTGGGAGTCACCCTCCGTAACACAGACGACTGTGTCTTCACGAGCCGTCAGTCATTTCTGGCTCCATTTTCCCGGATCGTGGAATCCATACGCCGGCATACCGATGCTCTGATCGTGGTGGGTGGAGTTGGATTCTCCGTCATGCCCGAGCAGATTCTAAGTCTTTGCGGTGCCGATGCCGGCATTTGGGGGGAGGGAGAATTTTCCTTCGTAGAGCTGGCCAACCGGATAGAAGAGAGAAGAGGATGGTTTGATCTACCGAATCTCATTTACCGCCATCATGACAGGTGGCAGCGCAATCCATCTTGCAACCCACCCCTGGAGAAGTTACCGCCCATGAATCGGAGGTGGATCGATAATCAGCGCTACTTTCGCGAAGGGGGGCAGGCCGGGATTGAGACCAAACGTGGATGCCCGAATTCCTGTATTTACTGCGCTGACCCTGTCGCCAAGGGGAAGCAAATCAGAACTCGCCCATCTCCAAGTGTGGTAGATGAACTGGAAAGGCTTCTCGCCCAAGGGATTGACCATATTCATACCTGCGACAGTGAATTCAATTTTCCAGAGGCCCATGCCCAAGAGGTATGCCAGGAAATCATCCGCCGCCGGATCGGGGAAAAACTGCGCTGGTATGCTTACTGCGCGCCGGTTCCCTTCTCCGCTGAACTGGCCCGGGTGATGCGCGGTGCGGGTTGCATAGGCATAAACTTCGGGGTAGACAGTGGCGATGCGGGGATGTTGCAGCGACTGAGACGGAATTTTTCTCCCGAGGATATCCTGAATACCGTCCGGTGGTGTAGGGAATCGGGCATAGCGGTCATGCTCGACCTGCTGCTCGGCTCGCCAGGGGAAACCCGAGAGAGCATTTTCCGGACAGTGGAATTAATGAGACGTGCAGATCCAGACCGAGTCGGCGTTGCCGTGGGGGTGCGGGTTTACCCAGGAACCGAATTGGCCGACCAAGTAATGAGCGGGGAATTGAGAAAAGGTCTGGTTGGCGGGGAGGATAGATTCGAACCCCTTTTTTTCCTCGAGCCTCAAGTCGCTCCTTTCGGGTTTGATTTATTGGATCAGCTGATCGGAGACGACCGGCGCTTCTTCTTTTTCGATCCCTCCAGGCCGGAGAAAAACTACAACTACAATGCCAATCAGAGGCTTTCGGAGGCTATCCAAAAGGGATATCGCGGAGCCTACTGGGACATTTTACGCATGTATCCATAAAAGACCATCTTTCAGCTCAAGGATTACCCAGTCAGTCGAATCATCGTCACCTCTGAGAATCAATCTGACGGAATCCTGGTATATAGTGAACGGTTTAAATAAAGTGACATTTGACGAGCGTTCATTGCGATTTAAAAATTCCCATACAAAATCCCCCCTTGCCCCCGAAGGTGTGAAATAATCCCATAAATCACCCCCACCCAGCCCCTCCCCCCTCAAGGGGGAGGGAAATTCCTTATTATTTTTACATGTTTACCCTCTCCCCTCGCGGGAGAGGGCAGGGTGAGGGGGCATATTCCAAATTTTTCACAGCTCCCCTTTAATAAAGGGGGGATGGGGGGATTTCTCTTGAGAATGCTGCCCACGCAATGACTAATTTGTCTTGTCGTTCACTATAAAAAGACGAGGGCATTTCCTTGCTTCCTTAGAACCATTGTTGAACAGCTCCTCTGAGGGCAGGACACTTGACAGAGTCCGGAGGGGTTAATATAATCGCGGGCATGGATGCCGCCGAAAGAGGAAAAATACGGGAAAGTCGACAAAGGTATTTTGGGGGGAATCAACAACACTCTACAGGGAAGGGGAGGGTAAAATGAAAAGAAAAAGATTTTGGACGATCCTTGGTAGCTCCAGCTTAATCCTGACGTTGGTATTATCGCTTCTGGGAGGCTATGCCGAAGCACAGGCTCAAAAACCAGGACAAAAGATTACCTGGATCTTTGCCACTAACCCCGGGCCGGCAGCCAACACCTGGACGTTCTATCCTTATCCGCGTTTTCAAAAGCTCCTGGAAAAAAATTCCGGAGGACGGCTTGTACTCGACACCAAGATGGGACTTTTCCCGGTGAATGAGGTGGTGCATTCGGTCATCGCCGGACGCGCGGATATCGGCTGGGAGAGAATTCCCTGGGTTGCCGGCACTTTCCCCCAATGGGATTACGCCCTCCCTTTCTTCTGGGACAATATCTTCGAATACGAGTCCTTCCTCAACGATCCGAAGCTTATTGAGCTTGAGAAGAAGTCTTATGGCGAAAAGGGTTTAGTGAAAATCGCCGATATCGCCGTGGAAGCTCTGGATGGGATCTGGGCCAAAAGGGCGGTGGCCACGGTGGACGACTTCAAAGGGTTTAAAATCCGGACATCCGGGTTGATTACCACCCTGGCCATGAAGCTCTTGGGTGCCTCTCCCTTGACCATTCCTACCGCGGAAATCATGGAAGCCTTGTCCAGAGGCACGGTAGATGCCATCCAGACCTCCCGCGGGTGGGCCCTGGGATTCGGCCTCGCGGATGTCTGCACCCACGTCAGCTTCTGGAGGATTCAGTCGGTTTTCGGCGGCATGCTGGTGGTGAACAAAGCCAAGTTCGATGCCTTGCCCGCGGACCTGAAAAAGATCCTTCTGGATACCGGAAGAGAAATGCAAGGACAGACCATTTTCGGCGCCAAGGTTGAAGAACTGGAAGCGGATGTGGGCCTGAAGGTCAGCCGGCTGAAAGTTACTCAACCCGCCCCTCCCGAAATCAATAAGGCCAGGGAACTCGTCCGGCCTACCGTTGACAAGTGGCTGGAAATCGCCGGTCCGCAGGGTAAGCAGGTTCTGGATATTGCTGCCCAATATGCCGGCGGCGCCAAGATTATGCTCAAGAAATAGCGTCCTATTGGGGCCAAACTTTTAAACTATGAAGCGAATCGCTTACATCGTAGAGAAAATCGCTTATCTGGGTGGTTACTACTCTGCGTGGCTGGTGCCGCTCATGATGATGCTGGTTGTCGTGGAAGTATTCATGAGATATGTGCTGCACCAGCCCCTTATGGTAGCCGATGAGTTCAGTGCCTATATGCTCGTGGCCCTATCCTACCTCGGCACGGCTTATACGTGGAGGCAGGGAGGACATGTTAGGGTCACTGTCCTGGTAAGCCGGCTCCCGTCCAGGGGAGCCGGCTGGATAAGGTTTATTGGACTGATTTTGGTCTTAATCTTCATGATCGAGTTAGACCGGGTTGGCTACAAAATGATCACCTATGCGCTGCAAATCAACCTGAGGTCGTCAACCTGGCTTATGGTCCCTTTGTTCTGGCCTCAGCTGACAGTTTTCATCGGGTTTGTCCTGCTTACCCTTCTACTCGTAGTTGATATTGTCCGGACTTTTATCAAGATTCGGGCAGGTGAAAAAGTGGAGGTATGACCAGGTGAGTCTTGGATTACAATCATTCATCCTTCTTGGGGGTTTGTTTTTTCTCTTAGCCTTTGGGATCGAGATCGGACCGGCAATGGGGATTGTGGCTGGGGTAGGACTCCTCTTATTCGTCCATCAGCCCCTGGACTACTTTGCCCGGGCCGCTTTTGAAATTATGAACTCTTTCACCCTCACGGCCATCCCGCTTTTTATCTTTATGGGGACCTTATATTCCACCACTGGAACGGTGCGAGCCCTTTTCATCGGAGGAGAGAAAATTTTAGGGAATCTGCCCGGCAGCTTAGCCTCGGCCATGATCGTGGCCAACGCCATCTTTGGAGCTATCTCGGGCTCCAGCATTGCGGCGACCGCTACGTTTGGCAGGATTTGCTTCCCGGAGATGGAAAAGGCGGGCTATGACTCCAAGCTATCCCTTGGCGCCATAGCCATTTCCGGGACCCTCAGTGTTCTCATTCCACCCAGTCTCATTATGATTGTCTACGGTGCCTGGCAGGATGTCTCCGTGGCCCGGCTCTTCGCTGGGGGGGTAATCCCCGGAATCATCCTAAGTCTATTCTTCATAATCACCGTAACCATTCTGGTGATTCGCAACCCCAAACTGGCGCCAAGAACAGGGGTAAAATTTACTACCAAAGAAAAATTCACGGCCTTTTGGGATTTGCTGCCTTTTGCGGCGGTCATCACCCTGGTGTTGGGCTCCACCTTTAGCGGGATTATGACGCCTACGGAGTCTGCGGCTTTAGGCGCTTTCCTGGGCATCGTTATCGCCCTCTTTTATCGCCAGATGACCTTCCAGGCGCTCAAGGAGAGCATGCTGACCGCGGTAAACATAACCGCCATGATTGCCTTTGTCCTGTTTGCGGCAAGGATGTTGGGACAGGTCTTTCAATATATCGGTCTTACCGAGGCCGTTGCCGAATTTATGTTGGGCCTACCTCTGGGCAAATATTCTATATATGCCATTATTTGTATCATGTATATTATCCTGGGATGCTTTTTTGACTCTTTTTCGATGCTGGTGCTAACTATGCCCTTTGTCGCCCCAATCATGAAGAATCTGGGGTTCGACTTTGTCTGGTTCGGCGTTGCCTATGTTGTGCTTGCTGAAATTGGCCTGGTAACCCCGCCTTTTGGTCTTAACCTTTTTGTCCTGAAAGGCGTTGTACCTAAGTATGAAATTACTTACATCTTTGCGGGCACTATTCCCTTCTTGATTCCTACGTGTATTCTCCTGGTAGTGCTGGTCCTTTTCCCTGAGCTCGTTTTGTGGCTCCCCAACCTATTGTACTCGAGATGATATCCCCGCACTGAGCGAACTCCATCCCCCGAGATATCTTTCAAAATCAAATCTGAATGACGACCTTATTGGCTTGCCCTCTTGGGTCCAGAAGAATTTCAAAAGCCTTTGGCAAGTCATGCAAAGGAAGCTGATGGGAGATGAGGGGCTTAAGCTTCACTCGACCACTCCTTACCAGTTCCAGGGCCATTTGAAAGTCCCAGCAATACCCGCGGCAGCCACGGACCTGGATTTCTCGCTGAACAAAAAGGTTGACCGGAAAGTTTGCGTTCAGGGGATCTTCGAAGAGGCCGATGAGGACGCAGACCCCGCCTTTCTTTAACGACTGAGCGCTTTGCTGTAGGGTCTTTTCCAGGCCCACGGCTTCGAAGGATCGGTCCACCCCCAGGCTCTCCGTTTCTTTGAAAATCCTTTCCACGGCATCTTCCCGGGCGGCGTTGATGGCTAAATCGGCTCCGAGAAAAGTGGCTGTGGCCAGGCGGTGTTCCAGAAGGTCAGCGATAAAGACTGGATCGCATCCGGCTGCCTTGACTACCTGGAGGAGGAAGAGGCCAATCCCCCCGGCGCCGAAAATCGCCGCACTCTGGCCCAGGTCCAACTGGGCTTTCCGGGCCGCATGGACGGCGACGGCCAATGGCTCCAGAAGTGCCCCCTCTTCGTAGGAAATGGAATCGGGGAGGCGGTGAGCCCAGTTCTCCGAAACAACGAAATAAGGGGTAAAACCTCCCTGGCCGGCGCTGTATTGATAACGGATGTTCTGACAGAGATGATATTCTCCGCGAAGGCAGAAATAGCATTTTCCGCAGGTGATCACTGGTTCAACCGCTACCCGGTCTCCCACGGAGATCCTGGACACGGCCTGACCGATTTCGATCACCTCACCCGAAATTTCGTGGCCGATGGCCATGGGCAGGGAGGCCAGAGGGTGTTTCCCTTTAAACAGGTGGAGGTCCCCGCCGCAGATGCTGGAGGCCTTGACTCTGAGCAGGACATCATGGGGCCCAAGTGGGGGGAGCGCTCTTTTTTTGAACTCTACCCGCCCCGGCGCGGTAACGATGGCCATGGGATATTCGTCCATAACTTGATACCTTACTTGGGGGATTCAGGAATTTAGGAATTATACACACCGACACAAGTCTTATGTAGTTTGTCATTGCGGTCTTGACCCGGAAGCCAGTGCCTATCTGGATTCCCGCTTTCGCGGGAATGACGTGCGCTGTTGTGGTTCATGACAGTGTGTATATCTAATTTACCCCTATAGTTGCAAAAAAAATTTGCAGGATTATCGGCAGAACATTACACCATTTATGTCAAAACACATTTCCAAAATCAACCGAGGAATTCACCTAGGGTGAAATCTTCCCCCCCACCCCAACCCTCCCCCTCGGAGGGGGGAGGGTTGGGTGGGGGTGAATTTTTTCGATTATTTTTTTTTGCAACGTTTAGGTTACAATTCCAATATTGCCTCTTTCCATCATTCCAGTCTTATTTTATTCCATTATAAAATCTTTCTTCGGCCCGAACTTTCGCGGCGCTCCCAGAATTTCCCGCAGTTGATCCCCCATAAGAAATGCCGGAGGGGGGCAGCCGGGCACGTAATTGGGGAGATGTTTATATTGTTTCTGGCAGTTCCCGATGGGGAGCTGGATACAATCGGGAGACTCTGAAAGCCTGGCCTGAGAACCCATGCTGATTTCCAATTTGGGGAGCTTATCTAAGGAGATGCCGGCAGCCCGAAGGCGATCCATGGCCACCCGCAACCCATCACGGCAAGCGTTGCAGGCTTGACCGTCGAGGAAGCGGATTTTTTCCGCATCCAGGTGCAGCGGGGCACAGGCGCGAACGAAGGGGCGACGGACTTCGGCGATGGATTGGCCGAGGATTTGAATTTCCTCTTCATCCCAGACTCCATAGCCCATGCTCTGAGCCAGGCAGAGGGAGAGGACTTCCGTCGGATCAATTCCCATAATCCGGGCAGCTACGGTATCTACCGCCACGGCATCTGTCCCGGCCATAAGCAGGTTCAGCCCCACGGGGGTGCCAGCGATCGGGCCGTCCCCTTCCAGGGCGATCAGCCCATCCACCACAATCAGATGGGGCTTCAGAACCGCGTTGAGTTCAGCTACCGCCTGGTTGAGGCCCAAATAGTGGAACCTCTTTTTCTCGCCATAGGTGGTGGTTCCCTTCAGATTCTTCATGGCTGCCGTTATGGTGCTGGCAAAATGAGTCTTTAGGACCGGGGCGTTGATAAAAAAATCAGCCCGCAAGACTTCTTTAGAGACGCAAACGCTCTTGAGCAGGCCTCCTTCCGCGGTCTTGATCTCTTCAAATTCTCCGTCGTAGAGGTCGTGGAGCCTGGCGCCAGTGGCCCTGGCAATTTCCTCATAGCCGTTGGCGGCAAAAGCCTTCTTGGTATTTAAGCCAATGGCCGTCGCCTCGGCAATAACAACCTCAGCCGGGTTAGCCTTCTGTACCTCTTCAATCAGGGCCTGGATAAAAATTGGACCGGTAAGGATTCCCTTTTCCCAAAGGTTTTCTTCGGCCGTAAGGTTTGGCTTGATGAGCACACGGCTATGGGGGGGAATTATCTTGGATGCCGGCCCGATGAGGGAGAAGAGCTCTCCCATCAGGCGCCGAACCTCATGCAGGTCTTTTCCATTCTTTCCTTTGACAATTGCAACCGAAGTGTCCACTTTGTTCTTCCTCGGGAAAAAATTGTCAGATTTTTTATAGCACAAATTCCGCGCCAAAACCAGGAAGGAGGCATGGGGATTTAAGATTTAGGATTGCAGATTACGCAATACGGGATGCACACTGAGCATGCTGGAATTTTGAATTGAATTGCCAAAACTTTTCATGGGATAATGCGAAGGAAATTTTCAAACCAAAAGGAGGGCCGGATGACCAAAATTCTTCTCATCCAGGGCAGCAACATGGGGCTGTTAGGAATTCGCCAGCCGGAGATTTACGGGAAGACCTCGGCAGCCGAATTGGACAAGATGATGCTCGATTACGCCAAGAAAAAAGGGGTTGAGCTGGAAATCTTCTACACGAACTCAGAAGGGGAGTGCATTGACCGCATCATCAAAGCCTACCACGATAAAGTCGATGTCCTGGTGATGAATCCCGGAGGATTCACCCACTACGGCAAAGCCATTGGGGAGACGATCAAAGGGGTGAAGATACCCTACGTGGAGGTGCACCTTTCCAACCACTACGAACGTGATATTCATTCGGTGATCGGGGCTGCCGCCCAGGGGATCATCATGGGACTGGGAATTCAGGTTTATTTCCTCGGCCTGGATGCGGCCCTGTTTCTGGCGGGAAAGAAAAAATAGTTCGGAGTTCAGAGTTCAGAGGATTAGATCTTCCCCGCATTTGCTCCAAACCCCGAACTGAATTATTCCGAACTCTAACGTTTTAGAGGAAATGTTCATGCCTAAAAAGATATTTTGGAAGACACAGAAATATTATCACGGACCTGCCGGAGCACACCGGCGAGCGGTCTACAAAGCCATGGGCTATACCACGGATGACCTGCGCCGCCCTCTGATCGCCATTGTGAATACCTGGGGAGAAGTTTGCCCCGGGCATTACCATTTGGACCACCTGACGCGAACGGTGCGCGATGGGATCTGGAAAGCCGGAGGAACCCCGCTGGAATTTACAGCTATTTCACAGTGTCCCACTGCCAGCCTGGGAGAGCCCATGATGCGCTACGACCTGCCAACGCGGGACCTGTTGTCATTCGACATTCAAGCCATCATTGAACAACAGATCTTCGACGGCCTGGTCGTCCTGGTTTCCTGCGACAAGGTTGTTCCCGGCGCCCTCCTGGCTGCCGCCCGTCTAGATCTTCCCTGCCTCATCCTTCCTGGCGGATGCATGGAGGTGGGTATCTGCGAGGGTCGACAGGTCTCTCTCTCCGACCTGGATGAGCTTGTCTTTGGTGCCCTTCCTCAGGGGAAGGTGGATGGAAAAACGATTGAGCTTTTGGAGGATGCGGTTTGTCCTTCCCCCGGTGCCTGCCCGATCATGGGCACGGCCAACACCATGCAATGTTTGACCGAAGCCGTAGGGATGACCCTTCCTTTCTCCGCGACCGCCCGGGCCGTGTCCGCCGAAAGATTGCGGTTGGGAAAAGCTTCGGGAGAAGCCATTGTGCGCATGGTGTTCAAAGGGGAAACCACTCGTTCCATCATTCGGGAAGAAAACCTGGAGAATATGCTCCGGGTTTGTATGGCTCTGGGAGGTTCGACCAATGGGATTCTGCACATCCTGGCTCTCGCCCGGGAACTTGGCCTGGAAAGAAAAATGAATATAGAAAAGGTGGATCAGCTCAGCCGCACCACGCCCTGCATCTCTAACGTGCGCCCGGTTGGAAAATACTTTCTTCCTGACCTCCATGAAGACGGCGGAGTTCCTGCGATCATGGCTGAATTAAAGCCTCTTTTGAATTTGCAGGCCCGGGCCGCGGATGGGCGGAGGGTGGGAGACTGGGTGAAGCTGGGAACGCCGCGTTTGCAGGGGGAGAGACGCTCGATCCACTCCCTAAAAGAACCTTTGATTCCCCATGGAGGGATCGCTGTGCTCCGGGGAAATATTGCGCCCATCAGCTCTTTGGCCCGAATGCTGAATAACACCATTCCCTCTCATCGGGGGCCCGCGCGCTGCTTCAACTCCCAGGAGGCGGCGGTGGCTGCCCTGAAATCGGGGAAGATCAAAAAAGGGGAAGTGATTGTGGTCCGCTACGCCGGGCCCAGAGGGGCTCCGGGTATGCCGGATATCTACGCCCTCCTGGCCACGGTAGTGGGCATGGGATTGGAAGGGAAGATGGCGGTAGTTACGGATGGCCGTTTCTCCGGGTTCGCCCGGGGCCTGGGTGTTTGCCAGGTTTCACCCGAAGCCGCCGTGGGTGGCCCATTGGCGCTGCTGAAAGATGGAGACATTATCTCCGTTAGTTTGCCCGATCGTTCGCTGGATGCTGAAATCCCAGATTCGGAGTGGAAAACTCGCAAAACGAAATGGCGCCCGCCCGAGATGGAAAAAGCTCCAGGGATTCTAGGCCTCTTCGCAGTCAACGCCGAACAGGCCGCACCAGGGAGCCAGATTGGTGGCGCATCCTGCAGCCTGGGATAAAATCTAGCCAAATATATTTGAAATTTTCCTTATCTAATCCCCTCCCCCTTCGACGGGGGAGGGAAAGGGTGGGGGTGAATAAAGGAAATTTTGTTTCCCCCTCCCCTTTGTCCCCTCCCGCCAGGGGAGGGGAAATTTTAAGCGTATCTCCAAAGGGTTAGAAGGAAATTCTCAGATTTGGCAGTGTAAGAATCTAACAGACCTTTCGATCGAATCAATGGTAAAACCTTCCCGAATCAATATTTTATGAAAGCATTTTCATAAGTTGCCTAACTATTACGACTACGAATAGTTTGGATACGAATTTTCTTGACATTCTTATGGCCATTCTTTAAAATGCGTCTAAAGGATACCTAAAAAAAGGCACATCAACAGAAAGAAGGAGGCACCGATGAGCAATGGAACTTTTCCGATAAACATGAGAGATATGAAATTTATCCTGTATGAACAGCTGGGCATCGAGCGGCTCTGCCAGTTTGATAAATTCAAAGATTTCTCCCGGGAGACTTTTGACATGGTCCTGGAGGAGGGAGCCAAGCTGGCGGCGGAGGTGATGGCTCCGTTAAATTCCATCGCGGATAAAGAAGGTTGCACTTATGAGAAGGGAAAGGTGAAAGTCCCGGAGGCCTTTCATGAAGCCTTCAAGAAATACTGCGAAGGCGGATGGATTGCCGCTTCTGTGGATGCAGAAGCGGGGGGCCAGGGACTTCCGGAATCTGTAGCCCTTGCGACTGCAGAGATGTTTGTGGGGGCGTGCTGTTCCATCACCACCTACCCCGGTCTCACCCGCGGTGCCGCCAATCTGATTGAAAGCTTCGGAACGCCGGAACAGAAGAAGCTTTACTTGGAGAAGATGTACAGCGGGCAGTGGACGGGGACGATGTGCCTCACTGAATCTCAGGCCGGTAGCTCCGTGGGAGACGTTAAAGCCATGGCCAAAAAAGAAGGGGATCATTATTTGATCCAGGGCACGAAGATCTTCATCACCGCTGGCGACCATAACCTGACGGAGAACATCATCCACGCCGTCCTGGCCCGGACCGAGAATGCTCCTCCAGGAACGAAGGGATTAAGCCTTTTCATCGTACCCAAGGTCCGCATCAACGCGGGTGGGTCCCTGGGAGGATCCAATGATGTAAATTGCGGTGGGATCGAGCACAAGATGGGGCTCAAGGGTTCATCGACCTGCACCCTGAATTTCGGAGATGACGGGAAGTGCCATGGGTATATCCTCGGACAGGAGAATCAGGGCATTCAGCTCATGTTCCAGATGATGAACGAAGCCCGTCTGGGCGTGGGCCTGCAGGGTTTTGCCCTGGGGAACCTGGCTTACCTTTATGCTCTGAAGTATGCCAAAGAACGCATCCAGGGCGTGGAAGTCACGAAAATGAGAGATCCCAACGCCCCCCGGGTGCCCATCATCAAACACCCCGACATACGCCGGATGCTCATGACCATGAAAGCCTATGCCGAAGGGTTGCGGGCGCTGATTTACCGCAACGCCTACTACGCGGATTTGGCGAAGGTGGCCACCGACCCGAAGGAGAAAGAGTACTGCGAGGACATGATCACTCTCCTGATTCCCATCGTGAAGGCCTATTCGACAGACATAGCCTTCCGCCTTACCGAATGGGCCATCCAGGTTCACGGAGGGTACGGGTACTGCGGAGAATATCCCGTGGAACAGCTCTGCCGGGACGTGAAGATCACTTCCATCTACGAGGGTACCAACGGCATAATGGCCATGACCCTGGTCGGCCGCAACCTTTCCATGAAAAAGGGCGCCTTAGTCATGGGCTGGATGAAAGAAGTCAACGAGTTCATCGAGAAGCACAAAGCCCATCCGGTTTTTGGGCTGGCCATCGGGCAACTGGAACAGGCTAAAAATACGCTGGTCAATGTTTCCATGCACTTCGCCAAGGCCGCGGCTGGAGGAGATCCTCTCTACCCAATGCTCCAAGCCTGTCCGTACCTAGAGCTTTTTGGGGAAGTGGAACTGGCCTACCTTCTCTTAGACCAGGCGATCATTGCGCAGAATAAACTCCAGGCTATCTTCCAGAGCGCTGGGGCAACCACGGACGAGGCCAAGGCCAAAGTCATTGAGGACCAAGCCGATGCCGCTTTCTACACCGGTAAGGTTCATGTAGCCGACTTCTTCACCAGTAATATCCTGCCGAAAGTGCAGTCCACCGCGGCCACGATTCTCAGTGGGAACAAGAGCGCCCTGGCCATTCCAGAAGCGGCGTTTTAAATTAAAAGGTTGAGGAATTGACGAATTTTGGAATTTAGGGGATTAAAAAATTGATCCGCAATTCCTAAATTCGCAATTTCGACGGTTTTAAGGAGGTGGTCCAAAAAGGATCACCTCTTTTTTTTCGACAAATAGGATCATACCAAGCTACAATAATAGCCCTCTTTTTAAACTTTAGGCACCTAACTCAATATCAGGGGAGTAAACCATGAAGCTCTTGGCCTTTTTATTCCTCACAACTGTCTTCTGGGGAGTGGCGGCAATCTTTGATAAATTAGCGTTGGGGAAGGTCGCTCCCTTATCCGGCATGATGGTCCGCCAATTTATTTTAACTGGAATTCTGCTCTTAGTAGGGATAGGCAGCGGCCGATTGGGAGGAGTCCTGGCTTTGGAGTGGCGCTCGGTGCTCTTTTTCGGGTTGAGTGGAATCTGCGGAGGGGTAGCCGGGCTCTGGACCTATTATCATGCCCTCCGGCTGGGCGGAGCTTCATTAGTGGTGCCCATTACGGCCACTTACCCATTAATCACCGCCCTTCTGAGCTGGGCAATTTTACAGGAGAGCTTGACCGTCCCTCGCCTGATCGGGACAGCTTTCATCGTCTTGGGAGTATGGCTGGTGAAATGATTTCTGGTTGCGGATGGTTTAAGGGGGAGGTAATTTAAGAATAAGAAAATTAATGAGTTACAAATTCCCACCGTTGGACGTCTTGGAGCGATCATTCTGCAAAACGGGTTAGCTGTGGGCAGCGGGTATTCTCACCTCGACCGAGTGTTCCTGACGATCGTCAACAAGGGGAATCGCCTGGTCGGGTCGCTGGACGCCATCAACGGTCACGCTCATCTCGCCATTTGCGGCGCGCGTTTGCAGGACGGCGATGTGGTAGACCGTCTCCCGATACCGGTAGTGGACCTTGAACGTCTTCCAATCCGCCGGGAGGCACGGAGTAAAGCGTAGTTTGTCCACTTCCAACCTCAGCCCCAGGAGTGATTCCACGATAAGGCGGTACATCCAGGCGGCTGAGCCCGTGTACCAAGTCCATCCACCGCGGCCGGTGTGCGGCGATAGCGCATATACGTCGGCCGCGATGACGTACGGTTCTACTTTGTAGGTCGCAATCCCTTTCGGAGATCTCGCATGGTTTAGCGGATTGATCATGGCCAACAGTTCCCATGCCCGCCGGCTGTCGCCCAAGGCAGCGAAGGCCATCGCCGCCCAGATCGCCGCCTGAGTGTACTGGCCGCCATTTTCTCTCACGCCCGGGACGTACCCTTTGATATAGCCGGGATTCAAATTCGACTTGTCGAACGGCGGGTCCAAGATTTGGATCAGCGCATGGTCCCGGTGAACGAGGCGCTGGTCCACCGCTTCCATGGCCATGCGCGAGTGCTCGACATCGCCCGCTCCGGATAGAACCGACCAGCTTTGGGCAATCGAATCAATCTGGCATTCGGGATTACTCGCCGACCCAAGGGGCGAGCCGTCGTCGAAGTAAGCGCGGCGGTACCACCCGCCGTCCCAGCCAAACAGCTCAATCGTCCGGCGCACTCGAGCCGCCTCCCTCTGGCAACGTTCGACGAAGGGTATGTCACCACGCATGCGGGCAACCTCCGTGAAGCGCATGAGCACTTCGTAAAGGAAAAACCCCAACCAGACGCTTTCGCCTTTGCCCTGTTCGCCCACCTTGTTCATGCCGTCGTTCCAGTCCCCGGAGCCGATGAGCGGCAGGCCGTGCTCACCAAGCCTGAGTCCCCTCAGAATGGCTCGCACACAGTGTTCGTATAAACTGGCCGCTTCTTCAGACCGGCCGGGTAGATCGTAATAAGAGTCCTCCTCCGTGTTCATCGGGCGGCCTTCGATAAAGTGGATGGGTTCGTCCAACACCCCGGTGTCCCCTGATTGCAGAACGTAACGGCTCGCTGCCAATGGCAGCCACAGGTAATCATCTGAACAGCGTGTACGCACGCCCCGGCCCGAGGGGGGATGCCACCAATGCTGAACATCGCCCTCCCGGAACTGACGGGCCGCGCAGCGGAGGATGTGCTCGCGCAAAAGGCGCGGCTCGGCGTGGATGAGCGCCATCACGTCCTGCAACTGGTCGCGGAAACCGAAGGCACCCCCCGGCTGGTAGGCTGCGCTCCGCGCCCAAAGACGGCATGCCAGAGTCTGGTACAAGAGCCAGCCATTGGTCAGCACGTTGAGGGACGGGTCCGGTGTTTCCACTTGCACGGCGCCGAGCGTATGATTCCAGTAATGCCAAACCTCTTCGAGCGCGCCGCGCGCCGCTGCCGATCCCCGGAAGCGGTAAGCCAGGTTGCGGGCATCATCGGTGTCCCGCCCTACGCCGAGCGTGAAGATGATCTCACGCTCCTGCCCGTCGGCCAGCTCAAAGGGAACCTGGATCGCGGCGCAGGGGTCCAAAGCGGCCCCCACCTTGCCGGAAAGCCGCGACCGAGTCATGGCAGCCGGACTCTGGAGTGCGCCGTTACGCCCAAGGAACTCCGTCCGATCGCCGCTTAGGGTCCGAGCCGCATCGTCCACGTCGAAAAAGGCCACCCGGTCGGCGAATTCCGTGTTGTAGGGGTTCCGTGCGAAGAGCGCCCCGCTACCGGGGTCAACTTCGGTGGCGACGTGCATGGAAGATTTCGGCCGCAGATCTGCCAGTACCCACTCCACGTATCCCGTGGCCGAGAGCCGGCGGGATCGGCCGGACTCGTTGCGCACTTTCAACACCGTGAACTTGATCGGCGCGTCCAGGGCCACGTAAACCCACAGCTCGGAGCGGATGCCGCGCTCCGTGTGCTCGAAGACGCTGTAGCCAAATCCGTGCCTGCTGACGTAAGGCATCCATCCGCGGCTGGGCAGCGGTGTGGGGGACCAGAAGTGGCCCCTCTCTTCGTCACGGATGTAAAAGGCTTCTCCGCTCGAGTCGCTCACGGGGTCGTTAGACCAGGGAGTGAGGCGGAACTCGTGGGCATTCTCGCTCCAGGTGCAGGCCTGGCCGCTCTCCGAGATGACGGTTCCGAATTGCGGGTTCGCCAGCACATTTACCCACGGCGCCGGCGTCACTTGCCCGTGCGCAGTCGTAGTCACGTACTCGCGCCCATCCGGCGTGAATCCTCCCAGCCCGTTGAAGAAGAGCAGGTCGTGGCGAGGCAACGCGGCCGTCGGCGAGGGTTCGGCGCGGCGGGGTCGGGTTGGCATAAGGCGCGGCACTGTTACTTCCCCAAGGCCGCGACGGTGGATTTGGTCCCACAGCGTCCCCCGGCTGTCGGTGAGGATGGCGCGAGCGACCGTTTGCAGCAGAATGCGGTCCTCGGTCGATATCTGGTCCGCGAGCCTTACAAAGATGCCGCCGGGTCGATCGGTCACGTTGGCTTCGATGCCTGCGGCAATCAGCCCCATGATTTGGTCGTGGAGGAGTTGCCGGTAACCGGCGTGATCTTCGTTCCAGATCACCAGATCCACCGCCAGTCCCTTTAGGCGCCAGTACGCGTGGGCCTGGACGAGTTGGCGCACCAGATCGATATGTGCCGGGTCGCCAATCTGCAGCAGCACGATCGGCAAATCCCCAGAAATGGCGTATCCCCATAGACCGGATTGCCCGCGGCGGTTCTTTCTGAGAACGCTCACGTCGGCGCGCAGCGAGGAATTCGCGTAGATTACTGAGCTGGCCAGGTGTCCGTAGAGTTGCGCGTCGGCCTCCGTGGCATTGAGCTGCCGCAAGACCACCTGGCTGTGTGACCACGCCAGATCGAAGACGCGGTCCGCGAGGCGCCGATCCTGGTATTTCCCGACCAGGCCCAGGCACACGCCGCGGGTCTCGCCGATGCCGGAGACCATATTGACCGTCGCCGATTCCTCCGGATCGAACGTGATCCGATACCGGATTGCTACAATCGGGTCGAGCACAGAGCCCTCGCTCCCCGAGAGCGCTGCGGAACCGCCCATTGCTTGTGGATCAGCGACCGTGTTTTCCCGGCCGATGAACTGCATGCGGTCCGTCTCATAGGAGATTTCTCCGATGTCCGCCCCGTGCACGGCCATCAGATGAAACATCCACGGCGCGTGCTCGCCCTGGGAGCGGGGCCGGCGAGTGCAGAGGATCGCCCGCTGCGGGCGGAGGATCTCGGTCTGAACAAAGAGATTGCTGAACGCCGGATGTAGAGCGTCGGCGGCAGACGAGGCGAGAACCACCTCCGCGTAACTCGTGACGTCAATCGTTCTGCGTGTCCGAGAGCGGTTGGTGATGGTGATTCGACGCAGCTCGATGTCATCCTCGGGCGAAACGGCGATCTCCGTATGAGTGTCGAATTCGTGGTCGCGGCAACGGAACTCTGCTCGCGCTTCCGAGAAAATCGCTTCGTATTTCTCCGACCCTTTGAGCGTCGGCTGATAGGCGGTTGACCAGAACTCCCCACTGGCCACGTCGCGGAGGTAACAGAACGTGCCCCAGTTGTCACAGGTGCTGTCTTCGCGCCAGCGTGTGACGGCGATGTCCTTCCAGCGGCTATAACCGCCGCCTGCGTTCGTGATCATCACGTGGTATCTGCCGTTCGACAGCAACTGCACCTCCGGTATCGGAGTGTCCGGACTGCTGAAAACGCGCATCGGCGTCTCCGGAACAGTGGATGTCGTCCGCAAGTCGGAGAGCTCGGCGGTGTGCCAATAGAACGCTGTGGCCTTGGGAACCCGCTCTTGGAGCAACAGCATGGTCGCCTGGAACCGCGGATCCGACTCGAATCGCTTCTGCATCGGACGGTCCAGGAGCAGATAGGCCAGAGAGAGGAGGCTCATGCCCTCGTGATGGGCCATGAACGACCGGACCACGGCGTTCGATTGCCCGCGGGGCAGACGCGACGGAGTGTAGTCGATGGCTTCATAGAGTCCGTATTTCCCTTCCATCCCTTCAGCGGCGAGTCGCTGCAAATTCCGGCACGCCTCCTCGGGCGCCACCATCAGGGCGAGCGCCGAGGCATACGGCGCGATGACCAAATCATCAGCGATCCCGCGTTTGAGCCCCAGGCCGGGCACGCCAAACGCGCGGTACTGGTAGTTGAGACGAACGTCGATCATGTTGTAGCCGGATTCCGACATACCCCACGGTACGCCGCGGTTCCGCCCATACGCGATCTGCCCCTCCACCGCCGCCTTGTAGGTCTGGTCGAGCAGCGTGTCTTGGTAGGTCGGCATCACCAGAAGCGGCATGAGATACTCAAACATCGAACCGCTCCACGAAAGGAGAACCGGCTCTCCCCCGGCGGTGGTGAGCAGGCGCCCCAGGGCAAACCAGCTCTCCTGAGGCAGCTTTTCCTGGGCAATGGCCACGAAACTGGACAATCTCGCTTCCGATGCCAGCAGATCGTAGTAACTCGAGTCCAGCCGGCGCTCACCAACGTTGTACCCAATGGCCAGTAGATGGCGCGCCTTGTCGAACAGGAAGTCATACTCCATGCGGGCGAGTTCGCTGGATTGCAGCGCAAGGCGTTCGATAGCCGCAATCCTTGCCTTGGCACGCTGGCTTGCCTCCGTGATGAACCGTTGAAGCTTACCCAACCACTCGTTTTCCTCGGGGGTTGCGTCCGAGCCGAGCCGAGCCTCGATGGCCGGCAGCAACTCCACCTCAATGTCTTGCGAGTTCGCGCAGCGTTGGGATCTTATCGATGCCGCGAAAGTCGCTGACTCTATTCTGAGAGGCCATCAGCAATGTCCAAGGAGCGAGAAACGTCAGCTCATCGAGGGCGCCCTGGCATTGCCGGGCGAAGGCATGTGCCCACCACTTTGCCTGGCTCTCGGGGTCAGCATCGAGGCTGCCCTCCACCTCCGCGGCGGATGTAGCCAGCTGGCCAAGGTACAGCCGTGCTGCTGCGAGTGAAGTTGGCCCGGAAGCGGATGCCGAACCCAGATCCTTCTGGAGTTGAACGAGCGCGGCTGGAGCGGTTTCTCCCGCAACGTCCACGAGAATCCGTAGGGTGTCGCTGAGCCCGTCAAACAATCGTGCTCCCAGGATCTGGTGATCGGGAAGTGCGAGCAGGCCCGGCCGCAAGGTCAGCAGATGGCCTGCGAGGTTTCCGCTGTCCACCGTCGAAATATAGGTCGGTTGCAGCGGTTTCAGAGACTGCGTGTCATACCAGTTATAGAAGTGGCCTTGGTGGCGTTCCAAGGCTTCCATTGTGTGGAAGGCATTCGCCGTGCGCTCGATGAGTTGTCCGGCCAGAATGTAGCCGAAGTCGTAGGCGGACAAATTCGCGAGTAGCGCAAGTCCCATGTTGGTGGGCGACGTGCGATGACCGACCACAGCAGCGGAATACTCCTGATAGCTATCCGGCGGCAGCCAATGATCTTCCGGGCCGACGAAAGTCTCGAAGAACGCCCAGGTCTTTCGGGAAAGCTTCTTAAGAAAGAGGGTCTGGTCAGCCGTCAGCGTTGTTCCCCGGCGAGGGAGAGGCCGGCTGGTCCACCACGCGATAGCAGGGGAGGCAAACCAGAGGCTCAGTATGGGCCCAGTCACGCCCAGCGCGACCGGTCTCAAAAGGGCCAGATAAATCGCCGCGGCAGTGGCCAGGACGGGGGCGATCCACATCGTCCGACAGGAGGCGGCGAGGTCCGTGCGGCGATTGCGATCCAAGTCGCTCGACGGATTCCACTCCAGAAGTCGTTTGTGGGTCACCAGCATCCGCCAGGCTGTGCGCACAATCGCATCCAGACTGAAGAAAGCCTCGTAGGGGAGACACGCGAGCGTAAAGGCCGCCTGAGCGGAGTGCCGGCCAGCCGCAACAGCGGCTCGTCCTCCGGAATTGTTTCCTCATGTGCGTCCCGGAAATCCGTCAGCAGACCGAAGTGCAGGTTCTCGTCTCGATTCGCCAAAAACCGAACTTCAAGCGCTTCGATGAGATGATCGATGTTTTCAGGGCTGATGAGCATCGTCGGGACCACAGTCAGAGTGCGGAATTCCGGCGGGATCCCTTTGGAAAAGTCTATGCGGGGCAGCGCAAATATCATTAAGCTACGGTGTGCATGCAGTTAATTAATTCACTAACTCCAACAGTTGCTATGCCAGACATGATATCAGACATGGCATAGGGAATGACCAACTCGTTATTATGGATAATCGCGCCGCAAGTATAAACGACATTGGGGACATACCCCTCTCGCTCTTCCTCACGCGGGTGAAGTAACGGCTCTTCCAGACGGGCGATGATCTTTGCCGGGTTTTCAAGATCAAGCAGCATGGCGCCGATGCAATACTCACGCATAGGCCCGACACCGTGGGTGAGTACGATCCAGCCTTCATCGGTTTCCAGGGGTGAGCCGCAGTTGCCGATCTGAATGAACTCCCAGGAACGTGTTGGCTCCTCGATGATTTCGGACTTCTGCCAGAAATGGATATTGTCTGAGAACATGATATGATTATTTTCACCGTCCTGGCGCGAGAGCATGACATAGCGGCCACCAATTTTACGCGGGAAAAGCGCCATGCCCTTGTTTTGTACTGCTTTACCGTTGAGGGTTAAAATGTTAAATTTGATAAACTCCTTTGTTTCAATCAGCTGCGGCAGGACTTTAAAGCCGTTATAGGCCGTAGCGGTTGCATAATAGGTAACCTCACCGTTGTCATCAAAGAATTGCACGAACCGGGCGTCTTCGATGCCTTTGCTTTCGTTTTCCGAAACCGGAAAGATAACCCGTTCGGAAATTCGGTGATCGGGTGGGAAACTCATCTCATAATTGGAATTGGCAAGCCAGTACATGATCTCGAAGGTTTCGTTTTGGTGCGCAATAGGGAAAACCGGGTTTGAACGGAGCACTTCGATTTTATTTTTTAATCCGTTATGGGTGAAATTTTCCGGCAGCCGGTCTAGGACATGTGCTGTTGTCTCATTGCAGGCCCCCATTTCATTAAGCTTCAGCTGGAAGAGATGCCGGTCGTAAACCGGGTCTAATTGGAGATCCGGTGTTTCTACATAATCGCTGATCGGGTCAAAGAGAATCGTATTGTCCTGGTCAAGATGGCCGCTACGAAATACAATAGAAGAAACATGACCTTCGCCGGTTGCCCGCAGGCTCATGATAAAGCGCAAGCTGCCTTTGTCCAGTTGGCTTTGATCCGGGTGGGGGACGATTGAAGGGTTAAAAAGGGCAGCCGATTCAATGGAGTACTCCATAGTAAAATAGGCCCCGATGAGAGCCCTTGTGGTCTCGCTGAGCACGGTATCCCGAGGAACGTAATCTTTTACCTTATTCAGGTGAAGCCCAAAAACGCGTTTGATGTCTCTGTGCCGCCCGGAAAAGTCAAGCATTATTTGTGCAAGAAGATCTTCGGCCGTTGTGTCAGGCAAGGCCACTATGCGTTGAATGATTTTAGGTATGCGATACGCGCCGT
>Ga0315288_10003215_pt1 | contig 20873 bp, 19 predicted proteins | sample YL17G11_20_MG_FD_203454 | JGI IMG/M metagenome (GOLD analysis project Ga0315288, IMG submission 203454) | Sediment microbial communities from Yellowstone Lake, YNP, Wyoming, USA - YL17G11_20 | ecosystem: Environmental > Aquatic > Freshwater > Lake > Sediment | place: USA: Wyoming | collected...
TGCACAAGGCCTTGCGCATGGTAGCCCAGGAGAAGAAGGGGGTCATCGTGTACATGCACCAGGAGGGGCGGGGAATCGGGCTGATCAATAAGATGAAGGCGTACGCCCTCCAGGATCAAGGCAAGGACACTGTGGAGGCCAATGCCGCGCTGGGGTTCGATGCCGACCTACGGGATTACGGGCTGGGGGCACAGATTTTACGGGACCTGGGGGTGCGGAAGATCCGTCTGATGACCAACAACCCCAAGAAGATCGTGGGCCTTCAGGGGTATGGCCTGGAAGTGGTGGAGCGCATCCCCATCGAGATTAAACCCAGCCGCCGGAACATCGCCTACCTCAAGACCAAGAAAAAGAAGATGGGGCATCTGCTGAGTATTGATTGAAAGAAAGCTTCCAGCCATCAGCGGTGAGAGAGCAGAGCAAGGGGTTGACCTCATGGTTTACTGAAAGCTAATTGCTGACTGCTTTTGGATAAAGGGGAGGAATTAAAAATGCCGAAGGTGATTGAAGGGAAGCTGAACGCCAAAGGGTTGAAGTTTGGGATCGTGGTCAGCCGCTTCAACGATTTTGTGGGCGAGCGTCTTCTGACTGGGGCTCTGGACGGACTCATCCGCAATGGGGCCGATGAGGGGGACATCGAGATCCTCAAGGTGCCCGGGGCGTTCGAAATCCCCCAGGTCGCCCGGAAGATGGCCCTATCGAAGAAATACGACGCAGTCATTTGCCTGGGGGCAGTCATTCGCGGGGCCACGCCGCACTTCGATTACATTGCCGCTGAGGTTTCTAAGGGAATCGCCATGATTGGGCTGGAAAGCGAAGTCCCTGTGGCCTTTGGCGTCTTGACCACGGACAACTTGGAACAGGCCATAGAGCGGGCGGGGTCCAAGGCCGGGAACAAAGGCTGGGATGCGGCGCTCTCGGCGGTTGAGATGGCCAATCTATACAGGGAGATGAAAGCCAAAAAATAATATTCGCCACAGAGAACACAGGGCGGCAGAGCCGCAACCAAAGGAAAGACCCATTATATCCCCCCCACCCTTTCCCTCCCCCTCGGGAGACTGTGTCGCAATGGTTAAAATCGAGATTGCTTCGTCGCTATCGCTCCTCGCAATGACCGGAAAGCCCAATAAAATCAGTCATTGCGAGCGACCGCAGGGAGCGTGGCAATCTCAAAAACAAATTATGACACAGCCTCCGGAGGGGGGAGGGTTGGGAGGGGGTGAAATTGTCGCCTGAGTTGTTTCATAAGATTTGATGATCTCGTAAAAAGTCGGGGAAGCCGTCACTCCTGCGAAAGCAGTCCCGCCTTCGGCGGGTTGGATTCCCGCTTTCGCGGGAATGACGAAAAGGGAGAGGGTGGGGGGGGATTCCTAACAAATTTTAGAGAAACTGAAAATTAGTAGTACAGAGTTCACAGGGCGGCAGAGCCGCAATCAAAAGGATAAGTTTTGCCTAGGGCCACGCGCAATCCCAGAAATCCCCCCTGCCCCCCTTTGGCAAAGGGGGGTTAGGGGGGATTTCAGAGGCTAGTTTCCAAATCGATTTTCTTCATAAAATTTCAAGATTTTACACGTTAGTAGTACAGAGGCAGAATGAAAATAGAAAAAAGGATCCAAAATTTTTTTGAATCAACATCAATTTTTCTCTCTGTGCTCTCCGTGCCCTCTGTGGCTAAGAAGGTCTTTTAATGAGCCTGCGGCGGAGAGCGAGGGAGATCGCTCTTCAAGTTCTTTACCAATTGGATATCGACCGGGGGGACATCCAGGAGGTCTTAGACCTCTACTGGGAAAATTTCCGGCCTCCGCAAAAGGCCCGGGAGTTCGGCCAGCGACTGATCGAAGGCGTCCGCCAGAGTCAGAGCCAAATCGACCGGCTCATAGAGGATAACTCTGAGAATTGGACCCTAAAGCGCATGGCCATGGTGGACCGCAATATTCTTCGCCTGGCGACTTTTGAGCTTCTCTTTTGTCCGGATATTCCTTTTAAAGTCACTCTCAACGAAGCCATCGAGTTAGCAAAAAAATTCGGGGCCGACGACTCCAGCGCCTTTATCAACGGGATCTTGGATAAAATCCATTCTCTCCTGGCCTCAGCCCCAAACGATGGCCAAGCCATCCTAACCTGATAATGAAGCGGGCCATCCTCTCCGATGTCCATGGGAATCTAGAGGCCTTGCAAGCGGTAATCGAAGACCTGCGCCGGGAGGGGGCGGAGCGAATCGCCTTCCTGGGCGATGCGGTCGGTTACGGGGCCAACCCCAATGAGTGTCTGCAGCTCCTGCGCGAACTAACAGAACTGATGGTGGCGGGGAACCATGATTATGGAGCAGTAGACCTGACGGATGTGTCTTACTTCAATTCCGCAGCCAAAGCAGCCGTGTTATGGACGGGAAGAAAGCTTTCTGAAGAAAGCAGAGATTTCCTCTGCCGGCTTCATCTCTTCCACCAAGTGGAAAGCATCACCTTCGTCCATGCCACGCCCCATGAGCCTGACAGATGGAATTACATATTTACGGTCCCGGAGGCGGAGGAAGGCTTCCGCGCCATGGACGGAGAATTGGCCTTCGTCGGGCATTCTCATTCTCCCCTGATTTTGGCCCAAAAGGAGGGCAGGAGAATCACGGCCTCTGAAAAAGAAGAAGTAATCCTGCAAAGGGGAGTTCGTTATATCATCAACGTGGGAAGCGTTGGACAACCGCGTGATGGAAATCCCCAAGCAGCCTATGGCCTCTACGATGAGCATTCAAGAAAATATATTTTAAGGCGCGTGCCTTATGATATTCAAACGGCCCAAAAAAAGATCATCCGCGCCGGCCTTCCTCCATCGCTGGCCCAACGTCTCTCCCGGGGTGCTTAGCCAGCTTTTTAAGCTCAGCCCCTCCCCCCAGACGGGTGTAAGTCAACCGCTTTTATCCCGCTTCGTTACCCTGCGCATGAGGCCGGTGAGCTCAAGGGCCTGGTTCGAACAGAGTTCATAGCAGCAGTAGCAGGAAATGCACTTTTTGGCGTCGAGGACAGGAACCTTTTCCATGGTCAACGCCTGGGCCGGGCAATGCTGGACACAGATCCCGCACTGCGTACAGAGTTCTTCACGCACGCTGAGGCGGGGTTTGACCAGGGGGCGATAGAGGAGCTTATTCACCGCTCCTCCCACCCATCCCTGGCTGACGAAAGTCAGGGGCATCTTGTACTTTTTCAGGCGCGACCAACTTCCCTGGATCTCCATCTTTGCCGGATCTACTTCCCCCAACCCTCTTTGCCCGGCGATGCGCAAGAGGTCCACACGGTTCTGGGGAAGACCCATCATGGCGGCCATTAGTCCGTCCAAGGAGACCCCGTTCTGCGCAGCCAGAATTTTGCCGATGGGCCTGAGGCTCTTACCTGACGGTCCGTTCCCTTCCATGCCCACGACGGCATCCATGATGGTTAGGTTGGGGATGCGGATCTGGTAGATGTCCACCAAAGCCTCCGAGAAATTTTCCGGCCGGGCCGCGGAGAGATGTACGCGAGCTTTCTCCGCCCCCACTAAAATGCCGAACATGTTCTTGACCGCGCCCGTGATCTTGGTCTGAAGATGGGTCTTAAATTTAGGAACATTGATGACCAGGTCAGCTTCGAGAATAGCTTTAGAGACCACTAGCTTTTCCATGAAGCGTGATTTTACGTCCAGCCGAACCGTTTCCTTGGCGAAGTTGCTAAAGCATCCATCCGCGGCATCGAAGATGCCGGAGACTCTGGCGCAGCGTTCGTTGGCCGCGTAGCCACTCAACCCCGGGTTATCTCCCACTACGCAAGAAGCTTCTCGCTTCTTCAGGGCTTTCACTAAGGATCGAATCAGGGAAGGATGGGTCGTAACGCCTTTCGCGGGAGGATAAGGTCCCAGGATATTCGGTTTGATGACTACCCTCTTCCCCCTCCAGGATAAAGGAAAGACCTGGAGGACTTGCTCCACAGCTTCTTCAATGCGGGAATAGTCTGCGTCTAAAACAAGGACTGATGGTCTGGTCATTGCAATCTTGCCGGGGTCTGCCATTTCCAAGGCGCCTCGCTGTTCGCTGGAGGCATTAACCGCGCCAAATTGTTCAATCAACCTTGGGAGAAAGGGATAGACCGAGCACCTTTTCGCACCAGCGGGCCACGCTAAATAATTTCCCTTCGCCATAAGCACTCCCTACCAGTTGGATGGCCAGGGGTAATCCTTCATGATTGAGGCCTGAGGGGAGGCTGATGGTAGGCAGGCCGGAAAGGCTCCAGGGGACCTGGAACCAGGGGTTGCCGGTTGAGGAGAGCCCTCGCGGGGCTGCGGATGAGGTGCCTGGGGTCAGCAAGCAATCGAATGGCCGCAGGACTTCATCCATCTGGCGGCGGAACTGCCTTTTGATTTTCTGGGCCTGCAGATAATTAACGCTGGGGATCAAAAGGCCCATCTCGACCAGTAAACGGATGTTGGGGGAATATTGATCCCGGTGCCGGGCAAATAGCTTTTCGTGGTAGGAGGCTGCTTCCACCCTCATGATGATGCGCAGAGCATCCTGCACAGGGGTGAAGCTTGGCGGCATTTTCACCTCTTCCACTCCCGCGCCGGCTTTTTCGAATTTGGCCAGAGTTTCCTCGGTGTGCCTCCAAACTTCTTCCTCCGAGTTTCCCCTGTAGAATGTTCGCACGATGCCGATTCGAGGCGGCTTGCGGGAAGATTTTAAAAACCGGGTATAATCGGGGACAGCTTCCTGGCTGGCGGTCGGGTCTTGGGGGTCACTGCCCGCCAGAACCCGGAGAAGAATCGCCGCATCCTCCACGGATCGGGTCAAAACTCCCACGTGGTCCAGGGTCCAACTCAGGGGGAAAACACCATGCCGGCTGATCCGGCCGTAGGTCGGCTTCAGGCCGACCACGCCGCAAAAGGCTGCCGGACGAAGGATCGAGCCTGCGGTCTGCGAGCCCAGGGCTGCCGGACACATACAGGCGGCCACAGCGGCTGCCGATCCGCTGCTGGATCCTCCCGGAGTATGGTCCAGATTCCAGGGGTTCCTGGTGGGAGCCGGGTCCGCAAAGGCAAATTCAGTGGTGGCGGTTTTTCCCAGGACGATGGCCCCGGCCTTTTTCAGGCGGGCCACTGCTGTGGCGTCATGGTCGGGGATAAAACCTTCGAATATTTTTGAACCCGCCGCCGTCTTTATTCCGGAGGTGTAATAAATGTCTTTGACCCCGATGGGAATTCCATGAAGAGGGCCAGGCGTTTTTTTTCGGGCGATTTCGTCCTGGCGACGACGAGCTTCCTCGAGGATCCTCTTGCGGTCAACGGTCACCCAGGCCTTGAGAGAAGGTTCTAAGGAATCGATGCGCTGCAAGAGGGATTCCATCAGCGTAACAGGGGACAACCTCCGCCTTTTGATCTGGTTGATCATTTCTGAAAGACTCAGTTTATATGGTTCCACCATTGGTGAACTCGCAAAAAGTCCGAAAGACCTCTTATCCGTCATTCCGGCGAAAGCCGGAATCCAGTCATTTCAAGAAATTATCAAGTCTCTGGACTCCGGTTTTCACCGGAGTGACGACTTTTTACGAGGCCATCACCATTCGTCTCTCCATTTTTTATTCACCGCGTCTCCGCGTCCCACTCTCGCCGCGTCCAATTTTTCCCGCGTCCCGCGTCTAATTCCCAAATTCCATTATCGTTCAAAAATAAAAGGCCGGTTCTTCTTCGAGTTCGACTGGATGTTCAGCAATGACGGCCAGGGATCCGGCTAAATCCTGGATCACTGGGATGAGATCCTTTGCTCTATCCTCCCCGAATCTTCGGGCTGCGGATTCACTCAGGATCTCGGTGAATTCTTCTTTGGTCATGGCAGCTGACATGGTGCTGAATCCTTTCTGGACGGGTTAAGATCCGCCCTCAGGCAGGGGATACCGGCCATGCTCAAAAGCGGAGGAGAAGAGGGCCAGAATGTTCTCCGGAGGAACGTCCGGTTGGATGCTGTGACAGGAGGTAAAAAGGTAGCCGCCTCCAACCCCGAGAATCCCGATCATCCGCCGCACCTCTTCCTTCACCTGAGCGGGGGTGGCGCGGGGGAGGAATCTTTGGGTATCGATTCCCCCATGGAAAGAAAGGGCCGATCCGTATTTTTGTTTGAGACGATGCGGGTCCATATCCCGAGCGCTGGTCTGAACCGGGTTGAGGACCTCCACGCCCAGTTCCACGTAATCATCCAGGAAGGCGTAAACTGAGCCGCAGGTATGCACGCAGAGCTTGGCCGCCGTATGGTCTTTGATGACCCTGAATATCCGGCGGTGGCAGGGCTTGATGAATTTTCTGTATAGGTCTGGAGACATCAGAGGGCCGTCCTGCCCGCTCAGGTCTTCATAATAGATCACCATCTGGATGTAATCCCCCACCGCCCGCAGATAGTTTCGGTATACGGCAACATAGTAGTCGGTCACTCGCTCGAAAAGGGCTTCCGTGAAGGTCGGGTGGATGATCATGTCCAAAAAAATATTCTCCATGCCCCGCAGGTGCCAGGTCATGTCGAAGACCCCCACCCCGGTGATCCCGTCGGCCACGAGGGCGTAATCCGTCCGTTCGAAAAGCTGTTTAGCTTTTTCGCGCAGCCCTTCGAATCGACTGGGTTCATTGGGGTCCGGCCAGGGAAACTTCTCTATTTCCTCCATCCCCGCTGTCTTCATCGGGTATGATTTGGGGGAAGTGTAGAAAGATCCCGGGGGCTTATACCAGGGCACTCCCCATTCGTCTACGACCGTATGGGGGTCGAGGCGAACTCTCTGCCAGGATTTCGGAACATTCATCCGCAGGTAGATTGTGTCCACGTGTAACGCTTGCAAGATTTCTTCATCGGGCACGACGTGCTCGTCGGCAAAATGCCTGATCTTTTTATCCAGGGCCAGCCCCATATGGGTTTTTAGGCGGTCGTAGGCCTCCACCGTGCGGATCGTCGACGCAATCGAGCCCATATCGATGGGCACGCGGTCGGGTTCTTTGTGGTTGAGCGCCAGCGTAAATCTTTCCCTGGAAGTGAGTGTCTTCATTCCTGCTCCCCGTTTCATTTTAGAAGTTCCGGCGTGATCATCCAGGCCACCTGCCAGGTCTGGTCTTCGTTTCTTTGCAGACATGCCACGCCACCCTGCCGAAAAGCTACCAGGTGCTTTACTTCTGAACCGGCGAGCAACGTCGAAGCCAGCTTGCCAAGGAAGGGAAGGTGGCCGACGATCATGAGGTCGTTGGGTATCTCCGAAACTTCTTTCAGCAGACCGGGGACCGAATCGTTCGGAGCGAGGCCTTCCCGTTCTTTTACTTGGAAATCCGGCCCGAGTTGAGTGGCGAGGATCTCCGCCGTTTGCCGCGCCCGTGTTTTGCCACTTTGAAGTATGAGGCTTGAACGTACTCCCGCGCCTCTTAGGAAGAAGGCTATTTTTTCGACGTCGCTTCGACCTTTGGCTGTAAGAGGTCGGGAGGGGTCAACTTCCTCCGTCGTGGATTCTCCGTGCTGGATGAGATAGAGTTTCATTTTATAAGTCCCTCTTCCTCATCGGGTTGTGCTAAGGTATCCGCAATCAGCTCTTGGCCCGGAGATATTTGTTTTTTACTGATTGCTGAATGCTGACGGCTGATCGCTGCTTTGCTTACCGTTCCCAGTGGACTCTATTCGATTGTTAGACTCTTGAATAAAATTGAGTTCTAATCTTCCTGCCAATCATAGACGTCAAAACATCTGTCGTCAATAAAAAAGCCAGGGTCATTATTGGCGCGGGCTTTCCTTCAGAAAAAATATAACGTCCATAAATTCATAAATCCACGCGAAAAGGCCACCTCGGTTCAAACGCAACTTATAGGTACCGAACCAAATTGCCCACTTCTTCAGGGCTCGCAGATCGATTGTCCAGTAAAGTAATGACTCCCAAGAACCGCGCAAATGCCGTCCCCGAATACTCCAGCTTCTTCACGGCCGCCCGGCTAAATCCTTTCGCACCCTCACCCCTCGGCGCCTGTGATCCCCTCCCCGGATCTTCCTCTCTGGTACCCCTAGCCTCGGCAACAAGGTGGCTTTTCTACCCCCCCTTGGGGAACACGGTGGCGAAGAGGCTTTCAGGAAACCGTGAAAAATTATTTTTATTGCATTTAGTAGACAAATTTGTCTTCTTATTACCATGAATGGAGCGAGCTTTTGACGATTGCGCGAGACAACCCGGTCTTTCCCTTTTCATATTTTCTGGCGGGAAGCTGCACGCCGCACTCTCGCGCGCATATACGAAAGGACGTGATTTGTTCGATCTGGTCTCGTATCTAACCGACCGGATTTGGCCTGAGCCGAACTTGACGTTCCTGAACAACGCCCTGACCCAAAAGGGTTACGGTAACTCTTGGGGCCGGAGGGGCTTCAGGGGTTTAAAACTTCTTGCCGTACGTGTCACGGTGGACCTTATCTTTCCGGTACTTGGTATGAGGGGAAGCAGATTCTGCGGGATAGCCCATGGGGATGATGCAGAGAACCCCCATATTGCCGGAAACTCCCAGGATTTTGCGTACAGCCCGGGCCTGGTCTTCTTTAATGCCGCACCATACCGTCCCCAGGCCGAGATTGGCAGCAGCTAAAAGCAGATTCTCTGTGGCTGCGGCGCAATCGTCCTCCCACCATTCGGAGCTTTTATCTCCCAGGACAACGACGGCGACAGGGGCCTCGGCGGCCATATAGACCCAGGGATGGACACCGGAGAGTTCTTCCTTGATCTTGGGGTCCCGGACGATGACGAATTCCCAGGGCTGAGCATTGTTGCCGCTGGGGGCGGCCATGGCGGCTTTCATTAGAACCTCCAGGACTTCATCGGGGATGGCCTTTTTCTGGTAACGCCGGACGCTCCTTCGTCTGCATATAAAATCGAGAATCTCCTTGGATTCCATCACTCACCTCTCCGATATATTCTTCAGGCAGCGGAATCCAAGCCAGTGTTCTCCATTGGCCTGGTCCTCGGCTGACCAGCGAACAGTGGTTCGCACGAAGGTGGCATTTCCGAGGAAACAACCCCCCCGCATGGGCAAGTGGCCCTCGATCCAAGTGCCCTCGCACATCTCCCAGACGTTCCCCGCCATGTCATAACAACCGTACGGGCTTAGGCCGAGATAGAATCGGGTGACATCGGTCACCCGGTTGATTCCCGTTTCGGCGGAGTTGCAATATCCCGGATAAAAATCGTTTCCCCACGGCCACCATCGGCCATCTTTTCCTCGGGCGGCCTTCTCCCATTGAGCCTCCGTGGGGAGACTTTTCCCAGCCCAGGCGGCATAGGCGCGGGCGTCATCCCATCCCAGTCCCACGACCGGCTGCAGGTCTTCACTCCATCCCTCCTTTCCCCATAGGAGAGGGGTGCGGTGCCCGGTTTCCTCGATGAACTTCCGGTATTGGAAGTTGGTCACCGGATGGATATCGATGTAATAGTCCTCCAGGGATACCTTACGGGCGGGAACCTCGGTCATGAAGACGGGATTTTGGGCGCCGTCTAAGATAAAGACTTGATTCAATTCATTTTCGCTAATTCCCATTGTAAAGTGGCCGGCAGGAATGAGGACCATCTCAACAGAATCTACCGGGGAGACGATTTTGGAGGGGAGGAGAGGAGCTTTGACCAGATTCTCGACGGACCAGGAATTCTTTTTGGCCACTCGGCCCCCCCTTTGGAAACTTTGATCCGAGCCTATTATATCCCATTTGTGAGGGAGGAGGGCAAGACAAATTTTATGGGCCGCCGATGTATGGGGAATGGCGCCGCCTGAGCCCATTCCCATAATAATTTTCTTGCTTCCAGTAGGCCGATTTGCTACCTTCTCGGGTGGAAAAGGGGAAACCTTCGGCCCCGTGGGTTCCCGAGTATTAAAAATCTCGAGGTGAAAAATGAAGAGAGCGACGACGGACGAACTTTTGCAGTGGGATCGTGACCATCTCATCCATTCTATGGCGCCGTTAGGATCGACCCGGGGGATCGTGTTCGATGCGGCGGAAGGGATTATTCTGCGGGATACCGAGGGGAAGGAATACATCGATTCCTCTTCCCAGTTGGTCAACGTGAACATTGGCCATGGCCGGAAAGAGGTGATCCAGGCCATTGGGGAGCAATTGGAAAAGCTTCAGTACACGACGACCTACTGGGGGTTTACCCATACGGCCGTCATCCTCTGCGCCAAGAAGCTCGCCGAGATCTCCCCTCCAGGCCTGAAGCGTTTTTTCTTCACTTCAGGTGGATCGGAGTCCGTGGAGACCGCTTTCAAGATTGCCAGAAATTATTGGCATGCTAAAAAGCCGGAGAAACATAAGATTATCAGCCTCTACCATTCTTTCCACGGGGTCTCCTTCGGAACGCTCAGCGCCACGAACCTGGGAATGGGACGGCTATGGAAGAGCTTTGGTCCTTTGGTACCCGGGTTTTTGCACATCCCCTCCTACTACTGCTACCGTTGCGCTTTTGGCCTGGAATATCCGAAATGCCAGATTCAGTGCGCCGATTTTCTGGCGGAGACGATTGAAAATGAAGGCCGAGAAAGTGTGGCCGCCTTCATCGCTGAGCCGGTACAGGGATCTGTCGGGATGATCAGTCCGCCGCCGGAGTACTGGCCAAGGGTGCGGAAGATCTGTTCGGAGATGGGGGTCCTTTTGATCGCCGATGAGGTGATGTCTGGATTCGGGCGTACGGGCAAGCTCTTTGCCGTGGAAAACTGGGAGGTGATACCGGATATCATGACCATGGCCAAGGGGATCACCAGCGGCTACATCCCTTTCGGGGCAGTGGCCATTCGGGACGAAATCTACCAGGAGCTGCAAAGCCGGCAGGCTCCGTTTCTTCATGGGTTCACTTACAGCGGTCATCCCGTGGCCGCTGCGGCGGCCATCAAAGACATGGAAATCATCGTCGGGGAAAAGTTGGCGGACAACGCAGCCCGGATGGGCCGATATGCTCTGCAGCGTTTGCAAGAAGAATTCCTGCCCCTTCCTTTTGTGGGAGACGTCAATGGACTGGGCCTGATGATCGGAATTGAATACGTGGAGGACAAAAAGACCAAAGCCATCCCCAAGAAAGTTTGGGAAATATCTCAGAAGATTCAAGAGCGGGCGTTGCAGGAGGGACTCTTCCTCCGGGTTTATGGAAACCGGGTGACCCTGAGTCCGCCGCTGATCATAGACCAGGGGCAGATGGATAAAATCTTGACCATCCTGAAGCCGATCTTGGCGGACATTCCCAAAATGGTTTAACAGGGTTCGGGGTGAAACCACAGAGGTCACAGAGAAACGCTCGATATTCTCAAAAAAGAGAAGGACTAAAAGGGTCAATAATTTGGAGAGCACAGAGGGGAGGGCAGAGTAATTTTTTTAAATCCCCGAGAAATGGATAAGATCTCTGTCCTACTAACGTGCAAGATCTTAAAATTTTGTTGAGAAAATCTAAATTGGAAAATATCCTCTGAAATCCCCCCAACCCCCCTTTGCTAAAGGGGGGCAGGGGGGATTTCTGGGATTGCGCGTGGCCACCGTGGTTAGATTTTGTCAATACCGGTTTCAATAATGGGGGAAGAATATGGGCCGACCAGCCTGGCAGATTCAGATCATCACCGTCTTCTGGCCGGTCCGGAATTTTTTAGCCAGGATGGTGGGGTGGCCGGTTATCGGGCGCTGGATGCGTTCCACCTTTCGGGGCGATCGGGCACATTACATTCCCATCCAGGTCGACGTGGAAAGACCGGGAAGCGTGGTCCTGCCAGGCCAGGTGGTGGAGCCGCTCATCCAGGAGTCGTCCTTTCGATTTATTCTCCATCGGTGTCTCTGCCGATCCCTCGAGCCGTGCCGGCATTACCCCGCGGAGATCGGATGCCTTTTCTTGGGGGAGGGAGCAAAGGAGATCGTTTCTTCCTTAGGGCGGGAGGCCTCGATAGAAGAAGCCCTGGCCCATCACCGAAAAGCTTTGGCGATGGGGTTGATTCCGATGGTCGGGAAACTACGTTGGGATTCACTCTGGCTGGGCGTGAAGCGCGCGGATCAACTTCTAACCATCTGCCACTGCTGCGATTGCTGCTGCTACTTTAAACTCTACCGGTTTCTCCCCAAAGAGGTGGCCGGGGGCCTGCAGAAGCTGGAAGGCCTGGAAGTCCGGGTAGGTGAAACCTGTGATGGTTGCGGGATCTGTGCGGAGCGCTGTTTCATCCGGGCGATGACAATTCAAAACGGCAAAGCGGTCGTGGGGGAGAAATGCCGGGGCTGCGGCCGGTGTGCTATCGTCTGCCCTAAGAAGGCAGTAAAGGTTATCCTGCCGTCTGAAGTATTGGTCCCCAAATATATTCGATGATTAAGTCAGCGAAAGCCTGAAATTCTCAGTAAAAAATGCGGAAATGCAGCCTGACTTTAAAGGGCGGAGCAGCCCCCCGCTTAGGCCACGATGTCTAGAGGAAGTGAAAATTGATAGAAGTCAGATCCGTTAGGTATTGACTCCCCCATCCTAATCTCCTAGAATCTGATCTAAAATTTCGATCGTAGCCCTTATTCCTCCAGAATATCATTTTGACCTTATTATGGAGGGCATCATGGCCAAGAGACCGATTCTAATTTTGGTTAGCCTGATTCTTCTGTCATCTCCTGTCTTTGCCGAGCGCGGCAAGACAAAGATCAGCGTCTTTCCTCTGCCGCCCCAATTATCTGCCACTGTTCAATTCTATGAGCCTTCGGGAAATAATATTCTCGACGCTGATGAAACGGGCAAGCTCGTGATTACGGTCCAAAACGGCGGAAAAGGAGACGCTTTCGATGTACGGGCCGAGTTAAGAACGGACAACAAGTTGAGAGGCCTTTCCTACGACAAAACTCTACCTATCGGCACGGTTCCGTCCGGCGGGAGCGTTACCAAAGAGATATCAATAAAAGCGGCCGAGGATATTCCCACGGATAGCGTTAGCTTCGAGATCGTCATAAAAGAACCCAACGGCTTTGATGCCAGTCCGTTGAAGATTGCCTTTAAGACCAAGGCTTTTGAGCCGCCGAAGCTCGTGGTGGCCGATGTCGGGATAGAAGACCAGAACAAGAACTATCGCGTGGAACCGATGGAGATCGTAGAACTCACCGTCAGGGTCCAGAACATGGGAACCGGCGATGCCCGGGAGGTGTCGGTTGATATCCAGCCAGGAAAGAATGTCTTTTTGGCGGGGGAGGCGGTCACCCACTTCAGCCTCGGCAATATTCCCGCGGGGAAATTCAAGGATGTGAAGTTCATGTTTTATACGAACAACAGGATTGCCAATGGCGAGCAGATCCCCATTACCGTCCAGATTAACGAGAAAAGGCCTAAATTTAACATGGCTCAGGCCCTCAACCTGACTATGAATGGACCCCAGAAAAAAATTCAGGAGGTATTTGTCCCGGCCCGGGAGAGCGAAAGGCAGACGTCGATCCAGGTCGCCGGGGGGCTGACCGTTGATGTGGACCTGAATATCCCCGAAGGGGAGAGAGCCGGGAAATTTGATGTCGCCGTAGTGATCGGGAACAAGAATTACTCTTCTTCCGGCATCCCCAACGTGGAGTTTGCGGACCGGGATGCCGGGATTATGAGAGAATACCTGATCAGGGCCTTTGGCTATGACCCAGAAAATATCCTTTATTACGAAGATGCTACTTATGCCAGATTCAGAGAGCTCTTCGGGTCGAAGAGAGACCATAAGGGAAAATTGTTCAAGTTTGTAAAGGAAGGAGAGTCAAGGGTTTTCATCTATTATGTAGGTCACGGCGCGCCGGACCTGGAATCCGGCGACGCTTACTTTGTCCCCGTGGATGCCACCCCCCAATACATTGCTTCCAACGGATATCCCCTGCAGACCTTTTATGAAAATCTGTCTAAGATTCCGGCCAAGAAAATTACCATTGTTCTCGATGCCTGTTTTTCGGGGAACTCGGAAAAAGGATTCCTCTTTAAAAACATCAGCCCGGCCATGGTGAAGGTCAAAAAACAGTATGCCTCCCCTGCCAACGCCCTGCTCATGACCAGTTCAGCGGTGGACCAGGTGTCGGCCTGGTTTCCGGAAAAGAGGCATTCCCTGTTTACGTACTATTTTTTGAAGGGGCTTCAGGGGGAGGCGGACTTAAACCGGGATAAAAAGATCACCATGGGGGAGATGAGAGAGTACCTCAAAGAGCACGTTCCCTATATGGCCCGAAGGCTCAGCGGGATCGAGCAGACCCCGGTGATCACGGGGAACGATCAAGAAGTGATCATGCAGCTCAAAAGATAAGGATTATGGTGAATGGGTTGAATAAGTTGGTATGGAATAGGCTGTCATGGCGAGCGAAGCGAAGCAAAGCAATATTATAAGATTGCCGCGGCGTCCCGCGTTTCGCGGGACTCCTCGCAATGATTATTTTCATCAGCCATTCACTGTGATGACAGCCCCTACCGGAGGCTTTAAATGAAAAGTACAGCTATTTTATGTTTTCTACTTTGTTTGGTCTCTATTCCATATACTTACGCCTCCGAGGTAAAGAAGGTAACGGCCAAACAGGTGGGAAATCGGATGCTCTTTGAGTATGATTTGGCGGGAGACGAGACAGATGCGGAAGTCAAGGTCACCATAACGATTAAAGGGCAGACCTACGCTATGGATAAACTTCATCTGGAAGGGGACTTCGGGAATGTAAGGGCGGGGAGGGGCAAAAAGGTATGGTGGAACGTGCTCCAGGACTTTCCCCAGGGGATTGCCAGCGAGGTGGAATGGGAAGTGGTGGCCGGCGACAAGATGTCCAGGGACCCATTTACCGGGATGGAATTCGTCTTCGTCAAGGGCGGCTGTTATCAGATGGGGGACACATTTGGGGATGGCCTTAGCGATGAAAAGCCCGTGCATGAGGTTTGCGTGGATGATTTTTACATGGGAATCTATGAGGTAACGCAGACGCAGTGGGAAAAGGTCATGGGTAATAATCCTTCTCACTTCAAGAAGGGTGGCCATTATCCCGTTGAGCAAGTCAGTTGGAACGACATCCAGGATTTTATCGGAAGGTTAACCCGGGAGACCGGACGGAAATACCGCCTACCGACAGAGGCCGAGTGGGAGTATGCGGCCAGAAGTGGCGGGAAAAAAGAGAAATACGCCGGGACAAATCGGGAGAACGAACTTCCTGAATATGCCTGGAATGCTGCGAACTCTGGAATCAGCACACACCCCGGGGCGCAAAAGAAACCGAATGGATTGGGTCTGTACGACATGAACGGGAATGTTAGGGAGTGGTGTTCCGATTGGCATGATGAAAATTATTACAAAGGCAGCCCTAAGAATAATCCCAAAGGGCCAGACAGTGGAATAGGGCGGGTGCTTCGGGGCGGCTCCTGGTATGATGATCCGAGGGAAGTTCGAGCATCTACCCGGGTCAGGCTCTATCCGTCGGGGGGGAGCAACGACTCCGGGTTTCGTCTGGTTGGCCCCTCCCGGTAGTTGTTTTCTGATTTTCTGGGTTTTTTTAGTCGAGGGTTTGGACAGAGATAAAATTTTATAAAAGCAGGAGGCTCCGAGTAAGTTAAGAATTCACCAATATTTGATGAACTCGTAGAAAGTCCAAATGTATGTTTTTCTGTCATTCCGGCGAAAGCCGGAATCCAGTCTTTTCAAATGGTTATAAATTCACTGGACTCCGGTTTTCACCGGAGTGACGACTTTTTACGAGATCGCCATTCTTAACTTTCATGAATAAATAATCCTGGCAGGGAACCCCCTTTTGCTAGAGGGGAGCAGAAGGGGTTTCTTGCCCTGGTGAGAAATTTGCGGGGGCCGACCCATATGGAAATAAATAAATGGCCTAATAAGTTGATTCTTATTTGGATGGTCATCCTCCTCTGGGCAGCCGGGGGGCAGGCCGAAACGGTAAGAAATATCCCTGCCGAAGGTTCCTGTGCCATCGTGGGGATGAGTGCCGAGCAATCGCAGTTGATTGCCCTGCAGCGGGCGAGGGCCGCGGCGATTGAGCAGGCGGCAGGGGTGTCCGTCGTTTCGGGTACCTTGGTTACTAACCTGATGCTCCGCGCGGATATTATCAGGACCTATTCCAAAGGGTTGATCATAAGCGAAAAGGTTGAGTGGTTACCGTTGGGTCAATACCAGAAAGACCCTTCCACCCCTCCGATTCCAGAATACCGAGTAAAACTGGTAGCCGATGTTTATGTTCCCCAGGCAAAGGTAAAACCCATGGGGTTGCAGGCCAGGGTCAACGGAACGGTATTTAGGAGCGGGGAAAGGGCAGTCCTGGAGGTAAAGGCGGAGCGGGAGGCGAGCATTGGCATTTTTAACATCACAGCCGATGACCGGGTGTTGATGCTCTTCCCGAATGACTTTGAAAGGTCTAACCTCGCATCGAAAAGTAAATCTCTCATTTTCCCGGGAAAAAATTCCAATGTCGAGCTGGTCATGCAGACTCTCCCGGGCCATAAGAGAGACGCCGAGGCTTTTTACATTATTGCCTTGGACAGAGGTTTGGAAAAAGATTTTACAGATTTTTTCATTCCTGGGCGGGCGATGAATTTTACCGCCTTTTTCAAAAAGTATTCCGAGATCGCCGACTACTGCGAGGATGCGATTCTGACGTATGAGGTAATGGAAACGAAGGAATAGGGTTGGATCGCCTTTCGGTACCCTGAGAAACTTCGTATCTCCCCAACTTGCCCCACCCTTATTTCAGATAGATCTCTTGCAACTGGTGCAGAAGCTCATGGAACGACTCGTGCGTCCCGACGCCGATCCTTTCCCGTTCCAGGTCTTCAAAGTCTTCCACCAATTTCTCCTGCTTTTCCTTCGCCAGAACCCGGTCCCCCATCGGGAAAAGAACATTATTTTCCTTTTGGATATGCTGGGTCAAAAGGGTAATGTAATTCCGGGCGTTCTCCGCGAACTCCGTCCGGGCTCGCGGCTCGCCCTGCTTATACCGGGTGGCCGCTTCGCCCATCGCCCGCACATAGGCCCGGCCCTGGGTATGCTCCGCAAGCATGACCCCAATGGGTCCGTTCTCATTCGGGATACCGGCTTTTTCCATTTCCGGAAATAGAAGGTCTTCTTCCTTCCCATGGTGGCATTTGTCGGCAAAGACCTTGAAAAATTCTACGATGCGTTCCAGGTGGGCCGGGTCCACTTTTCCATTCGTTTCCATTTTCGCGCAGACCCTCTCCAAAATTTTTAGCATTAGAGTGATTCCCCGATGCTCTTCTTTTAGCTGTTCCGTGGGGGTCATAACTTCCTCCCTTCCCTGCACTGGCGTTCAATCCTGCCGATTTTTGGAATCCGTCGAGGGACCAGACCAAAGGCCTTCATCCATTTTACCCATTTTCCCCAGCAAAGGTATCTCGAGGTTTTGTCCCTTGCGAAATGGCCTCCAGTCGTTATTTCATTTCCCCCGGGTGGGGTGCCTTGATGACCAGAAAGGCTAGGTACTAAGCGGAGGAGAAATGGGGCCCCCTTTCAAAATCTTTGAAGGTGATTTTTTTACAGGCTGGACAGGAAAGCCCGGTAAGCCTTATAGGCTTCGAAGATGTCCGCCTTGGAAGTAACCTCGAAAGGCGAGTGCATGGAAAGCACGGGGGCGCCGCAGTCGATGATGTCCATGCCGTAAGTAGCCAGGTACTTGGCCACCGTCCCGCCCCCTCCTTCATCTACCTTGCCGATCTCAGTCATCTGCCAGGTGACTTTGTTCGCGTTGAAGATGCGGCGGATCTCGCCCACATACTCCGCTCGGGCGTCCGAGGCGGCGGCTTTTCCGCGAGAGCCGGTAAACTTCTCCAGGCAAATCCCGTAGCCGAGCTTGCCAGCGTTTTGCTTTTCGTGGACCTCGGGATAGTTTGGGTCCAGGGCGGATTCAACGTCTGCGGAGAGGGCCTTGGAATTGGAGAGGACTTCTTTGAGCAAGGCTTCGGTAACCGTGAGGCCGGAGCGTTCGATCAAAGTACGGGTCATCATCTCCAAGAAGAGGGATTTGGCGCCCGTGTTTCCTTCACTTCCGATCTCTTCTTTGTCCACGAAAAGGGCGATGACCGTCCGGGACGTCTCCGGAAGGGAGAGGATGGCTTGCAGGGAAGTGTAGGCACTGGCGCGGTCATCCTGCCCGTAAGAGCCGACCATGCTGCGGTCGAACCCCACATCCCGGGCTTTCATCGCCGGGACCAGCTCCAACTCCGCGCTAACGAAATCTTCTTCCACCAGACCATATTTTTGGTTCAGAAGCTCCATGGTCCGGAGCTTGGTGCGTTCCTTGGCTTCGGAATCGGGAAAAGGAAGGCTGCCGGCGAGGACCGTAAGCTTTTCACCTTCGATGGCTTCGGAAATCTTTTTCTGATCCTGGGATTTCCCGGATAAGTGGGGGAGAAGGTCGTTGATGACGAAGACCGGGTCCTCCGCGTCTTCCCCGACCCGAATGCTTATTTTTGACCCGTCGGATTTGACCACCAGGCCGTGGAGGGATAGGGGAATGGTCACCCACTGGTACTTTTTGATCCCCCCGTAGTAGTGGGTGCGGAGCAGGGCCAGGTCCGCTTCCTCATAAAGGGGGTTTTGCTTGAGGTCGATGCGCGGAGAATCAATGTGCGAGACAATGATCCGCACTCCTTCAGCCAAAGGTGCTTGGCCCAAAATGGCCAGGGCTACGGATTTATCCTTATTAATAAAAAAGAATTTTTTCCCGGAGCTGCCCTGGATTCCTTCTTGAAACCCGGCTTCCTTGGCGGCTTTGACGATTTCCTGGACCGCTTCCCGTTCGGTCTTGGCCCGGTCTAGAAAAGCCTTGTACCCTTCGGCAAAGCGAAAAGTCTCTTCTTTCTCTCGCTCTTCCAGGCGATCCCAGCTTAGTTTTCCCTGGAACTTTAGCTTTTTCTCCAGTTCCTGGGTCTCATTCTTAATCTTTCCCTTTTTATTTTCTTGGCGAGACATCCTGCACCCTCCTTGGGCCACGATACAAACGTTATGATAGATGGTTAATTAAACGAATTTTTCATGGCCGCTTGGCCACCCGCGAATCCCGTCCCGCGATAGCGGGAGAAAAATGCCCCCTTGCCCCCCTTTAGCAAAGGGGGGTGGGGGGATTTAGGGTATTTTCTACGTAATTATAGTGAACGGCAAAAAAAGTAGTCACTTCGTTCGCAATGACCATCTATAGAATGAAAGCCAATTTAGGCCGTACTCTATAATGAACCACGACAGTTTAGGGTCGCTTAACGCTTGACCCGGGCGAAGCCCTGTTCCAGGTTTACCGTTGCTTCAAAGAGAGGAACCATTTCGAAGCAGGGCTGGCAGATGGGGAAGTCGATCACTTTATGGTCAACCGCCAATTGCAGGCTCACCCCATTTTTATTAAAAATTTTTCCGCAGTAAGCACAGCTGGGATTTTGCAGCAAGGGCTTCTTGCTTAGTTTTAGGTCCATCATGATTCTTGTCCCCTCCTTCATCGATCCATTGGTTTTGATTGCCACCCATTAATTTGTTTTTCAAATTCTCAAAAGATTCTCCTCCTTCACGGAGCCGCGGCCCGGGTTTGTTTTTCCCACAAGGCATCCGCCATTTTCCCATAAGCTAAGGCATACAGGTCCAGTTCATCCGAAAATTCGGTGAGAATGGCCTCCGCATGGGGATGGGTGGGATGGGCTCTGCATTCCCCTACCACCTGGCGAAGAAGGTGGGGGTGGTCGATGATCATGCAGGGCCGGTAGTAATTCGGGGAGTAAGGCCGGCGCCGGCGGATGGCATGGAAAAATTCCGAGTTCAGGACTTCGGCCAGCGACTTCTTCTTGATGTTGTCCACGGAGAAATGAACAAATACGCAGGGCTCAACATCTCCCCGGCTGTTGATGTGCAGGTATCGATCCCCGGCGATGCACCCGCCCACCAGCGGGCCGTCGTTCCAGAAGTCAGCCATGATCATGGGGGTTTTTTTCCGCAGCTCCACCAGACGTTTCCGGCGGTAGATGCGCTGTTCGGGTGTGGGCATGAGATCCATGGTCGGTTTTTTCCCGATGGGAAGGTAGTTGAAATACCAGCCGATGAAGCAACCCTGTTCGGCAAGGAAATTCACGAATTCGTCGCTGATGAGCAGTTCGTTATTCTGCCGGGTGGCTGTGGCTGAAAAACCGAAAAGAACGCCTTCCTCTCTCAAACTGGACATGGCCGCAAGAATCTTTTGGAAGACCCCCGGGCCCCGACGAGCGTTCGTTTCCTCTTCCCAGCCCTCCACGCTGATCGCGGGCAAAACATTCCCTAAACGGGAAAGGGTTTTAGCCAGAGGGGGGTCGATGAATGTGCCGTTGGTGTAAACCTGAAAATAGATTTCCTCATGGGCCGCAAAGATATCCAATAGATCCCGGCGGAGGAAGGGCTCGCCCCCGGAGACGGTGATGAAATAGATCCCCATCTCCCTGGCTTGGTCGAGCAGGCGATGGATCAGCCCGGTCTCCAGTTCCTCTCCTTTATCGTACTCGCCCGCGTAACAGCCATAGCAGTTCAGGGTGCAGCGCATGGTGGGGCTGATCACCAGAAGAAATGGCGGGTAGAACCCGTATCGGGAATGAAATTCTTCCCGCCTGGGGCTGGCGGTGATGAATTCGTTGACGATGAGGTTCTCGGCGAACTTGGCCAGACAGCTCTTGGAACATCGGCCGATGGCCCGCCGGCCGTGGAGGAGGATACTTTTGAGGAAATCTTGCCCTTCCGGATAATAAGAGACTGAGTCCAGGCCTTTTCGAACTAGGGGAAAATCCAGGAGCCTTTGCTCGCTGATGCGCGGCAATACCTTGAGAATTGCTTTGGCGGTCTGAACCGCGGCGAATTGCTTGATTTTCTCCTGAATCCCCATCTTACGAATCGCCTCCTTGATT
>Ga0315288_10003216_pt1 | contig 20869 bp, 18 predicted proteins | sample YL17G11_20_MG_FD_203454 | JGI IMG/M metagenome (GOLD analysis project Ga0315288, IMG submission 203454) | Sediment microbial communities from Yellowstone Lake, YNP, Wyoming, USA - YL17G11_20 | ecosystem: Environmental > Aquatic > Freshwater > Lake > Sediment | place: USA: Wyoming | collected...
TCCCTCACTATGGCACATTTTGTTAGCCATGGGGCTGAGCTTCCTTTTCGGGGGACTCTGGGGCTGGGCAGCCGGATTTCTTAAAACGAGGTTTAACGCAAACGAAGTGATTACAACCCTCATGTCAAACTTCATCGCGATCTGGATTACCTACTACTTCCTGCAGTTCCACTTGAAACCTGTTCGCGCCTTTAACCCCGTGTCCAAAAATATTCTTCCAACGGCAGAACTTCCCATCCTGATCAAGGGGACGCTGGTTCATGCAGGGATACCTATCGCGCTTCTTCTTGCAGTGGCCGTCTGGTTCCTCATCCATCGCACCTACCTTGGGTATACAATTAATGCTGTCGGTGCGAATAGTGCAGGGGCTGCATACGGAGGTATTCGCGTTGATCGAACGGTTCTGATCAGTATGTTCCTGAGTGGAGGCTTTGCTGGATTAGCTGGAATGGGTGAGGTCTTAGGAGTTCACCATCTTCTCATCCGGGGAGTATCGCCCAACTATGGTTTTATAGCCATCGCGATCGTGCTCATTGCTCGGGTGAATGCTTTCGGGGCAATTATAGTTTCGTTCTTCTTCGGAGCCGTTCTTGCCGGTGGGCGGCATCTTCAGGCCATGGTGGGTGTCCCCACACCTCTCGTTGATGTGCTGGTTGGCCTCTTTATCATTTCCATGTTGTTACAGCCCCTTTTGGAGAAACGACTGGCAGAAACGAGCCCCTGGGGTAAGAGAATGGAATATGGATCTCTATGAAGCCTTTATGAATATCTCAGTGGCTGCCGTATCATCGGCAGTCGCATTGCTCCTACCTGCTCTCGGTGAGGGTGTTTCAGAGCGGGCAGGTGTTCTCAATATCGGGACCGAGGGGTACATGATTATCGGGGCTCTGGCAGCATACTATGGTTATCTGGGACTAGAGAGCATCTGGATCGGATTTCTTATGGCCGGGGTTGCTGGGTTAATCTTGAGTTGGGTTCATGCGTTCTTTACAATCACCCTCAAGAGAAATCAGATTGTCAGCGGGACAGGGTTGTGGCTTTTTGGAATGGGTTTCACAGCCTACCTTTTTAGGCTAGTTGGCATAACAGCGGTTGTTGAAAAGCTAAAGGTATTAGCCATTCCAGGGTTTCAGGAAATCCCCTATTTCGGCTCTGTTTTCTTTCGACAGAATGTGGTTGGGTATGCAAGTTTCCTCCTTGTCCCTATTTTCGCGATCGCCCTGCACCGTACCCCCTGGGGACTAGTCAACAAAGCGGCAGGCGACAGCCCCTTGGCTGCTGATATGGCCGGCCACAATGTCTCTATGATTCGGTACCTGAGCATCGGAATCTGCGGAATCATGGCTGGTTTGGGAGGAGGCTATTTGGCCATCGGCTCACTGAATAGGTTTTCGGAGGGACTCACAGCAGGGAGAGGCTTTATTGCCATTGCAATTGTGATTTTTGGCGGATGGGATCCTAAGAGGATCCTTGGAGGTGCGTTGTTTTTCAGTTTCATCGATTCTCTCCAACTTTATTTGCAGGCCCAGGGATCGGTTATTCCTTATCCACTTTTAATTATCATGCCCTATGTCCTGACGCTCATGGTTTTGGCAGCTACTTCGAAGAGGGCCAAGAACATACCCCATAAGCTAGGGGTTCCCTACATCCGCGGGGAGGAGTAACTATGAAGTAGTTCAAGGACAACCCATAAATACCACAAAGGGGGTGTTTTACCCTTACTGTGCAACAGGAGAGATCAAGATGATTCGATTCGCTATGCGGGTGGCATTCTGGCTGGCCAACCGAAACGAGCAGGCCCGCAAGCTCATGCAGGGCTGGAACAGGAACGTGCAGTTTCAAATTGACAAGGTTGAACCCTTCTATGTCCTGATCCGGGAAGGTTCCGCCGTGGTCAGCCCAGGGCTATGTGAAAACCCGAACCTTGTCATGAAAGCCTCCGAAGCGAGCTTTCGACGGATGCTCCGCGGAGAGATCCAGTTTGAAGAAGCCTTCATCCGGAAACAGATCGAGGCGATCGGGTCTGTTCACGACGCAGCACGCTTCAAGCGCATCATCGGGATTGTTCTGGAAAGGCATGCCCCTTTGATTTCCGTCTTCAGGTCTGTCTTCGGCAGGTTTATCTGACATCCAGGATGCGTGATGAGTTCAGGAGCTGATGTCCTCTCATCCTCCTGTGAGGATGGGGATGTAGAGGAGAACATCAATGATTTCTTTTTGGGTCCGCCCGCCTGCCAGACGAATCAGATCATCATAGGAAAAGACGGCTTGTCCTTCCGCAATGACCCGAGGCCGTCCGCCGTGGGATCCGTAAGTGAAATTTCTCGCCTCTTCGAAATCGACCAGCCGTTCCTCGTATTTCCCTGAAAATTCGTAGCGGACTCTAAGCTTCGGCAATGCTCCCATACATATCCATCCCTCGCCTTGAGCCTGGAACCGGAGGGTGCGTTTTCAAATGCCGTTCGGCTCGGAATGGCAGGTCCTCTTTCTTATGCAGCGGATATGAGGATAATAAGGATGGTGGCGGCATCGCCCAGGAGAAGGGCACACCACCGGGCTTTTCCGTTCCTGAAGGAAGACGGGGCAGTCTGAGAATCTCCCGGCCCGGCAGAATTCGTCTTTGTGCTTTTCATCCCTCCGGTGCGCCGATTCTGCCCTGCATACCCGTTGCCGCTCTCTTAGGATCTCGCAATCCCCGTTGACCCCGAGAAAGATACATCTCTTGAAATCCGTTGGCATCTCTTCTCAGCGCTTTTCTTTTTCCCTGAGAGCTTTAAGAACCTTGGCAGGAGTGATCGGAAGTTCATTGATCCGGACCCCCACAGCATCATAGATCGCATTCGCAATGGCAGCGGCGGTCGGGCACATCACAGCCTCTCCCACGCCTTTCGCCCCGAAAGGACCGTACGCGTCATCTGTCGTGACGATGATGGGATTGATTTCCGGTACGTCCTGTGACCGACGGACGAAGTAGTCCGCAAAGTCATCGACCAGGACACGACCCTCCTCCATCCTCAAGTCTTCGGTCAATGCGTACCCGAGACCCATGACGACCCCGCCCTCGATCTGCCCCTCGACCTGTTCCAGGTTGATTGGGTACCCCACATCGTGGGCCGCCGTCATCTTCAAAACCTGGACCTTCCCTGTTCGGGGATCGACTTCAACTTCCGCTACCTGACACGCGAATGCGTAGCTCGTCATCGGGCCGGGGCTCCCCCACCGGTTCGTCACCGGGTCATGGAGCCCTGCAGGCATGGTCCAATTCCCTTTGCTGATGAGCATTTTCGCCAGATTAAAGTGAACGTGCCAGCACACGCGTGAAAAGGGTACCTTCTTTTCAGGAGTCCTCCTGACAAAAACCTCATCGTTCTTCGTGTCCAGGCCTTCCGGGTTCTCCTTCAGTAGGTCGGCGGCTGCCTCCAGGATCTGGCGCTTCATATCAAGCGCTGCCAGCTTAACGGAATTTCCGCAGTTGTAAGTTCCCCGCGACGCATACGACCCCTGTCCGAATGGGGTTGCATAAGTGTCGCCACCCACAATTCTGATCGTTTCCAGGCTGACCCCGAGGACCTCGGCTGCGACAGCTCTGGCCACCGTCCATACCCCCGTGCCAATCTCTGAGAAATCCGTATAGAGATAGAAAGAACCGTCTTCTTTTCCGACGAGGATTGTTGAATCGCTCTCTCCGGCACCGAAAACTCCCTTCCAACCGGTCATGTGGAGAATATTCGCCATCCCGATACCGCGATTTGGAGTCTTTTCACGCCGCTTTCCCTTCCAATCTGCCGCCTCTGTCGCCTTGCGGACGCACTCTGGCAATCCGTAAGCGTCGAACTTCCACCCGAAGTCGCTCGTCTCGCCCGGCTCAAAAAAGTTCTTGAGCCGCAGTTCGGCCGGGTCCATATGCAGGGCTTCCGCGATCCGGTCCATCTGCGATTCCATGGCGAAAGAAATCTGCGGGTTCCCGAAACCCCGGTATGCGACTGCGCGGTGCGGGTTGTTGGTGTACACGACCCGCCCTTCGTACGAGATGGCCGGGACTTTGTAAAGATGGCTGAACGCCATGGTCACACACTGGTTCAGTTGCCCCGCCGATGAATAGAGGTGGGCCCCGCAGTCTCCGGTCATGTCCAGATGTTTGGCAGTGATCCTTCCGTCTTTTTTCACGGCTGTTCTTATCTTAATGGTCCAGGGCGGACAGGCGCAGGCGTGAGCGAAATCCTCCATTCTGCTGAGGTCGATCTTGACGGGCCTTCCTGTCTTCTTTGAAAGAACGGCGCAGATGACGTGGTAGGGGTAAAGGACGTGCGTCTTTGATCCGAAGCCCCCGCCCACATAGGATGAAACAATCCGAATATTGCTCATCGGCGTACCCGTGACACCGCCATACATCCACTGCAGAAGGTGCGGCGTCTGGGTCGTGGTCCACATGGTCAGGTTACCGTCGCAGCCCCAGGTGCAGGTGCATCCATGCCGCTCCAGGGCGCCGTGGTACTGGGGCTGGGTTTTGAACTCGTCTTCAAAGATGTGGTCCGCCTCTGCAAATCCTTTCTTCACATCGCCGTGGGAACCCTGAAGGTGATTGGCGACATTCCCCGGCAGGTCCTCGTAGATGGTTGGGGCTCCAGGCTTCATGCTCTCTTCGGGCGCAAAAACGGCCGGAAGAACCTCGTACTCAACGCGAATGAGCCTCAGCGCCTCTTCCGCAATGAAGCTGTCGTCTGCCGCAACGGCAGCGACCTCTTCCCCGACAAAATGGACTTTCTCCGAGACAAGAGCATAAAGATCCGCCCGCCCGTGGCCTTTCATCTGGTCGCTTTCGCCGGATTGGTAAAAGTCGAGAGAGCGCTTGGGCATGTCTTTGGCCGTTACCACGGCCCGAACGCCGGGAAGTCGTTCTGCATTGCTTGAATCAATGGATAGAATCCGCGCGTGAGCATGGGGGCTCGTCAGGATTTTTCCAACCAGCATGCCGGGAAGTTGCACATCCGCAAAGTACCTGGCTTCGCCAGTGACCTTCGCAAGGGCATCCACCCTCTCCAGTTTCTTTCCGATGTAGGTATATTCTCTGTTTCCGCTCATTGTTCGATACCTTTCTTCACGTTCTCACGGCCGCTAAAATGGCCTTCACGATTTTCACGTACCCGGTGCACCGGCACAGGTTTCCGACAATCGCTTCTTTGACCTGCGATTCCGAAGGCGAAGGATTTTTGTCGAGGAGCGCCTTTGCGGACAGGATCTGGCCCGGTGTGCAGTACCCGCACTGAACCGCGCCGTGGTCGATGAATGCCCTCTGGATCGGGTGGATCTCCCCGTTCTGCGCCAGGCCTTCGATGGTTGTGACTTTCATCCCTTCCGCTCTGGCCGCGAATACCATGCACGAGTAAACGGGCCTTCCATCAAGCAGGACGGTGCAGGCGCCGCATCCGCCTCCGCTGCACCCTTGCTTTGTGCCCGTCAACCCGAGCCGGTTTCGAAGCACGTCCAGAAGCGTCTCGTGGGCCTCCACAGGAATGTCATGCAACTGTCCATTGACGTCGAGTTTCAAAGCAAGACCTCCTAACCTGTTATTTGCTCCCTCGCCTTCATCAGTGCGTCTCGCGCGAGGACCTTACTGATCTCCTTACGGTATTCTGCTGTTGCCCGAAGATCGTTGATCGGGTTGATATCCCCGGGAATGGCTTCGATGGCCTGATCGATGATCCTCTCGTCGAGTTTCCTGTCCATTAGGCGATTTTCGGCCTTTGAAGCCCTCAGGGGGACCCTGCCAACTGACCCGAACGCAATTCGGACCTCCCTGCACGCGTCATTCTTTCCGAGCGTCACGCGGACAGCGATACTGATCGTCGGGTAATCGAGCGAAAGAATCTTGAAGGCCTGGAAAACGCTGACGCTTCGCTCGGGAAATTTTGGAACGTTTACCTCCACCAGAAACTCTTCCGGCTGAATTCCCGTGAGGAAGTAGTCAAGATAAAAGTCCCCGCCGGGGATCGATCGTTCTCCGCCAGGCCCCGTGACTTTCATTTCGAAATCGAGTGCAAGGACGACAGGAGGGAAGTTGAGTATTGGCAACCCCGCACAGATATTGCCCCCCACCGTGCCCATTTCAACGACCTGCACGGGCAGAATGGATGCGGCCTCCGCGATGGCACGGTAAGCGCCGCTATCTTTCAGAACGGATGCGTCCCTCAGCTCTGCAAGGCGGGTCGTCGCGCCGATCCGCAGGCCGTCGGGTCGATCGCTAATGTAGCTGAGTGGCAGGCGGGAGATGTCGATCAGCTTCTTGATCTGTGGTACCATGCCTTTCGCTACCAGCTCATGAAAGACGGTCCCTCCGGCCAAGATCGCAGCCTGGTCCTTATACGCCGTAAGGGCTTGGACGACCTCTTCGACTCTTCTTGCACAAATATACTCATCCGGTTTGAAGGCCACGTTCTCCTCCTGTATCTTCTGCTCGCAGGCAGCAATATGAGACTACTCGCCCATTACGAGAGCACATCACCGAGCCCAATCGGGGTATCAAACAGCCACCACCTCTTGATGTTTGACACCGTACCACTGCACAAGCTGACATTCACCTAAACTGATAACCGGAGGGGAAATCGGTTACCAGAGGCGGGGGCGATCTGCTCGTATCACCTTTCCGATTCCACGTGAATCCATATCATGGCCGTCCCTGTATACGACGTGACCTCTGACCATGGTGAGGATCGGCCACCCTCTCAATTTCCAGCCGTCATAGATTGTAAAGTCCGTGTCCGTCAGGAGCGTCCTGACGGACACCTCCACTTCCTTCTGCATATCGAGGATGACGAGATCTGCATCGGAACCAATCTCTATGGCTCCCTTGCGCGGATAAATACCTAGGATCTTAGCCGTGTTGTACGACGTGATCTCAACAAGCTTTTGAAGGCTTATTCTCTTTTCGAGGACTCCTTTGGTCACGAGCACAGAAAGCATGATCTCTGAGCCGTTTGGGATTCCCGGGTGCGCCTCCCATATGGTCCCCTTCTTATGTTCTTGCCAAACTGGGACGTTGTCCGTTCCGATCACCGTGATCGTACCTTCCTGGATGCCTTTCCAGATCCTTTCAATGTCCTCCTGGTATTTCAAAGCCGGGTTGACCTTGCCGAGGTTCCCAAGTTCTTCCATGTTGCATGTCATGCAAAGGTAGTGAGGGCAGGTTTCCCCAAAGACTATCTGCCCACGGGCTTTTGCCGACTGAAGCGCGTCAACAGTCTCCTTTGCACTTATATGAACGACATAGAAGGGCGCCCTGCAAATTTCTGCGAGATAGATCAAGTGTGTTGCATCAATTCCCTCCAGCCAGCCAGGCCTCGCTTCGGTCCAGATCTTGAGCCCTGTGTGGAAAAGAGGTTTGAGTTTCTCTTCAAAGTAATAGAAGACCTCGACATCCTCGCAGTGGGCCTGAGCGATCGCTGCTCCCTTCAAAGCGCCGATGGCGCTGAATCCTTCAAAGAGCCTTCCGTCGTCAATCGATCCGACCCCGATCGTTCTGGCCTGCTCTCCTTTATATCCATAGAAAAATTTGAAACAGCTTACGCCCAAATCGGAAACATAGGAAGGTATCTCTCGCATATGTTCCGGGGTGTGCGGATGGATGGAAAAAACGGTGTCTACAGCGGATTCGCGCTCCGTCGATTCTTTCCATTTTTCATATGTTTTAAAATAAGATTCCTCCGTATAAGTCTTTGCATGCCCGAGGAGATTCATCACGGTGGTAACCCCGCCCCGGGCACAGGAGCGAGTCTCTGTCCTTACCTCGTGCTCGAAATCCTTTTTTACTCCCCAGTGCACGTGAGGGTCGATCAAGCCGGGCAAGACAAACTTCCCTTCGGCATCGATGTCCTCTCTTGCGGTGGGCAGATATTCGTCCTTCCCGATGGCAACGATCATACCGTTACTGATTGCAACACCTCCGTGGAAGATGCCATCGGGACGAACGATTTGACAATTCTTCACCACACAATCTACTACCATTCGGTTCCGCTCCAATCGGGTGATCCTTGTTCTTGCCCTCGACCGGGTTTACGGTGCGCCAGCCATGAAGGTTACATCAGATGGATCTTGTCTTAGATGTCTTGATCGCGCTTGGTCTGCTCCTCAAATTGCGGAAGCGGAACGTCCACCCCTGACGATTCCCCAGAAACTCCTTCTGAATGGCTTCCCCTGGATTATTTTCCCTTCAAGTTCGTGATTTCGGCGATGTTCAAAATTCTTTGCGCCATTGCGACATGTACATTCTCGATCAATTTGCCATCGAGTTGAGTGGCTCCCTTTCCTTCGAGTTTTGCCTTTTCAAAAGCTTCGATGACTCTCCTTGAAAATTCACTCTCTTCTTTGGATGGGGTGAAAACCCGATTGACCACGTCAACCTGCGAGGGATGGATGACGGCTTTTCCATCGTATCCCATGTCCCTGGCCTGCTGTGTATGCTGCTCTAATCCTTCTAAATCCCTAATGTCAAAGTAAGGCGTATCGATGGCATCTATGCCTGCAATTCTCGCTGCTAAAAGAATTCTCATCATTGGATAATAGAGTTCCAAGCGACCAGACGTGATTCTGCCCCGGGTTTCGCTGGTAAAGTCCGCAGCGCCGAAAAGAAGACCCTGCATTCTGGGACTCCCTTGGGCAATGGAATCGATACGAACAATTCCCATGGGGGATTCGATCAGGGCGATGAGTCCAATGCTTTCTGAAGGAAGGCCCGCCCTCTTTTCCGCTTGGGTGAGATGCCTATCATAATCGATGATATCCTGAACGTGGTGTACTTTCGGGAGCAGAAGCGCATCCGGTTTTCCTCTCGCGACCACATCAATATCGGCCCGACCGTATTCCGTGTTCATCGAATTGATTCGGACGACCTTTTCTTTCCGGTCAAAGTGGACGCTTGTGAGAGCTTCTGCGACTGACTCCCTTGCCAGGGTCTTCTTCTCAGGGGTGACCGAATCCTCCAAATCAAGGATCAGGGAATCCACATCCAGGCCCAAGCCCTTCGCAAGGAGCTTTTCATTTCCCCCGGGCACAAAAAGCATCGTCCTTCGCAATCGCTTCATTGACACCTTCTATTTCGTCCTGGCAAGTTCAGCCCGTGATAAAGACGTTTCCGGTCTACTCGTAAAGAATTCTAATCGTGATCGCGGAGACTTCACATTTACTCAAGCAAAGATTGCAGAGCGTGCATTCGTCCTCATTCTCCTCTTTAACCACTATTTTCCCGTCCTTGGCTTCAAAGACATTGACGGGACAGATTCGAAGGCATTCGCCGCTCTTGGCTGGCCCCAAGCATTTTCTCTCATCAATTTCCACCCGGATAAATGTTCCCATCGTGACCCCCTATCGACTCTCCCTTCCTGAGCACCTTCGAGACGGGCTGACCACTTGACTCCCCGACGGAAACGTCTTATGCTGAAGACCAGTGATCGTATGATCGTAATACGATAGTATTTGAATACTGTATTATCATAACAAGAAAACTTTGTCAAGCTTTCTTTTTGGATACGACGAACTATCTCAATAATTTATTGAATGTCAATGTGTTATGCAGTTTTTAAACTTGGCAGATTACAGGAGCATGGGACTTCTCAGGAGCATGGGGCTTCTATAGAACACTACTTGCCCCAGTTTCAGTTTAAAAGACTGGCAAACTCCAACGATGGGGAAGGCTATGAGAATTACGATTGGGAGACTGTCTGAACTGACCGAGATCTTAAGGAGGGTGGAGAGATGAGGCTGCTTGAACATGAGGCAAAGACATTATTGAAGGCTCAAGGCATTTCTATTCCATCAGGAAAGCTCTTTACTGCTTCATCAGATGTCACATATGATAAGCCCGGTGTTTTGAAAGCTCAGATTCCGGCTGGAGGCAGAGGAAAAGCAGGGGGAGTCATCTTTGTAAACACCCCTCAAGACGTCAAGCGAGAGAGCGCCAGAATTCTCGGCACGAATCTCAGAGGGCACACCGTCGAAACCATTCTTATAGAGGATCAACTTGAGATTCAGAAAGAGTACTTTCTCGCGGTGACATACGATACAACAGCCAAGTCACCCATTTTGATCTTCAGCTCTGAAGGAGGAATTGAGATAGAGGAATTGGCCAGAAGCAATCCGGAGAAGATCGTCAGAGAGAGGTTTAGCGTTCGAAAGGGTTTTCACGAATTCCAAGCTAGGAATGTTGGCATCGCCGGAGGCCTGAAGGGAAAAGAACTCGTCGACGTGTCCTCCATTATTGAGAGGATGGTTCGTCTCTTCCTGAGTTGCGACGCGACGATCGTGGAGATCAATCCTCTCGGTGTTACCTCGAAGGGAGAATGCATCGCTTGCGACGCGCATATCGATATCGAAGACGAAGCGCTCTTTCGACAGAGGATACTCTTTGAGAAGTATGGGATTGGGAAGCGACAATCAGGGGCGCGCCACCAAAGTGAGTTCGAGAAAAAAGCGCAGGCGATTGACGACCTCGATCATCGGGGGGTTGCAGGAAGGGTCATCGAGTTTGACGGTGATCTAGGCCTTGTCATCGGCGGAGGCGGGGCCAGCCTGACCACTTTCGATGCCGTGGGGAAGAACGGCGGAAGGCCGGCCAATTACTGCGAAATCGGCGGGAACCCGAGCGTGTTAAAGGTGAAAGAACTGACCAAGCACCTCTTATTCAAAACCAGGGGTGAGGAAGATTGCGGTCATTATGAATGTCGTTTCCAATACTCGGGTGGACCTGGTGGCCCGAGGTGTGATCAAAGGGATTCTGGAATCCGGAAAAGACCCTTCAGAAACGATCGCCGTGTTCAGAATCCCTGGTGCATGGGAAGAGGAAGGATGGAAGATCCTTCGCCGCTACGGAGTCCGATATTGTGATCGGAGTGTGTCTATAGACGAAGCAGCGAAAAGCGCGGTTGCTGCAATGAATTGCTGAAGGAAAGGAGAGGAGGAATGGCTATCCTTGCCGATGAAAATACAAGAATTATCGTACAAGGCATTACCGGAAGAGAGGCTGCTTCTTTCACCAGGGACATGATTGAGTACGGCTCCCATGTGGTTGCGGGTGTAACGCCTGGGAAAGGGGGGTGGAACATTCATGGGGTGCCGGTCTACGACAGCGTGAAGCAGGCGATCTCCAAGACCCAGGCAAACACGAGTATCATTTCAGTTCCGCCAGCGGGGGTTAAGGGTGCCGCCTTCGAAGCTTTGGACGGCGGCATGAAGCTGATCGTCATCGTGACGGAAAGGGTTCCGCGAAAGGACGTCATTGAGATCATCGAATATGCGACAGAGGTTGATGCCCACATCATCGGACCCAATTCTTTGGGGCTGATCTGCCCCCACATCGTTAAGGTCGGAATGGCAGGGGGACCTGCGAGTGACGTGAAGAAGGCTTACTCCCCCGGACCTGTCGGTATCATTTCAAGAAGTGGCGGAATGACCACGGAGATCGCTAATCTTCTAACCACGCACAGCATCGGTCAGTCGACGTGTGTGAGCATAGGAGGGGATCCGGTGGTAGGATCCAATTTCCTCGACCTTCTCCCCCTGTTTGAAAGGGACGAGCAAACCAGGGCTGTGGTGATCTTCTGTGAGCCCGGAGGAACTGGAGAAGAACGTCTCGCTGAATACGTCTTCGAGCACCGGCCTTCGTTGACCGTCATTGCGTTCGTGGCGGGACAGTTTGCAGATGCCATGCCGGGGGTGCGGTTCGGACATGCCGGGGCTATTGTTGAAGGCGATAAGGGATCCACGAGAAGTAAAATTGAGAAATTTCGTTGGGCGGGTATCCATGTCGCGGAGAAATTCTCTGATATTGTAAGCCTTCTGAATGAGACGGTATGAGACGAACACGAGGTCGGAGTGATTTCGGGTATGTCAAAGAAAGGATAGGGAGATAATGCTTTTCAGACCGGCGACTCAATAGAAACTAACATATTGAATTCATTAATTATTTATCAAAGATTTATCTTTTAAAAAAAAGGCTTGACAAGAGATTCTTTGTGTGGTAATACAATAATCGCATACTATCATACTACGATAGTACGGTAGGAGGATGCAACATGAAATTGAACCGTGTAAATGCTCCAATACGGGATCAGGTTCTAAAATACATCAGGAAAGCCATTGTAGGAGGAAAATTCCAGCCGGGCGAGCGCTTGGGTGAACAAAAGCTGTGCATGTTCGTCGGTGCCAGCCGAACTACGATTCGTGAAGCGCTTAGACACCTGGAATCAGAGGGCCTTGTCGAAGCCATACCGCAGAAAGGAACAATTGTAGCAACCGTAACGGCCGAGGAAGCAAAGCAGATATACGAAGTTCGTCAGGAGTTGGAAGGGTTCATGTGTCGGCTTTTTGCTGAACGTGCCACTCCCAATGCCAGAGCAGCGCTTCGTCGTTCGATGGGGCTGTTGGAAATGCATGCAGAGAACCAGGATTTAGAGAATCAGATTGCAGAATCCAATGCCTTTTACAAGACCCTAGCAGAAGGGTGCGGGAATGAAATCCTCAGCTTTCTTTTATTGTCCTTGCATGCCCGAATTAGCTTTCTCCGTTCGATGTCTCTTTCGCGCCCAGGTCGTTCTTTGGAATCAGTTAAGGAACTGAAAGCGCTGTTTGAAGCTCTAGAAAGAGGAGATGCAGATGCTGCTTGCCAGGCGAGCACTCACCACGTCGCGGAAGCGAAATCCAGCGCATTGCGATATCTGAACGAATCGTGTGAGGAGGGGCCAACTGCATAGAAGAATGCCTCGGGAATGCTATGTTGGGGCTCCCAAAAGAGCTGTTCAAGACTGCCGATGCCGCTGTGAGCAATGTCATGGGTTGGGTGAAGTGATTTCTCATTACCTTAACAGGTGGTGCATACTGCACCAACAAAAAGGAGGGCAGAAATGAAAAAAGACGACGAATCTCGGGAAGAGGGGCTCATTCGTGTGATCGAGGGATGTGAGAAGGAGGGGGTGTCTCGACGCGATTTCATGAAGGAGATGGCGGTGGGCGGGTTGGCGCTTGCCGCTGCGACGACAGGGACAACCGCGCTGTTCGGCGCACGGGACGTCAGGGCAGCCGCACCAAAGAAGGGCGGGCGTCTAAGGTTCGCTTGGAGCGTTCACGGGCCTCAGGACACATTGGACCCGGCGCTCAACTCCACGACCCTGGATTACCTGCGCAGCCGTTGCTACTTCAACAACTTGGTTCAGTTTCAAGACGACTTGTCTCTGAAACCCGAACTGGCGGAAGAGTGGAGTTTGAGTGCGAACGGCCGTGAATGGACATTCAAGCTGAGGAAGGGGGTCGAATGGCATGACGGCTCCAAATTGAATGCAGATGATGTCGTCTACTCCATGATGCGGCATTTGGGGGAGAAGTCCGTTTCAAGAGGCAAGTCGCTTGTCAATTTCGTGACCCAGTGGGAGAAAATCGACGCTTCCACAGTGAAGGCCATTTTGGCTTACCCGAACGCAGATCTGCCGGCCATCCTCGCCACCTATTATTTCCGGATCGTCAAGAATAATGCTGAAAACATCCCCGGATACTTCAAGCAGCCTGTGGGCACGGGTCCCTTTAAGTCTGTTGAATTCACACCCGGTGTTCGAGCCCTGGGTGTGCGCAATCCTAACTATTTCGGGGGGGAAGTCTATCTCGATGAAATTGAGACGATCGCCATTACGGACCCCGCGGCCCGGGTTAATGCGCTTATTTCAGGCCAAGTGGATATGATCGGCTCCGTTCCACCCAATGCCATCCCGCAGATCAACGCGAAAGAAAGCGTCGAGTTGTGGTCGGTGCCATCATGCAGCATGCCCCAGATCGTGATGATGCAGGATCGCGAACCGGGCATCAATCCTGATTTTGTAGCTGGAATGAAGCTCCTGGCTGACCGCCGGCGGATGATCAATGTGATTTACAAGGGTTTTGCGACGATTGCGAACGATCAACCCATTGGGCCTGCTTACGGCGCAGATTATTGCGAAAAGCTGGAACAAAGGGAAATTGATCTGGACAAGGCCAAATTCCACATCAACAAGTCGGGGATTTCTCAAGCGACCGTGCACGTGGCCGACATCCATGAAGGCATCGCCGAAGTGTGCATGATGATTCAGATGGAAGCGAAGAAAGTGGGTTTGAATCTTGAGGTAAAACGAGTTCCCACCGACGGATATTGGGGGTCCATTTGGATGAAGACTCCCATGTTTGTTACTTCCATCAATATGCGGCCGACGGCAAATTTCGTCCTGAGCCAGACGCTGTCCGCTGATGCTCCGTGGAACTGCTCGATCTGGAAGAACGAGAGATTCAACAAGCTCCTTGTGGAGGCAAGATCAGTGATGGATAAGAAATTGCGCAAGGAGATGTACTGTGAAATGGAGTCGCTGGTCAGGGACAATGCGGGTCTTATCATTCCTGTCTTTACGAATTTCATAGACGCGAAAGCGAAAAAAGTTAAGAACCTCACCAGTGTTCCGCTGGCACCCTGTGGTGGCATGGAATGGCCGGCTCAAGTTTGGCTGGATACCTGAGGATCTCGCCCTTCATCCAAGCGCGCCCATGGCGATTCGCGACAGAGGTGCGCTTCAGCGCTGGCGACATCGTCATATGCAAGCGCACGCCCAGCCGAAACCGAACACGGTGACTGACTCTTCCACAGCGGTATGGACGTGATGGTCTAACGCACCACGGGGAGAAGGAAGACGGATTTCACATTCGGCAGAAGACTAGGCGCGGAAAGTCAGCCATGATTCATCGAATGATCATCAAGAGAATCGGCATCGGTCTCCTGATCCTGGTGGCCGTGTCCATGCTGTTGTTCGCAGCCACCGAGATTCTCCCCGGCGATCTGGCGCAGATCAGGCTGGGTCAAGAAGCCACGCCGGAGACGCTCAATGCGCTGCGGAAACAACTCGGTCTCGACAGGCCGGCGACCATTCGCTATTTTGAATGGTTCATCAGAATGTGCAGGCTGGACCCGGGCGAGTCGCTTTTTAAAGAAGGCGGAATGGCCGGGGCGCAAACCGTTAGAGAACTGATCGCCGACCGTCTTCAGAACACGCTTTTGCTTTCCTGCATCGTCGCGGGAATCGCCGTTCCTATCGCGCTGATCCTGGGTCTGTTGGCGGCCATGTTCCCGACGAGCATCTATGATCGGACGATCACATTTGTGACTATGTGCCTCATGTCGGTGCCGGATTTCTTTCTCGCAACGGTTCTTATCCTAGTCTTTACCGTGAGCCTTGGCTGGCTGCCCTCCATCGTGACGGTGACCAGTTACAAATCCGTGGGCCACATGCTCTACGTCCTGGCATTACCGATCGTTACCCTCTGTTTGAAGATTTTCGGGCAGATCGCGCGGATGACCAGGGCAGCCGTCCTCAACGTGATGAGCTCTCCTTATATCGAAATGGCCATCCTCAAGGGCTTACCCCGCAAATACATCATTCTCAAACACGCACTGCCCAATGTCATCAGCCCGATCGTCAACGTCATCGCCATTTGCATCGCTTATCTCGTGAGCGGCGTGGTCATCGTGGAGGCGATCTTCGGCTTTCCGGGAATCGCCAATTTGATGGTGAACAGCGTCCATGGCCGCGACATGCCGGTGGTGCAGGCCTGTGGCATGATCATCTGCACGGCGTATGTGCTGTTCATTCTTGCCGCGGACATCCTCTCGATTTTGTCCAACCCGCGATTGCGGCATCCTAAGTAAAGGCCTCTCGCATGGGCGCCGGAAGCATGAATATCACAAGTGAGAACAAGACAAACGCGCATGTCGCCGTCTTCGAGTTCGAGGGGCGGCCAGCGGCGCCAATCAAGCGAGAGGTCAAAATCAGTGTGCCCGGAAAGATCGCCATCGCCATTGTCCTCTTCTGGGTCGCCATGTGTTTCGTCGGTCCCTTGGTGGCTCCCTATCGTGAGGCGGACATCGTCGCAGACCAGACTTTTGCACCGGCCGGAGAGTCCTGCTCTCCGTTCCGAAAGGGGGTTTGCAGCTTCCATCTCCTTGGAACGGATTACCTGGGCCGGGACGTCTTTTCCCGAGTGCTTTATGGGTCACGTACAACGATGGGGATATCGGTCGCAGCCACGCTGCTGGCATACGTGATCGGTGTGACCTTCGGCATTACTGCGGCGATCCGCGGTCCGAAGCTTGATATGGTGCTGAGCCGGATTAACGACGTGTTCATTTCCATTCCTTCCATCATGTTGGGGCTTGTCGTCATTGCGGCGGTCGGAACCTCCATACCTATTTTGATCGTCACCGCCGGGGCGATCTACTCCACGACAGTGTTTCGGTTGTCGCGTGCTTTCGCCATGGATGTGATGGTGACCGATTTCGTTGAAGCTGCGCGTGCCCGTGGCGAAGGGCTTTGGTGGATGCTCTATCGTGAGATTTTGCCGAATATCGTCATGCCGCTCGCCACGGATTTTGGGATACGACTGATTTACATCGTTCTCTTCATCGCAAGTTTGAGCTTCCTCGGCCTCGGCGTGCAACCGCCGGTAGCAGACTGGGGCGGATTGGTGAGGGAGAATATCCAGGGGATTGCCTATGCCTCCTGGGCACCCATCGCACCGGCGCTCGCCATTTCCAGTCTGACGATTTCCATAAACCTGATTGTCGATGAGATGTCCGCGAAATCGGGAGGGAAGCTTGCGAAGAGCTTACTTAAATGAGCCGAGAGAGAAACATACTGCTTGAAATCGACCATCTGCGCATTGACGCGGCTACCGACAACGGTAAGGGCGTTCCCATTGTTAAAGATATCAGCTTTACAGTGGAGCGCGGAAATGTGGTCGCGCTGATCGGGGAATCAGGTTCGGGAAAGACCACCATAGGGCTTTCCACATTGGGGTACACAAAACCCGGCCTTCACGTTGCAGGGGGGCATGTGCGACTTGAGGGCGAGGATATCCTAAGGATGGATCCCGTCTCCCTACGGAAGCTTCGAGGGAGGCGGGTGGCATATCTTGCTCAAAGCGCGGCAGCCACCTTCAATCCGGCTATCAAGATCGGCAAGCAGGTTAAGGAATCCGCGGTTCTGCACGGTGTGCTAACTCGCGATGAAGCCAACGAGCGGGCGGGCAAACTCTATCGTGCTCTCGAACTTCCCGAGCCCGATCGAATTGGAAACCGGTATCCGCATCAGGTATCCGGCGGACAACTGCAAAGAGTTATGGCTGCCATGGCACTGCTGGGAAAGCCGGATCTCCTGGTGCTCGATGAACCCACAACCGCCCTCGATGTGACTACCCAAATAGAGGTTTTGCAGGCCTTCAAAAAAGTCATAAAGGAAGAGAAGGCAGCCGCAATATACATATCCCACGATCTTTCCGTCGTAGCTCAGATTGCCAATTATGTCATTGTGGTTTACGCCGGTGAAATAATGGAAATGGGCACGGTTGAACAGATTATCAATAACCCCAAACATGAGTATACCCGCCGATTGATGTGCGCCGTCCGTCCACCACCTAGAGCGGATATGGGTAATGCTACCAGCGATGACCACATGCGCGATGTACCGGCTTTGCAGACTAGGAAAATAGTGGCTGGCTACGGGAAGAAGGCCGATGGCAGTTTGGCGGTTGAGGTTTTGTCAGACATTGACATCACAGTAGAACACGGGCATGCGGTCGGTATTATCGGTGAATCCGGCTGTGGCAAATCAACATTAGCTAGAGTAGTGGCGGGCTTGACCCCGTCTAGAAGTGGTCAGACCCTCCTTGATGGCGTCGAGTTGCCGCGGGCGTTGAATGAAAGGCATCGTGGTGACCTGCGAAAAGTGCAGTTGATTTCTCAGATGGCGGATACCGCGCTGAATCCCAAACAGCGCATCGATGAGATACTTGGGCGACCGGTCGAGTTGTTTCTCGGATTAAAAGGGAGCGAAAAACGAAGGAAAGTGATGGAGCTTCTAAAGCTCGTCGAGTTGCCCGTTGAGTTCGCTGGGCGTTATCCCGAGGAGCTATCAGGTGGTCAGAAGCAGCGAATCAATTTGGCCAGGGGATTGGCAGCCGACCCGGAAGTGCTGCTATGTGACGAAGTGATATCTTCGCTTGACTCAATTGTTGGAGACAATATCATAAGATTGCTTAAAGGCTTACGAAAGAAAATCGGTGTTTCATTCGTTTTTATCAGTCATGATCTGTCTACAGTTGCATCTTTTGCAGATGAGATTGTCGTGCTCTATGCGGGCCGGGTGGCCGAAAAGGGGCCAGTTAGCAAGGTTTTGTCACCGCCTTCCCATCCATACACCAGGTTGCTCATCGCATCGGTACCTCAGATGCGTATCGGCTGGATAGAAGAAGTAATGGAGTCTCGAACAGCACAGGCAGGTATTGCTCGTGTTGTTACTTTTAGCAAAGAAGGCTGTCCTTTTTTTGTGCGATGCCCGCTTGGTATTCCCAATACATGTGACAAAGTAGTTCCGCCTGAACGGCACTGTGGCAACAATCATTTCTTATATTGCCACCGCAAGATTTCATTTTTAAAAGAAGACGCTTCAGAACGCGTGAAAGTGAAAAAGAGCGATCGTATTCGCATGGCTTAATGAATTCGATTATGCGAAAGAACTGTGTTTAATCGAGATGTAATAATAATTATTGGAAATAGTTCAATCTAAATCTAACAATTCGTTTTATACATCATAGGCAGTCATTTTTCATAATAATATATATTTTTGTTAAAAGGTTTTTTCAGATGCTCACCACAGGCAATATTATTGCTAAAAGTCTGGTCGCGAATGGGGTGGATCGGATATTCTGTGTTCCAGGTGAAAGCTATCTCGGTTTGTTAGATGCAATTTATGACGAGAAATCTATTGATCTCGTGGTCTGCCAACATGAAGCTAGTGCAGGTTTTATGGCACTAGCAGACAGTCGTTTGACAGGGCGTGTTGGAGTTGAATGTGTCAGCCGTGGACCTGGAGCAAGCCATGCCGCTATAGCAGTACACAGTGCAGAGCAAGAAAGTTTACCCTTCCTTTTGTTTATAGGACAAGTGCCGCTAAGGGATATTCGACGCGACGCATTTCAGGAAATTGATTACAGCAAAATGTTCGGATCCATTGCAAAATGGGTTGCCGAAGTGATCGATCCGGATCAAATAGGAGAGATTCTACTACGCGCGTTTCAAATGGCTATAACTGAAAGGCCAGGACCGGTGGTTGTTTCTGTTCCTGAGGATATTCTGTCAGCCCCATCTTTTGGCAATATTGTAAAGCCGCAAGCGAAGCCACGAGCAATTCCCAATCCAGCGGATATTGTTCGGACACGACATCTCCTTGCTGCATCAGAAAGACCACTCATTATCGCAGGAAGCAATCTTGGCCAGCCGGGCGGTCGTGAGGCATTGATGGAATTTGCGACAAAATGGAATTTGCCTGTTGCAGTTTCGTTCCGGCATCAGGATCTCTTTCCCAACAACCATCGGCTTTTCGCGGGAGCACTTGGCTATTCTCCAAAATCACAGCTGGAGTTATTATCCAAATCAGACCTAATACTTGTAATCGGAGATCATTTAAGTCATGTGACGACCAATGGATATACTTTTCCTCCCAATGTAAACCAAAATTATCGTATCATTCATGTTTATCCTGACCAAAGCATAATAGGCATTCATTCTTTCACTGAATTAGCGATTTCTTGCGATGCCATTTCCTTCATCCACGCCTTAGGAGAATTCGAGCCAGGATTGCCGTTATCATCTCCGCATCGGGAAAGATGGGTAGAGGAGTTGCGAAATATGCAGACTGTGCTTGCCAATCCTGAAGTCAAAGAGGTGAAGGACGGTGTTCCTTTTGAATTGGTAATCAAGCACGTCGGGATGAATCTCGCTGAAAACGCCATAATTACCGTTGATGCAGGAAAATTCGGGCTTCCTATATACCAGATGATACCATTTAAGGCACCGCAAAGATTGTTAGGACCCATCTCCGGTTCTATGGGTTTCGGCATTCCGGCAGCAATATCGGCATCGATTCGTTTTCCTAAATGCCCTGTCATATGTTTTGTCGGTGATGGAGGCTTTCTTATGACGGGAAATGCTTTATCAGTCGCTATCGAACGCAGGTTACCACTAAAAATAATACTTTCAGAAAATCGCATGTACGGAACAGTTCGCGCCATGCAGGAGCGCCAGTATCCTGGGCGCGCAATAGGCACTCATTTCTGCAATCCGGATTTCGAACTGATCGGAAGAGCGTTTGGATTCGAAGTTACGCACATAAAAGCAGTGGAGCAGCTCGACTTGTTGAAATCTGCTTTGCGGTCTAATGGACCGCAGCTTGTTATCGTTGAATCCAGCGTTGAGGCTATCCTGCCAAAGGTCGGGTTAATGAGTAAGAACTGATTTGTTGATCAATTGGTCACCATGAGGTGGCCAATCTGTTGTTTTTGATGCTGCGTTGTAGGACTGCCAAGGACATAGAGAAACCCATAAGGGAGCAGCTGAGGAGGTAGATGAAGGCTATGAAAGATCAGATGTTGTCTACGCAAGAACCGTTGGTCTGGGTTGATGGTAAGCTAATTCCCAGCGTCAATGCAACGCTAAATGTTATGAGCGCTGCAGTCCGTTACGGACTAAACGTATTTGAAGGGATTTGTGGCTACACAAACGGCACCTGTAGTGACCTTTTTATTTTTCGTCTTAGAGACCATGTAGAGCGTTTGCAGGCTTCTGCGAGAATCATGAGATTAGACTGTGATTATCCTGCAGCAATTTTAGAAAAGGCCGTACTGGAAACAGTTCAAGTAAACAACACGATGTATGATTGCCAATTTAGGCTTACTATTTTTGTAAGTGGGAGGGGTGATTGCGCTACACGGGGTCCTACTTCTCTCATGTGTGTTGTTACACCGAGAATCAGCCGAAATC
>Ga0315288_10003217_pt1 | contig 20863 bp, 18 predicted proteins | sample YL17G11_20_MG_FD_203454 | JGI IMG/M metagenome (GOLD analysis project Ga0315288, IMG submission 203454) | Sediment microbial communities from Yellowstone Lake, YNP, Wyoming, USA - YL17G11_20 | ecosystem: Environmental > Aquatic > Freshwater > Lake > Sediment | place: USA: Wyoming | collected...
TGGCAATATCCAAATAAGTTTCTGATTGCCAATATGGATCTTTGTAGACAATAATACATTTTGGCCCGTGTTCTGTTATTACATCTCTCAACAAAATTAGCTTTCTATCAATACGATCAATTCCATTTACAATCAACTTTGTCAAGTTGATTGATTGTGAGTCAAGACTCATTTATTGAGCAGGTATACAATGGCAAAAATTTAATCAAATTTTTTGGTATTTCATTTAATAATCATCTTCAAAAGAATAGTCTTCAATGTCTACTCTAATGTTGCTTGGGACAAAAGAAGGTACAGGTCTAATATTTTTAAGAGTAGGTTTCATTAGGCGCTGTTTTTCGAGAATTTGAACATCTGTCAATATAGGAGTGGCGTTACCAAGTCCATTACGAATGCTACTAATCACTGGAGTTGGAACGAATGAATGAGGTCTAGTAACTACTCTTTCTCCGTGTTGCTTTTTTGGTCTTGGTTTGAGAGTCACAATATAACCAGCTATTTTGGCAAGCAATTCTGCTTCTTCAAAAAAAGTAGTATTTGTAGCTTGAAGATAATCTCTAAGTTTAGAAAGGGAGATTAGAGCATCTGATGGGTTTCTAAAAGTATCTCTTACAAGCAAGATGTGATCCTGAGGAATGTCCGCAAGAGTATTTAAGGAAAGGTCATATGAATAAAGACTTTCATAAGTATCGTCATCAAGGCGATAGACTACGTTTGCATTGGGATCACTCTTTGTTTCCAATAAATAATTGACAATTACTCGGCCAACAGGTGTGTCATCACCAACTTCTCTGCTATCAGTAATATAAGAAACTAGACTAGATTCCATTTGTTTTTGATGCTTTTTCTAGCAGGCATAATTCAAAAATATCTTTCAAAGAAAATGAAAAGGGTCGATACTCTTGTCATGCCTATTTCTGGTGGTAAGATAATTAATCAAGTAGCTGCTTGTATCTTGTTGGCAAGATGTGGTTATAGCCCCGATATCATCCTTGGCAGTTCTGGAGGTTGCATTACTGGTGCTCTCCTCATTGATGCAGGAATAGCTGACATTAAATGCAAAAAATCTCTCAAAGCTTTTGAAGAAAAACTCAAATGCAGTGTCAAAAAGTTGTGCACTGAAAATTATTGTCGTCCGTGGGTTGATTGCGCCCCGCTCAATACAATAATGGGAATTGGCATGCGTTCTTTATTTGATCATGGAGAAGGAGCAGCGTTTACAGATCCTCGTTGTATTGATTTTAAAAAACAACCTGAATTGTGGATTGGAACTACAAACAAAGCAACAAGAGAATCACAACTCTTTTGTACAAAAAGCAAAGCCCATTCTCATTTAAAATTTGATGACGCCATTTACTTGAATGGAAATGTAGATGAAATTGTAGATGCGACTATAGCAAGTAGTGCTGTACCTACCATAGTACCTCCAAAAAAGATTCGTGGAAAAATGTATGAAGATGGAGGCATGTCTTTTGCGTCTCCTTTGGCCCCTTTTATTGATACGCATCAGGAACACAATATCACTTATCACGTAGTCTATGTAAGTCCTGCTAGATATAACAAAAAAGATGATCCAAAGGAAGAAGAATTAGAAGATAGTGATATTTGGAATCGTCTTCATTCAGGCACTGGAGGAATGTTGACAGGATGGCATGTTCCAGACAGAAATAATGGGATGCGTGTAGTTATAGCTGCAGCAACTAGAAATGGCGATAAAAAAGACGTTTATAAACAAAAAGGCCGAGGGATTCAAGCTCTAAAAGAATGTTTAGAAGTTCAAGATAGAGCTTCTGTAAGTTTTATTGAAATTGCTCCACTTGAACCTAATATGGTTAGATTTTTATTTATGAAAGAGGGCGACGCATATGAAGGAGTCTGCAAAGCCTTGGAAAATGATTTTAGCGTACGTCATTGGTATATTGTTTAAATTATATTGTTTGATATGATTAGTTTATATTTTTTGGATACAAAAGCAAAACATGAATAATTTTCAAATGGTATCACTTCTTTTTCTTGTTGCAGGAACCTTACAATGGGCTTTGCGTCAGGATTTGCCATCTTTAATTTATACTCTAGTCAACTCCAGCATTCGTTTCTTCTTTTTTGCTCTTACGGCATTTATCGGTCTAATGTCCTATACTCCTTCTAGAAATTTTATTGTCACTCAAGGGTTATACGGAGTTTCCTATTTTGCTACACTAGTGGCACAAAAAATTATTCAAAATACTGACCAATCCGCAGAAATTATTGCAAAACTTACTTCCCCATTACTCAAACTCTTTCGCGCAGGCAAGGAATTGTGGGAAACTTTGAATAAACCATCAGAACCTGCGATAACTTCAGAAGCTCACATTGAAGATAATATGCTATACATTACATACAAATTGGGACAAAAGTCTTGGGAAATTGCGATACCATATGATAGAACAAAGTCTCGTAGCAGAGAAAGACCATATCTTTTATTAAAAGAATCTGGAGAGCGTGTTGATTTTTCAGATCATCATCCTGCGGTACCTTTTCTTGCAAAGGATGCCATTCCTCATCGAGAACATGGATGGGAATGATAAAAATAATTAAATCTAATTATTGTATAAAATGGATATTCTAAAGAATTATCTGTATTGGACAAGAGATCCAAAAGACGTAAAGGCTCTTGCCAGTGCGTCAAAAAAATTTAACACAATCATTCCCGCTATTGAAGAGGATGCGAGTTATTGGGTTGTTAAACTAGAGGTACAATATGGATTGGTAGTCAGACAAAAGATCAAGGCTGAGGGTTTGAAGGAATTTTACAATATAATCTTTGAAAATGATGGAGTTTTGCAACTTGTATTTACACAATGTTATCGAAATAACAAGGCAGAATGCGTTTCTATATTATTGCAAGATGGAAGAATAGATCCTAGCATAGACAATAATTATGCTATTCGAACGGCTTCTTTTAAAGGATACTTTGCCATTGTCGACATGTTATTGCAAGATGGCAGAGTAGATCCGACAGCTTGCGATAATGCCGCATTTAAATGGGCTTCTGAGAAGGGATATTTAGCTATTGTTGAAAGATTATTACAAGACGAGAGAATTAATCCGAGTGTCGATGATAATGAAGCTATTCGATTAGCTTCTGGAAACGGGCATTTAAAAATAGTAGAGAGGTTATTGCAAGATGAGAGAGTAGATCCAAGTGATTATAATAATGAAGCTATTCGATTGGCTGCAGGAAAAGGATATTTGTCTATTGTGGATAGATTGTTGCAAGATGAGAGGGTAGATCCAAGTACTGAAAATAATTATGCCATTCAATTGGCTGCATACAATAACCAGTTAAATATAGTAGAAAGATTGTTACAAGACAAAAGAGTGGATCCTAGTGCTAACGATAATTATGCAATCAAACAAGCTGTTTTAAAAGGATATTTGGCTATTGTTGATAGACTATTGCGAGATGATAGGTAACAAAGATTACTATTTTTCCAAATACAAATTGAACAATTTGCAATGGCAGCCAAACCAACACTTATTCTTTTACGAGGCCCACCTGGAGCTGGCAAAACAACACTTGCAGAAGTAGGATACCCTACTTTTTCTAGAATTAGTGCAGATGATTATTTCCTGACCAATGGCAGTTATGCTTTTGATCCTCGCAAGTTAAAAGTTGCTCATGACATTTGCTTTGCCAGAACAAAGGAAGCTCTAGAAGCTGGGAAAAATGTAATTGTAGACAATACAAACCGTAGACTAGATGAGTTTTCTAGATATTTAAAGCTAGATGCTCAAATAAAAATATTCAAAGTAGTGACTCAATTCAAGTCAAACAAGAATATTCCCCAACATGTCATTACAAGATATTATCAAGAGTACGAAGCTTACTCGGGAGAAAGAGATGTCAGGCTCAAAGATGGCATAGTAGAATTTAGAAAATAAATGAATGGATCCATTCATTTTAGTTTAGAGATTGTTGCAATCTTTTGTGGTGCATGTGAATTACTATCGATACTACTCCTATAACATAGGACAAAAAGATTAACAAATTCAAAAACAAGACAAGATTAAACAATTCGACGTTAATCAAAAAGACATGTTTACCTTTTGGCAAACAATAGGTAACTGAATTCAGTAATGGAAGCTTTGCCAGACAAATAGCATCTTGAGAACTGTCAATGCCACACTCATAGCAAGCTGTTAGGTTTCTTTCAATTGATGCGCAGTATTCCAAAAATACAAACCCTTCATATTCGTAATGAGCTCTTTTATAAGGTTCCGTTACGGTGCATGGAAACACGTCTTGGTAGACAAATGTAGAAGCAATAAAAATTACTACCACGGCCATGAACATTAAACCAAAACTAATATACTCTTTTTTGTTTTGCATTTTTATTTTGTTGCAAGACCAAAGATGAATAATAAAATAGCAAAAGAGATTGTTTTGCCCTATATTAATAGACAACCTTTTGTGTCGGGTAAAGTTTACAATGCCCAAGATGCCTTATTTCATGCTGCCATTCTTGCTTATATAGATGAAAATGATGCAGATGGACTAGAAAGCTTCTTGGCAAAATACAAATCCTTGCCTGTTATAAACGGGGGAGAGATTTTGACAGATGCTATTATAAAACAAGGTGGCTGTGCTCAATGTCCTGTCATTACTCAAGAATGTTATTGTAAAAGTCCCAATGATGCAGTAATTGTTGTATTGTTAGAGGATGGAAGATTTGATCCAACCTTTCGAAATGGACTACCTTTGCTCTTGGCAGTGAGACAAAACAATTCTCAGCTTGTAGATACGCTATTAGATGACGATAGAGTTGATCCTGCAGCCAATGACAATGCGGCAAGAAAATTGGCTGCTAAACTAGGGCATGAAAATATTTTACAGAGGCTGGTAGATGATGTTAGAACGCATTATATTTTGGAATAAAATTACACAACCCCGTAAAATCGTACAAAATGTTTTCTAGATCAGACAAGAGATTCCAAGATGCCAACTTTCAAGCAAAACAAGACGCCAGTAGAAGACGTCGAGAGATGCTTCTCCCTGTATTGGGATTAAAAGAAGGGCAAGAAGAATGGTTTGAATTGCCAGAAAAGAAATCTGCTACCGAGTTTAATGTGCAAAGCCTTCGAGATATCGAAGGCCTATCTGTTGTTTCTCCAATCTTTTTGGAGGATGTTCCTACACCTGCTGAAGTTTTGGCCAAGGCTCATGGAACTATTATTTGGAAGAACAAGTTTATTCTTCGCAAATCCACACCATACCAGCCAGAGATTCGCATGGACGAACTCCCGCTTACTGAAGATGGAACCTTGTCTTTTGACTTGCCATTGAACATGTTTGAAGCAGATCCTGAAGAGTGTTCTTTTAGAGAATATGTCCAAGGAACTCTCTTTGATATAATGTTTATTAATGGTTCAATCCAATATTTTACACAACGTAATCTTATTCCTGCAGGAGTCAAAGCTCCAACTACTGTTAGCGGTATGGCTTGTCAGCCAGGATCCAGCGAATGGTTACATCAACCTGGTAGATGGGGAGCTGCTAATACTTCTCCTTTTGAAACTACCTTTCGCAAAATTGCCACTATCATAGATCCTACTTGGTTAGATTCTGCAAAACTTTACCCAAAAGGATGTAAATTTTCTCCAATAATGTACCGTTTTGTTATTGCGACTCGCCATCTTACAAGAGCTGGAACTAGACAGGTTGGTCCATTAGGCTATCTTGTTTATCTTGGACATTCACAAGAATGGACCAAGGCAGATTGGCTTTCTGAAATGTCTGCCGAAGAACTTGGAACTTGGCATGAAGAAAAGGATATTTACAAGCCAGTATATAGAACAAGTCCACCAGAAGACTTGGATGCTCCTTATATTATGCAACAACCAGAAGATATTGGTCTGGAAGAGGCTAGAAAAATCTTGGCAGGTAATTATCAAAATCTAATGGCAAGTAAAATGGTATCTGAAACAGACGCTCTTCGCTTTAGTGGAGGAGGAAAGCTTATTGTCACTGCCAAATACTTGTTGGGAAGGAGGACATTTGCCAGGACATTTCACATTTCTAGTTCTGCTTGGTTATTTAGAGAAAGAATGATGGGAAATGATTCCAATCTTTACAAGCACTTTACTACGCTAATGTCTACCAAAGAATTTGATGCAAAAAATCTTTATTTTGCAGAACATTTTGCAGAATTGTATTCAATCATTCAAACGCCTGTAACCAACCAAGAATTGGCTCAAGTGAATGCCGCTGTAAAGGCCAAAAAACCCTTGCTAATAAAGAGTGAGACTGCAGACTATCTAGCAGAATTAGAAAAGGATGGCAAGATTCAAAGAGCCATTTGGTATAGTTTTCTATGTTGTAGTAACATATCCATTCGGGAAATTGTCTATCGTTACTTTTTTCGTTATGTAAAGTCTTTGGATGCAGTTGCAGAATGGCTTACCAAAACAGACAACTTTAGAAAAAGAGAAATGCCCGAGTCACAGCGAAACAAGATTGAAGCTATTGTAGCAATGGCCAAACGTAAACCAGATTACAAAGATGATCCAAAAAGAAGATTGATGCTTACTTTACAAAAGACCGGAGACAAGGGAGCCTATGTAATTAACTCAGTAATCAAATTGGCAGGATTGCAAAAGGACATGATTCTCATTTCTGAACCAACAGCTACTTTTTATGAAGAACAGACATATGCTTCTGTTTGCCGCAATACCAAAACGGATAGCGATTAAGCAAAAAACCTCGATTGAGCTAAATGCTCCAAATGTCTCGATCGAGACATTTGCTCAAAATGTAAAACATTTATATTGTCTTGTTAAATGGACAGCCTATTTCTCATTGTTCCCACGGAAATTGTTGCCAGTTTGGATATGGAAAGTGTTGTTATGCTTTTCAAAACATCTCCCAATATGGCCACGTTTATAAACAAGCCCAATATTTTACGATTGCTAAAGAATAAATATTCGCTTCGAGGAAGGATTTTTGACAACTTTGCACAATTAATCAAGGCATATGACAAGACATTTGTTACTACAAGATCTAATTTATACATGGGTGACGTGTGGTGTTTGAATAAAGCTGCTAAAATTGGAAGCTTGGAAATATACAAGAGTATAGCCGAACATACATTAACTCCTTTTGATTGGCAAAATCATTTGTACAATGCGTTAAAGGTTGGTGCTCAAGACTTGGCAGATTTTATAATAAAAGATCCGCTAAATCACGAGGGTTCGGATGAAGAGATTTATGAGATTGAATTGAGAATAAAAGTTGAATCGGGAGAAGTAACAGACATTTCTCAAATAGAGAAGCAAGAATGGATCGACAGCATGATAACAGAAACTGCTTGTCGCGTTGGCAATATTGACTTGGGAGTACAAATATACCATACTCAAGCTGAAGAATCGGAAAATAACTTTTATTCTCTTATTTCAGGAACTTTAGAAAATGGAAGCTCAGAGTCGATGCGGATTTTGCTGTCTTCTATAAATGTAGATTGGGATGCTATTGTGTATGAAGATGCTTTTTTTTGGCGCGCAAAGCCTGCTGCGTTTGACGTGCTAATAGATTGGATAAAAGACAATGCTCCAAGTACAAATATAAAATTTTTATTGGATGACGTTATGGAAGATATAATCAGTGAATCTAATTATATCATGTTTGAGCATCTTTTGCAGCATTATGAATACAAAATTTCCAAAAATAATTCAAAAATATTAAACATGGCTTTATCATCGACCGAACCACTGATAATTGGTTGGGCTGTCGAAATAACTAACAAAACAGGCGCAGAATTGTCAACGCTATCCATTCCCAAAATAATAGAAGGAGTAAAAGCTTTGATTGAACTAAATCTTTTTGACAGATGGCTGTCTAAAATTAATAGAAAATTAAATAACAGCATCATGGAATTTGTTTTGGACATTTTGGATGTAATGACTGTGGAAGGAAAAGATATTCAAATGTTTGTAGACAAGTTGGTTATGGTAATAAAATATAATGATATTGATTTGGTAAAGAGATTATTTCTACTAAAACCTTCCAAAGTTCCAACTTTAAGCAAATATGAACAAAGCAAACACAAGGAAAGTGCGGAATATATTCGTAATTTGCAATAAAAATATGGCTCCATATTTTTTATGATTTTGCTGCCTTTGCAGCCATTTTACTCTTGAGCAAAGATTTTTTGGGAACTTCTTCTTCCTCATCATCGCTTTCTCCAACTAATTTTCCTGCACTAACAGCTTCTAACTTGGGAACATTAACAACAAAGACAGGGTCTGCCAGTATTTTGAGTACATTTTCTGCAAATTCGTGAATTGCAGAATACATTTGAGAAACCACTACATTGTGAGATCTAGGGTTGAGTATCGGATTGCTTGCAATTTCATTGAGAGCTCTAATTGTTTTTAGAGATTCTTCTGATTGTTGTAAAAGAGTTTCCACCGACGCCATTTAATCTACTATTCAATAGATTTATGTCTTGATATAGCCAACTTTAAAACTCTTGAATAGAGCAATATTTTTGTACTTGTCCTGTCGAGTGTCATCTCCATAGCCGTATGGAGTATAAATATGCAAGCCAATATCTGTAGTGCCAATAGGTAATCTAAAAGAACCCTTTACCAAGTTGCCTTTGTGATTAGAATGCACTATTTGACCTTGAGCATCTTTTAATTCTGTATAACTATCTGCTGCCAAGGTTTCGATGGCAGTTACGGTAATTTCAGCATCTTCACCAGCGCAAGTATGCAACTCAATTTCATATTCCAACAAGGCAACCAAATTATTTGCTGTAATGAGCTTTACACTAAAAGGAGTACACCGACAATCCGCGTCCACGTCTGCAGTTATGGTAACCAAAGATGCTAAATTCAAGTAATATACCAAAAATTTATTGTATTCAATAGTTTCTGGAACTATAGTACAATGAACCAATTCTCTATGCAAAGAGTGTCTGAGACTATATTTTTTTAACTTTGCACTCAATAATTCATATTCAGGCTTGGGAATAAATGTCTGGTGACCTTTATGATTAACCACTTGCAGATGGTTATCTAAAAAAATTGTTTTGAAAGGGCAGGCTTTTAGACAAAGCTTGAGCTTTACAATGTCAGATGTAGCTACTATCAAAATCTTTGCTTTACATGTAAAAGATCCATGATTTCCTATATATCTACAATAAGAATCATTCGAATCAACAAGATATTGAAAACATCCATCTACAAGATTGTAAAAACGTATACAAGTCTCCCTATCACATTTCCATTTAATTTGGTAATCGCAAGTGAGTGACGGAACAACTATTTCACAATTAAAATTATCCAATGAATGCACAAATTTGTTCTTGTGCCTGGTGGTATTGTCAAAAGTCAATTTTAGTTTTGAAGGCAAGGAATCTTGGCAGTCAACATTCAAATGTTTTGTATTTACTCGACTTATTGTCTTCATTTTCATGGCAAGCAAAATTTACAATAGATTTTAGTTGCCTTTATTCTATAAATCCAATCTCTCTCAAAATTTATAACACAGCCTTGTATTATTTTTTATTTTCTCTTGTATCCAAACAGAAATGTCTTGTTCAGACAAGCAAGAATGTTGTCCAGAAAAACAAGTACTTGTCAATTATGTATTTAACAAGCACACTATTCAACAAGTAGAAGCGGATTTTGCCAATCCTGCATTCATTGTCAATGATGGTACTTGGCAAGTGGTAGCAGATGGATTGAATGTCAGAGCAGTTCCTTTTAAATATACAATACCTCAAGGTAACGAGCATCCAAAGAATCTTCACTATTGGAATGAAGATTTTGTCCTATCTGATTGCTATGAAACTCTCTATGAAACTGAAATTTCAGTCACTCAAGTGATTCCTGTAGAAAAAATACCCGTCGAGTTTCTTCCAAGAATCAGAAATATCCAAGAAGATATTCGTCTCTGTTGCGGTGGTATCAATACATTAGACGTAAACACTTGGATTGTCTCTGATATTCTCATGAGTAACGAAAAAGTTTATTGCTTTGCTGAAAGACTGCCTTTTGGTCAAGATCCAAACAATAGATATGCTGCCTACAGCAATGCGGTTGCTGTTATCGAAAGACCTGCTCCAAACAAGGATGGATTTATTAAATTGGGTATTGGGTTGAAAAAATCTGGTGCTTCCTATTATATTAACGGAAGATTAGTCTTTCAAGTTCCATATTATGGCCTAAGACAATTGGATGAATATCGTCTCTTGGATCATCAAGGAAAAGCTGAAAAAGTCAAGATTCAAACTTCTGCTTTTGGATTTGGATTATTTTCATTAATGGATATGCAATTACCATACAATTACGCAAGACAATTAGTAGTCAATGATTTTGCAACTAACCAACTTGCTTCGGGTCTTGTCCAACTAGATCTCACTAGCGCTTATGGAGAAACTTTGCCAGGAAAAAATGGAGACGATAGACCAGTTATCGACCCTGCAGTCACGTGGGCAATTCCTTTTAATGCCAGCGTAGACAATACCAAATACAAGTTATTTGGACAAGGAGCTGAAATGACTCTAAAATACTTTAGAGTGAGCCGTATCTACAAATAAATAATCTGATTAGATTATTATAAATTATTGACAAGTGATGCTAGAGCACAAGGGTTGTTGGAGAGTTTAAAGAATACATTACCATAAGTATCACTTCTTTCCATGTCCCGATCTCCTGTTTCTTTTAGATATATACCTGTAATATCCCACAATTCCAATACTTGGGCGGGAGAAAATCCACTAGTCTGTTGGATAGAAGTGCAAATTCTCACCTTGTCAAAACTAAATATGCGTCTCAGGAGTAAAAAATGAACAGTCTTTAGAATACATTCTATAAAAGACAATTGATAATCTCCTTTACACAAGGGCCAAAACAAATATTCTGAAGACTCTTTAATCTCTTTTACACTTTGAAACCACCCACTTAACGTCGCAAGCTTTTGGTAAATGGCTACATCTCGATGAATATACTTTTCGTAAGTTTGAAGGTCAGCTGCAGAGGATATTTCTGATCCTCTACCGATACGCTGACAAGCAGCCAATAGACAAAATTTGTCGACAAAATACAATGTATTTTCTAGAATGGTTTTTAATTTTAAATCCTGAGGTTCTATTCTATAAAATTGATATTTTTCAATTACTATTTTGCAAATATAAGCCTGGCCCATGCCAAAAACTAACCCATGATTTGGTCTATAAACAATTATATTATTTCTTTTGATTGTAACTGGATTGTCGTCATATTGACTTGTAAAGTAAGGGGACACTAATTTGGCAATAGCTTCCATTTCTATAATAATATAAATCTATATTATTTTTAAGCTCCACAGGAACCGTTAAGACTGCAGCTATCTGTAGAACTAAAGGTTGTTGGCGTTGACGAGTCGGATTTTTGATATTCGGTAGTAATCTTTGCTGCTTGAATGGCATGCTTTGATCTTAGATAATATAATCCAGTCTTTAATCCAGCACGCCAAGCTTTAAAGTGACAAGTAGTAATAAACTCCTTTTTTGGATTTTCCAGGTATACATTAAAAGATTGAGATTGATCGATGAACGGTTTGCGCGCTTGAGCAAATCGAATAGCTATTGCCACTTTAACTTCCCACGCAGTTTTGAACATTTCTCTTGTTTCTTTTGGAATGGCTTCAATCTTTTGAACTGATCCTTCATTGCGTAAAATGGCAGTTTTTATTTCATCAGTCCACAAACCCAACGATTCCAATTTTTTGTTTAATTCTTCATTTACAACCATGTATTCGCCCGTAATAGTCTTGTGACTATAAAAATTGCTAATATAAGGTTCAAAACTTTCATTGTTACCAAGAGTAATCGATGTACCTGCAGTAGGCATTTGGGCTGTCAATAAACTATTGTACAATCCATATTTTAATACATCCTGTCTCAATTCCTCAAAATTCCAACGCCCGCTGAGTATAGTGTCTGTATATTGCATATGATGCAATATACCTTTGTACGCAGGTGATCCAAAAAAACTTTCATGAGCACCATGAATCTTGGCAAGATTACAAGAAGTTCGGTACGCAGCAAAGTAAATTGTTTCATAAATTTCAGTATTTAGTTTTAGTGCTTTGTAATCTTTATAATCCAACAGAGAAGCATTATCGGGCATGTAGGCAATACCCAACTTTAAAAACAAATCAGCCAAACCTTGAGCGCCGATACCCATCGGACGATGACGCATATTTGATTTCCGAGCCGCTTCTACAGGGTAAACGGTATTGTCAATCACTTTATTCAAAGCCACAACAATATGAGCAACCACCTCAAAGAGTTTATTGTGGTCAAATTCTCCATTTACAATAAATTTTGGCAAGGAAACGGATGCCAAATTACATACCGCTACTTCATCTCCAGAAGAATATTGAATAATTTCTGTACATAAATTAGTACATCTAATAGTACCCAAATGTTGTTGATTGCAAACTCTATTGCATTCATCTTTAAACATAAAGGAAGGTCCACTAGTCTCAATTTGAGAATTTAGAATTTCAAACCACAAATCTTGAGCATTAATGGTTTTGCTTGCGCGTCCTTCAAATTCAAATCTCTTGTACAGTTCTTCAAATTCTTTTCCCCAACAATCATATAGCCCTGGAGCAACATGCGGGCAAAAGAGTGACCATTTGCCATTGTCTTCTACGCGTTTCATAAACAAATCAGGAACCCACAATCCATAAAACAATCCTCTTGCGCGTTCTTCTTCTTTTCCAGCATTCTTTTTGAGACTTAGAAACTCAAAAATCTCTGCATGCCAAGGTTCTACATATGCTGTGAGACCACCCCTACGTTTGGCTCCTCCCTTTTGTGCATATCTCACGGCAAAATTGAACTGTCTGAGCAAATCTACCAAACCTGAAGCAGTGGTACTGTCTTTTAACATGCTACCCTTGGCAGGAATATTAGATACGCTTAAACCCAAGCCACCTGCATTTTCTGTAATGATTGCACAATTCTTGAGTGTTTCAAAAACATCTTTACAACTAGCGCTACCAAAAGAATTCAAAAAGCAAGAAGAAAGACTACCAAAGGGAGTACCTGCATTGAGCAAAGTTGGAGTCGCATGAGTGTAGAATCCTTGAGAAGTATACTCATAGGTTTTCAAGACATTTTCCAAATCAGTTTGGAAAATACCAAAGGCTACTCGCATATGTAATTCTTGTGGAGATTCCAAGACTCTTTCTTGATTTCTTTGCAAAACGCTCTTGAACAAATGACAAATTCCTCGATATCCATAATCATAATCTCGCTCATATTTAATATGTGTCTTTATAAACTCCTTGTGCTCCAAAGCAAGAAAATAATACTCGTTGCTGATATTTTCATTATTTTTTAATTCTTCTAGTCGCAATAGAAACTCAGTATTGGTAAAGGCATTTTGAGACGGGAAAATCTTTAGATTCTTTTGAAAATTAGAAATGGTAATGATTGCTGCCAATGTCGAGTAATCATAATGTTTAATACTCATGTCTGCCGCAACTGTAGCTGCCAACTCATCCAATTCAGAAGTTTTGATGCGATTTACTAACCCCGCAATAGTCTTCATTGCCACATCAGTGCAACACACTTTTGTAAGTTCAAAAGCGCGGCAAATAGTTTCTATTCTCTTGCTAATCTTGTCAAAACACACAACTTGTTCTCTTCCATCTCTCTTGATTACTGTAAAGGCTGACATGTGATTTTGTAATTAAAATAATAAAATTTGCTATATTATATATTAAATCTATAATAATTAAATCTAATTATTTACGCGCGGTAATGAGAAATGCCATCTGTAATGTCAAAAGGAAGCTGGATACTCATATCTTCGGGAAAGTTAATGGCATTTGCAGATGCCTGTGCAACAGTAGCCAAGATTAAAAGGTCTGTATGACGGAACGGTGGGGGTAATTTTGTTCCATGAGGCGTAGGAACTTGAGGGCGAGGAGGTGATACTAGAGACATTAGACATTGTCCGTGGTCAAATTGTACCATTATTCTATTGGCTCCGGGTACATTTCTAGCGAGTAACAGGGAACCAGTGTAATTAAGATAGTTGGGGACAAGAGCCATTTTCTAACAGATTAATAATTATACAGAACTGTATAATTAGACTTCGATTGCAACGCTGGCCAAAATTTCCTTGAATTGTTTTAGAGTCAGGTTGACATAATTGCAATCCTCATCCAACATTAAAAAGGTAACAGGGCCATAAGGTACGTTATCCAATAATTTTATTGCTAGTTTGTTGCGTCCAGAATAGATTTCTGAATTACAAATGGCAATAAATTTAATTTCTCCAATGACAAGTCCCGATAATACCCATTTGTCTTCATCTTCAATCTTTTGAACATCTACAGTGGTGGTAGATATTTTTCCATTTTGAGCAGCAACAATACAGTCTACATCTCCATCTTTTCTTAGTTCTGCCATCTTTTTTACATTTTTAAGTTGCGCTTGCATTGATACAGCCTTCTTTTTCTGGTTAAGAGACATTTGAGAGTTGAGCTGATTTCCTACCTTCATCTCATTTGCAATAGTAATGGCATTGCGACGGACACTTTGATTGACATCTGTAAAACGTTTTATATCTGTCACTGTTTCCTTGTCTGCAGCAGAAAGTTTCTTCATTACTTCTTTGAATTTGTTCTTGTCCTTCATTGCCTCTGCCACCTTATCCTTGATTTCCTCATTGGTAAAGTGTTTTTTACCAAAATCTTGAGCTGTTTCTGGAGTGCTATTGTCCATTTTTTATAGCTATAAAGTTTGTTTATTTGATATATTTGTACAAATATATATTTAACGACCAACTACATCAACATAATGAGTTCCATAGTCTGTATATTCATATGCAGAACCACTATCTCTTGTTAATGTACCAGTCACATCTCCTATTTGACTATGTCTTCCGGCAACGCGTGTTGCAGTATCTGGCAATTGTCTTTTTCCGGTAATTATTGGATCTGGATTGAAGGTTGTTCTACCACCGTTTCCAGCTGGCACTTGATATCTACCTTGAACAGGTAGAGGAGCACCTGTTTGTCTAGGAACACGACGAACCGCAACTGGAGTACCTCGGTTTAATTGCCCTGTATTGGCTCTCATGGCTCTCATACCCGCTCTTTGAGGAGGAATCGCGTATGGGCTCACTTCAACAGGAGCGCTTATTTCAGCTTCAATTTGTACATCTGGAGTGTAGGGATTGTTTGTCATGTAGCTTGGAGGCGGTGAAACATAGGTAGGTGCTTGGTGAACATGATCGTGGTATTCGACAGTTTCCGGCCCCGTATTCATTACAGTTGTTGGGGGTGCTACAACCGGAGGAACTACAGGAACTTTTGGGGTACTTGTCCAAAAAGAAGCAACCAAAACAATAATAATGATAAAAAAGAATATTCCACCAATTATCCACAACCAACTATTATTAGTTGACCCGTTGGCCGCTGCTGTTGTGCTTGTAGGCCAAAACATGTAAATTACTACGGCAATAATGACGATAAAGACAATAACCAGTATTATCCAGACCCAACTTTCCATTTTGCTTCCTTTCCTAAAAAAGGAAAATACAAATAATTTTCTAGCATCTGTTCAGATACTATTTAGAATAGTTGGTTCCCCAAGCCAAGAATATAAATGTACATTTCTTCTACATCTACTACAGGAGCAGAAGCTTTAATTATTATTCTTGCAGTTTGTTCTGCAACATTTCTTTTTGTATTGTAGAGCTTTGTTCTTATTGGAATCATTTCTCGCGCAATTGTTCTGGTCAATTCCTTGTCCGACGCTTGCAAAGAATCAGATATCAAATAATCTTTTGGATATGCCAAATTTTGCAATATTCTATTGTCTAGAACAATAATAGTTTCAATGCCTGCAAAAGGGTCGCCTGAAAGTATTCTAGATCTAATGGCCAATATTCTTGCTGCAACTTCGGTATTATTTTCAGTTTTTGTAATGACTTTACTTGCTTCTGGGTAACGTGCTGATTTTCCAAAGCGTGCTTGAGATCTAATAATTTCGTTTTCTCGTAATCTTTCTTTTGATGCGACTTCAGCCTCTTTTAATCTTTGTATACCTCTGGTAGCTATACCACCAGTAAACAAATACAAGGCCAAGTTTGTAGACGGTTTTCTAGTATAGCCCTTTAATAGTTGACTGTCAGCCTTTTCAGTAAAGACTTCTGTCAAAAAATCAATTCCATGAGTAATGACACCTTTTAAACCAGACCCTGCAGGAAATCCTTTTTCAAACACTAGAGCTGTAAATGAAATTAAATGACGAGGATCAATACCAGCACCGCATGCACTAATTTCTCTGTGAGGTTCAATCATGTAATTATTATGAGCAATATCCACACCCAAGACCAAATTTACGTTATACCAATCATTGCTAATAGTCTTTCTTCTATCTACCCAAGGAAATCTTACAATCTGATCATATGCATGATTCATTATATGTTCCATGTATGCGCTTGTTTTATTTTTACGTTCCGTGTGCAACACAATATAACAATAAGTATGAATTCGTTCCAATTCCAAGACATTTGGCACCGAAAGCATATTGACAATTACCTTTTCATTTTTGGAACCTCCAGATTTTTCCAACGCAAGCTTTCGAGCTTCATCTGACAAGGACTTGTTTATAAAAAGATTTTGATATGTATAATTCTTTTCTTCAAAGTGATTTTTAATGATAATATCTGGGTTAATATCAGAGAGAATATAAATATAACCATCCTTGTTGAGAAACTGATGCTTTTCAACAGAGTGTATTTTCAGTCCACAATAAGTTAGAAATTTGGCCATATTGCTGTATTCAATTCCTTCTACTACCATAGTTGCGACCTTGAGTTCCAAAACCCATAGGTTATCCAGACTTTCTCCTGCCAAAAAGGTTTCTATAAAAAACTTGTTTAGTTCTTGCTCAGTAGCCAATGGTGTGTCTGCCAACTTTTCTCGAGAATAGAAAATTTTCTTGTCTTGATCTGTATAACAGTTAAATTCCAAGTCTCTCCATGTCAAGTAATCTAATCCCAATTCTTTTGCCCACTTGTCCCTGCCCAATTCTTCAATATAATGCGTATTGACTATTGGGAGTTTTCCCAAGTCTTGAAACGTTTTTTCCAATTGTTGTGCAGAGGGATGTTTTGAATCTACAACCTTTTCAGAGTACACTAGAGAACCTCTCTCGTCAAAATGATAATGATTAGGATCTGTCAAATGTTTACCCTTGATTCCATTCAGAGCTGTCCACATTTTGTAGGGTATCGATTCTTTACCCACCACCTTCTTTGTAGTATACAAAGAATCGTATTTTATAGTATGGACCTTGAGATCAATTACTTTTGGGCAAGTATTTTTACTTGATACTTGATAGGGGATACCTCCAACTCTAATTTGATTTAAATTACTCTTTAGGGAACTATACAAGAGGATATTTTCCTTATAAACTTCCAAATAAATTCCTTCTGTCTGCTCCATTTCATCTGGAGCCGTAATTATTCCTGACGGGTAAATGTCAATAACCGCGTCTGAAAAACTACTTGCAATAATGACAGGGCAAGTCTCTTTGAAACTTTGGCAAAGAATCTTGCTTAGTTGGTTCATTGTTATCCCATATGCATACATTGTTTGTTTGTCAAAGAGCAAACGTGCAGTATAAATACATGCTTCAGTTCCTGAGGTTCCATAAATTGCATTGTAAAGATGTGTCCACGGCCCGGGTTTTAAAATAGGAGCTCCACCATTTTTATTAATAGTGTTTCTCAATCCTCTAATGACAGGAGAGACGTGATCTTCCTTGTATTCTTCCATTACACCCACAACAAACCCATTCGGAAGTAAAAAATGTTGTAGTGAAGTGTGTAAGAAATACGCCCGGGTATCATAGGCTTCTCTATAAGTAAAACTATATCCTGGACGAGGAGAATAATCCAAGTCAAAATGTACAGTAGTATAAGGTCGACTATGATCAATTACAGTTTGAAAAATACCTTTCAATACGTTAATAATATTAGCAGCTTCCTTGTCATCTCCCAATGCTTTAAAGGCATCTAACGATAGCTGAGACAAGAATACGGTAAGAGATTCAGCAGCTCTCAATCCTGCAAACACGTCATCGCGAATTTTGGCACGAACTTCAGACATTATTATAAAATCTTTTAAAGCCTGCAAAGCACCTTCGGATTGTCGAATGTGTTTACCTACTAATTGTTGTCTAATATTTTCTTTAATCATGTGAGTAGCCGTTGCTGAAGATGCGCCCATATCAAGACTAGGACAGGGAGGTACGGCATCACAAATTTGATTAATATTCCACCTTGTGAGCTCGGGTATATTTTCTACTTGCATGTTTTGTATTTTGTGTATGATTAAAAGACAATTCAGTTTTCCTCATATGGGCGGCTGGGTAGGATGGGTAGCTGTTTTTGCATTGATTATCGCAATCTTTGCAATGATTGTCATTATTATAGCAATTTATATTTTTCAACGGGACAATGACCTTGCAAGAGCATTGACTGATGAATGGGTCGTAGTTCAGGGTACCGCAGGGGCAAGTTCGGGTTCGGGTACTTCTGAAAATTTTAACGCCACGCCCAATAGTATCTATATTGTCAACTCTGCAGTAGCCTCTGGTTTTAACATTAACATTACTGCCTACACAAATATCAATTTGGGTGTTAGCGCAACCACCACCACATTATTCATTATTGACAATACTACAGGTGGAGGTGATGTTATTGTTGTGCCTCCAGATGGAGCGACAAGTGTGACTGGAGCCAAGCCAGGAGGCGTAGCTAATCCTGCTACTGTAGCAAAAGGTACTTCGGGTACATTCATGTGGTTAACTGCGACTACGATAAAAAGATTAAATTAAATTGTATTGGATTCAATACAAAAAATGAGTCTCACTCTATGTCCAATTGATTGGGAGTATGAAGATAAAGTTGGGTACAAGGAAGCTTTGCAAATTAGAATTTGGTGTCTGGACAAGGAAAATCAACCTGCGTTGGTGAGAATTGAAAATTACATGCCCTTTTTTTATTTTGAGTTGCCAGGGCCGGGTGAAAGAGGAGGACGTAAAAGGTGGTCAGGAGATGATGCAGAAACAATTTACAACAGTATGGCTAAAGCTCTCAAAGATGACAAAGAACATTTTGGAGAGTACAAGGAGTCCGATTTCAAATACTGCAAAACTCTTTATTATTATCAACCTACTCCTCGTCCCATGATAATGATGAGGTTTAGAAATATCAAAGCAATGAATCATGCTGCGGCAATTTTGCGCAAAGGTCTATACTTTGGTCATTCTCAAATTGGCGGCAGAGTACTCTTGACTGAAATTGATCCAGTTCTCAAATTATTAACTGACACGAACCTTACCCACACAGGATGGTTTAATGTAGATGTGCTTGATGTTAAAAAAGAAGTGGATAAAATATCTACTCTTGAGAATGAATACAAGGCCCATTGGACCAGTCTTGAACCTTCTGATTACGTCATTCCTTATTCGCCAATGATATTATCCTATGATATAGAGGTTTATAGTCATATTTACAAGGCTTTTCCTAGAGAATGGGCAACAGCAGATGTAGTTTTTGCTATAGGTTGTGTATTTTTTCGTCCCAATTCCGACAAAAAGATTAAATATTGTTTATTAATGGGAGAATGCGAATATACTGCAGAAACATCTGAATACACTCTAATCAAGGTAAAGACAGAAAAGCAACTCATTTACACATTTTGTGATTTGATAAAGGAGCACAATGTAGACATTGTTACAGGTTACAATATTGTTCAGTTTGATAATGGATACTTGGATTCTCGTCTCAAACTCAAAGACGTTGAATGGCCAGAAATTGGCCGACTCAAGAATCGCAAAGGTCATGTTAAGCGTTCTCAATGGGGTTCTAATGCATATGGGAAAAAGAATCTCAAAAAGATGTTTATGCCAGGTCGCATAGTTATGGATTATTATGAGGAGACTCGTCGTACTCAGAAATGGGATACTTATACACTCGACAATGCAGCAAAACAAATTCTCAAAGACGATTCTAATCAAAAGATTAAAATGGGTTATGAGGAAATGTTTATAATTTTTGATGAGATGCGCAAGTACAAGGATAAACCCGAATCGGAAGAAAGAAACTTTGCCATGAAGAGAATGAAAGATGTTTGTGATTATTGCGTTAGGGATGCAGAACTTCCGGCAGATATGATAATCAAAACAAATTGGATCATTGCAAGTGCTGAAATGTCAAATGTTGTTGGTGTAACTATGCAAAACTTGTTTCTAGGCGGTCAGCAAATAAGATGTTTATCTTTGTTATACCGCGAAGCTTATAAAAATGATATTATATTGGATACACGCGAAGGAGTAAACTTTTATTATGAAGGAGGCAAAGTTCAAGAACCTGTACAAGGATATCATGAATTGGTAATAACACTAGATTTTGCTAGTTTGTATCCCAGCATCATGATTGGTCATAATTTGGGACATGACACGTTAATAAGACCAGAGCATGTTCATTTATATACACCCGAGCAAATGCAAGTAGCAACCGTGCCTACAAGCGAAGAAAATGACGAAGAAGAAGGGTTGGAAGATAAAAAGAAAAAAGATCTTGTCTATACAGAACAAACATTTTCCTTTATTGATCGTAAAGTATACGCAGGTATTATCCCACGTATATTAGTTGGACTTTTGGCCATGAGATCCAAAGTTAAACTAGAGCAAAAGAAATACAAAGAAGACATTGATCTCATGTGGACTATATTAGAAAAACGTCAGTTGGCTTATAAATGCTCTTCCAATAGCATTTATGGATTCTGTGGTGTTAG
>Ga0315288_10003218_pt1 | contig 20863 bp, 18 predicted proteins | sample YL17G11_20_MG_FD_203454 | JGI IMG/M metagenome (GOLD analysis project Ga0315288, IMG submission 203454) | Sediment microbial communities from Yellowstone Lake, YNP, Wyoming, USA - YL17G11_20 | ecosystem: Environmental > Aquatic > Freshwater > Lake > Sediment | place: USA: Wyoming | collected...
TGTAGGTGATTTGGGTGGTTGCTGTAGGTATGATTAGGGGGTTGCTGTAGGTGATTTGGGTGGTTGCTGTAGGTATGTAGATTTGGGTTGCTGTATATAAAAAGAGGGAGTAGGGTGGAAAGTAGGGTGAGTAGGGTGGAAAAAGGGGGTAAAACGGAAAGGTCGCACGAGAGGACGATTCCCTAAGAGGGTTTTCATTTTGGGGGTGTTTTTCACCCTACTCACCCTACTATCAGATTCTTGAAGAATACCTACAGCAACCTCCAGAATTATCTACAGCAAGGGCACAATAGGGGCGGGGTGTAATCAGAAACTATAAAAATTGATTGGTTCTAATTCCTTAAAAAAGTCATAACAAACCGAGAAAGATGTCCTTCTCTCAGTGCGACCTCACCATTTCCAAGTCCGATATTATCCAAGTGACGCATATTTCCAAGATGGATTACAAGTGCGAATACAAGACTGCCTCATCCTATCCCTCCTGGGTGCTCCTGGAGAATCATAGTAAGCACTGGGACGAGAAGGATTGTGTGGTGTCCGCCCAAGAAGCGGGCGAGGTGGTGTGCCTTCAGAAGGGACGCACGAAGCATAAGATGTATCGCCGTGTGGTGGTTGCGGGTCATCCTGAACTTGTCCTTGTGAATGATAATTCTTATGTGGAGTTCGTAGTAGGCGGACAAGTGGTGGCGTATGTATGGGACAAACCTGCAATCACCAAACTCATAGAGAAGGCGTTGGATAAGTTCCACAAATCGGTGGAGAAGAACCCTTACAAAAACCCCGTCCAGATGGCGTTTCACTTCGGAAGGGACTTTATCGTCTATTGTCGTGAGAATTTTACCTTTCCTCCTGGAGCGGTGATTGTGCGTCTGGAGAATCCTCCTATGAAAGTGGAAACCTTTAAGATTAGAGCCTACGCCCTTGTGGAGGGCTACTGGGCGAGCGACCCGATTGTGAAAGCCCTCCCTTATGGAGGGTATAGCCTGGAGTTCGTTCTTTCCAACAGAAAAACGGAAAAGTGTCACCAGTTCTTGGAGAAACACCAAATGACGAATGGTGGGGCTCTCTGTCATTCAGGGCACATCTACTACCGACCAGAGGGAGTGAGCGACTTTGTCCCTACGCACGACCTCCGTCGCATAGATGACTTCTTAGACACCCCTGCGACCACCTACCAACTGTCGGATTGCGTATGGAAGATAGAGAAGAAGGAATATCACCCGCCCACGGAAACCGTCCGTGTCCTTCAGACGAGCAAGGATATGCCCCTTACTGCCCTTAAACGCAACGAGTTCAAAGAAGAACTGGTAATGAAAGTGTTTCATCCTGACCGAGTCGCCCGCTTTATGGGAGATACTTGGGGAACGGAGGAGTCGTGGCTCAACCAAATCTAAAAGTATAAAAAAGAGGAAGTAGGGTGAGTAGGGTGGAAAAAGGGGGTAAAACGGAAAGTGGTCTATACGAGACTCCAAATATGGAGGGTTCTTGAAACCGACCAATATTTCACCCTACTCACCCTACTTCCTATTTTTTATACATACCTACAGCAACCTCCTAAATCACCTACAGCACGACCACCTAAAGGAACGCCAGTAATCAGAAATCATAAAAATTGATTGCGTTTCCAATCTTAAAAAAAGATATTAGACTCCGGTAGAAAGATGAATCGCACTCTTGAATACTTCCAAAAGAACAACGCCCCCGTTTCTGCCGTCCAGTTTCGCCCGTCCTTTAGCGAGAAAAAGGGTCGTGTGGTGAAAGGCAGTGGATTCGCCAACCCCAAGACGCCCGAGGGGGTCAGTTGGAATCACTTTCCCGGCTTCCACCACGAGTATGTGAAACACCAAGGTTGTTCTGCAAATGCCTGGTATGGATACTTGCCTAAGGTGAATATGTATGTCGTAGATGTGGATACGCATAACGGTATGCCCGCCAAAGAGGCACTAACGGAAGAAGCCTACAATCGCCTGTTTGAAGCGTCGGGCTATGTGGTGGAAACGGGTTCTGGCGGAGCACACTTCTACTTTCAGTCCAACGGCGTGAAGTTTGACCGCAAGGTAAATGTGGAGCAGTGGCGTTCCTGGCTTCGTCCTGGTGTGAAGGGTGGAATTGACCTTATCACGGATGCAATCGTCTTGGAAGGCTCTTCCTACGAGTTTGAGGGCAAGACCTACTCCTACAAGTCGGCGAAACCTGGTGCGACGATTGCTTCTACGACCTTCCACCAGGGCATCTTTAACGAGGTGTCCGAGGTGTCTAAGCCGAAGAATGAGGTGGTCGTTCCTGAGTCGCCCCTGCCTGCGGGCGTCCCCCCTATCCAGAAGGAGGCGTATGAAACTTTCACGCAGAAGACGAACGAGGTAGAGCAACTGATTGACCTTCTTTCAGAGGAACGAGCGACAAACTACGACTCCTGGATTAAGGTAGGATTCACTCTGAAGTCGCTCTTCCACGACCTACCAGACGGCGAGGCACTCTTCCTACGATTCAGTGCGAAATCATACAAATACAACGAGTCCGAGTGCATTCGGGCATACCGAGGAATTACGCCCCGAACGGGATACACCAAAAAGAGCCTGTTCTACTGGGCGAAGGAGGACAATCCTGTGGAATATCAGACCCTCTTTGGACTAAAGATGACCTGGGGGCTTCTGAAGTGCCTGAACCAAAGCGAGATGGCGAAGTGCTTTACGGGACTGGTGACGCAAGAGTATATCTTTAGCCAAGGCGTTTGGTTTAACTACACGCCCCAAAACACCCTTGTCCGCCTGGGTAAAACGCACCCCGACGGTCTGAAACGCCTGGTGAGCGATTGCCTACAAGAGGAGGCGTGTAATCTGGTAAAGAGCCTGAAGAAAGAGCAAGAAACCTACCTACCGTGCCTGAAACTGGCGGGCGAGGCACACAAGACCTTTGGGTCGTCGCAGTGGATAAACGGCGTGATTGACTTTATCCGAGGTCTTTATACAGATGACGACCTTTACGACCTGATTGACACCAATATGAATCTACTGGCGTTTTCCAACGGCGTCCTCTTTGATTACGGGACGAAGGCGATTCGCCTTATCCAACGGGAGGACAATATTATGCGGACGACGGGCAAGCCCCTTACGCAAGAGAGTTCTAAGGAGAAACGGGAACTACTGCTTGCGGAACTCCTTAACATCTTTAACACACAAGAAATGGTGAATTACTGGCTGGAAACGATTGCGATTGCCCTCTTCCGCAACTCCTTTGAAAAGATGTATTGTCATACGGGTTCGGGTGGAAACGGCAAGGGCGTGCTATTCGGCGTGGTGAAGGAGGCACTGGGAGCATATTACTACCAAGCACCGAACGAGTTTCTGACGACGACCTACAAAGCGGACGCACCGAACTCCACTCTGGCGAACGCCCGAGGGATTCGCATCTTTATGACGAGTGAGCCGTCCTCTGAGAATGCAGACGGACGAGGAATGAAACTATCCACTGACCTGATTAAGGCACTGACGGGTGGCGACGATATTAATGCACGGGATTTATACGAGTCGGCGAAACGCCCGTTTAAACCTACTTTCACCACAATCCTCCAGTGTAATACGATTCCTGACTTCACGAAGGTGGACGGTGGTCTGCGTCGCCGTTTTGAGAAGATGGATTATCCCAACAAGTTTGTGGAAGAGCCGACCCGCAAGAACGAGAAGAAGATTGACTACGAATTGAAGAAGAAACTCACCTCTTACGAGGTGGTGAATGAGTTTATGCTACTGTTGTGGGACACTGCAAAGTCCTTTACGGTGTTTCACCGCCCTGACGCCGTGCGTCTTTCCACCAAGTCCTTCCTGGACGACGCAGACAAGGTGTTGTGTTGGTTGGACGAGAAGATGGAGAAGACGGACGAACTGCCCGCCGTTGGCGAGCGAATCACGAAAGCCGAGGCGGTGCGTCAGTATATGGCGGACACTGGAGTTCGTATTACGCCGAAGAAGTTTCACGACCAGATGAAAGTGAATGAGGTGGAAACCAAGAAGATTGGGTCAGAGTATTACCTCCTGAAGCGACTGCCTGAGCCAGAAGCCAAATCCCCGAAAGCCGAAGCGAATGCCTTTCGTTTATAGGAGGATTCATCCTCCTTATTTTTTAATCAAAATCTTAAAAAATTGATTGCGTTCTAAACTTAAAAATAAACTATCATACTCCGGTAGAATGGAAGCCACCGACAAGACCGAAAAACGCAAGGAGCAACTCCGCCAAGCACAGATTCGCTACAGACAGAAGCACCTAACGAAAAAGAAGGACGAGGAAGCACAACAAGCAGTAATACAGACTGAGCCAGAGAAGGCAAAGGAGATTCCAAAGTCTTACACCGCCGAATACCGCCAGAATTATTACAAATCCTACTACGAAAAGCATAAGGAGAAGTTGCTGACCCGCTCTAAAGAGCGGTATGTGAAAAAGGCGGAGCGTGTCCCAGCCGAGGAAAAATAATCCGTCCGAGCAATAGAGATGGTTGATTTTGTTATTTTTGAGAAGAAGGCGGAAGGAGAGCGTGAGCCGTGGTCGTATGAAACAGTGCTTACTTTTTGTAAGGAGCAGGAATGGACTCCCCTTACGGTTGCAGACGAACTCCACTTTGTTGTCGTGAAGATGACCGAGCGGGAAGAGGAAAAACTTGCCCGCCTGGTGGAAATCACACCCACGATTACTTTTGTTGTAAGGGACGACCCCTCCACAGATGAGTTCTTAACGCTGGAAACCTACCAACGCAAGGAGAAGGTCAGTGAGCCAGTGCTGGACGACCTGAAGATATGCGAGTAAAGCATAATTATTCCTAATACACATTACGAGTCAGTCTAAAAAGACCCACCCGTAAATTGTATGACTTATAAAATGACCTGAATACCCTACTGTAGTTTTTTGGCTTTTGCGTTAAGGTCGGCGGACTTCTCTTTTACCCACTCAGAAAGGTTCTCTACTTCTGCAGGAAAGTGAAGGTCTTTCAGTGACACCACCGCCTTCTGAATGGTTTTCGGGTCTTGGTCTATCTCCAACACCTTCTCCAACGCTTCCAGACGACTGACGGTCTGGTATTCTTCCCCTAATGCACCGTTAAACACCTTACTAAGGCGTAGGAGTCCCTTCTTGTCGCCCTCTGCCTTCAGAATGTTAAACTTTCGTTTTAGAATCTTATACCATTTTTTCTCTTTCGCCAAGTCCTTTATGTCCTTGTGTAAGGAGGCGATATATTCTTCTGGCGTTTGTGCCTGGTCGGCAACAGCGTATAGGATACTCACTTCTGAAAAGAACCCACTGATGCGAGCGATAAGGTCTAATTTTACATAATCCAGTTTGTCAAAGACTTTGTCCCACACTTCCCGTTTCAAATGCCCGCCTGAGAATACCCTTATCTTGCGACCCGCCAGCGTCTGTAGTTTTAGTTCTACGAACCATAAATCGTCTGCTCCTTCTATTGTGGTAAGGAGTTCAGTGAGAAAATCGTAGAGTTTGTCCTTGTCTTTGGGAACGGTGGTAAAGAGGTCATAGTCGGAGGGGTATTTCTGGGAGGTAAGAGATGCAGACCCCTTTAGTTCTACCTTGCTCTTAGGGTATTGTAATAGTCTGATTAGTTTTTTCAGTTCTGCGGAATAATCCCGTTCGGGACGACGCTCTAATACATCCATTTATAGAGGGAAACATTTTACATATTGGACGGACGCCCCGCTGGGCGGGTGTAGTAGTGTTCGTTGCGTCGGTCATCAAAGTCAAGGGCTTCACCGTCTGATTCCGATTCGGAGTCTTCTTCGGATTCGGATTCGGAATCTCGGAAACCGTAGTTCTTGCGTAGGGTGCTGAGTCCTCGGGTCGCAACACCAGAACCGTATTTCTCGTCGTCGCCCGCAGAAGACGGGGCAACCTCTTCAATCAACGGGGAACGCTTTTTTAACTCTTTTCCTGTTGTCGCGTCAATAAACACCTTCTTCGGTCGTAGAAGACCACTTACCGCAGAACTGGAAGCAGAAAGTAGGTCGGTTGCCCGCTGGTCTTTCTCTCGTAGTTGTCGTCGCAGTGCATCAAGAGTCGCTGGGATAAGTCGTCGCATCTCTTCTCGTTCCCGAATCTGCTCGTCCCGTGCGGACTCGCTTTGGTCGGGGATAAGGAGGTCACGAATAAACTCATTCTGTGCTTTCACCCTCGCATATTCTGCCTGTTTCTGTCTTACCACCGCAAGTGTGCGGTTATATTCCGCCATCTCTGTCCGGTATGCCTCAATATTGGGAGAGCGAAGGAGGCTCGGCAGGGAAGGCTCTAACGGAATCTCTCCTTGTAGTTCAAATAGTCGCTCAGCGTCTTCTGGTGACAGTTCTACACCTCGCTGGATTGCTTCAATCTCTTCTGCGATAATCTTGTCCTCCTGTTCCAATTTTTCAATCTGTCGTTCCAGTGCTTTGGCGTCCTTAAAGAGTTTTTCTGACCTCTGAATCGCTCTGGCGTCTTGTTGGCTATACCGATTCTGGATTTCTGGGAGGACTTCGTTCTTCATCTTCGCCAACGCATCTTTCTGCTGGTTAATTGGTAGGTCAATAAGACTCGTTCGTATGGAAGATGGAATTCTAAACCCCATCTCTTCTTCTAATGCACCCAGTCGCCCTTCGTAGTCGCCCACTGGAAAGTCAGGGACATTCTTCATACCGTTAGAAAGTAGCCAGTTGGCGTTGGGAATACGCTCCTTAATCATAGCAATATCGGACGCTGAAAGATTCTCAAACGCATTTTTAAAGGCGATATTCAGAGCATCTACCGTAAGTAGGTCGGGTATTGCCGTATTATCCTTGTCCGCCTCGTCCTTAATAAACTGATACACGGCGTAGGTTCGTAGGAAGTCCAGCGACGCACCAGTAAGCGATTTCGGGTAGATGGTAGGTTCTTCGTCTGGTAGTTGTGCCTCGGCGTTCATAAACGCAACTACGCCATTCACCGCCTGTAGAAGACCATAAGTGATTGCCTCCAGATTGGGGAGGAGTTGTTGGAGTTGTATCTGGATGACTTGGATAGACTCCCTACTGAGTCCAATCGTGTGAGCGGAGCGAGCGATATTGTTATACAGCGGAATAACATCTCCCGTGTTGGTGGATTGCTCTATCGCTTGGATGACGGACTGGGAGAACTTCGGGTCTTGGAAGCGTTTCGCATTCTGTAGGAAGAACTCCAGACTGCCGAGTTTTTGCTCTATCGTCTTGTTAATTCCTTCTACCGCCTTATCTACATTCACCTCTACCGCCAAATCACGCTCTGTCTTTGGCTTAAGAGTGTCGGGAAACACGGCGACCTGCTTTCGGGTTCTACCAACCACCTGTTGGTTCAGATTCTTCCAAACATCCAGTATCTCCATATTCTGCTTTTGTCGGAGTGTATCCATTTATTGGGGTGATAGAATATTATTTGGACGATTAGGGTGAGTAGGGTGGAAACACCCTCTTTTTTACTAACCCCTCTCTATAGACCATCTTTATGAAGATACTTCCTGAAAATGACCTATATTTCACCCTATTCACCCTACTTCTTATAGAGGTTATGCTCCTTCACATATTTGCTCGCTTCTATCATCTTTAGACCTTTCTCCTTCATAATGCGTTTAACAATCTCCGCACGAGCCTTACGACCGTCGCCACACATACCACCAGATGCACCGCCTACCGTGCGGTCAGTCATACCTGAAAGGTTCTTACCGCCAGACGCACCGCCACCCGAAACACCCTTACCTTCCTTCTTCAGTTTCTTCTCTACCGCTTTCATTACCTTCATCTCTGCTTTGGAGTGAGGCTTACCGCCACCGTAAGAGCCTTGGAGTTGTGCGGTGGGTGGGATGCCGTTTGCAAGGCAAACGGACGAGGCGGGCATAGCCAGAAGGTCGCCTTGCTTCTCACCAATTAGTTGCTTCTTACCCGAGCCCTTTGGGCGACCACGCCCACGACCCGCAAGACGCTGTGAATTGCCCTGGACGGGGTAAGGGTCGGGGTTGCCGAGAATCGCACCGCCGATAGGAGCGACGGGGACTTCCTGACCCAGCCCGTGGAGAAGAAGGTGGGGGACAACGCCTACAACATCTGAAATACCCTCCTTTAGCGAATCCCACCACGAACCGCCTGACATACCACCACCAGACGCACCTTCGCCTTCCTTGTGTTTCATCAATTTACCGAGCATACGACCAAAGAGCCGTGCCTTCTGGTGGTCGGGCTTCCCCGAACCAAATGGATTCACATACTCTACTGCCTTACCAATATCCGAGCCGAGGTCTTCAAAGCCGTGAAAAATATCGCCGAACAGATTACCACCCGATACGCCACCGCCTGATGCACCACCGCCAGACATTCCCGCCCCTTTCTGATAGACGCCTGAAACACCGTCGGAGTGTCCGTCGCCCCTATCACGAAATGTTCCTTCGGCGAAGCCGTTGCCCCCACTCATTCCTTCACTGCTGTTCCCCAAATAATATACCGCAGGCAGTGATAGGTCGTCGTTAATAACATTGTCCTCGGCGTCCCGTTTAGAAGCATTCCCCATTTGGAATAGAACACCAGCAGATGAACCACCCCCCGCATAACCACCCCTACCATCTACTGGAGAATAGGCATAAAGAGTAGAAAAGCGGTCATTATAACGGTCTACCGTCTGAGCGATTCCACGATTGTATGCGTTGTCGTAAGGCATTGTTTTATTATACAGAAGATAATAAAATAATTCCGATATTGCCGGGATAAAAATTAGCAATCCTGGACGGAGGCATTCTGTGATTGGGCGACTTCATTTACCCAACAAACACGGAACTGACTCGTGTCATCACCTGGTGCGACCAAAGATGTAAGGGTAATCGTCGCACGACCCGCAACGGCTGGTGGACCTACAGCGGGTGTAGTTGCCCCCTGAACGGCACATACGCCACCCTGACCCACACCGGTCGCAACCTCACGGACACAACCGATAATTTTGGAGCAAGCACCGAGGTAGTGGGGGATGGTTGCGGGACTGACGGAAACACCAGCCGACAGAGCGGGCATCAGATACGAATAGGATGGGGATGATTCGGGAGCGATTTCTGCGTTACTCATTCTTTTCTACTGGAGTGAAAACATTTTATTTTCCGCTCATCAGTCGGTCGGCGAGTTTCATACGAGCACCGCCCGAAGAACCACCGCCTGAAGCACCGTAGCCCATAGCACCCATAGCGGAGTGAGCCATCTTTGCAACCGGGTGACCTGACTTGCCGAGTTCCTCCTTGCCGTGCTTGAGAAGGTGAGGGAGAACCTTGCCCGCCACCGACTTGAGCGAGTCCAAGAAGCCACCGCCGACCATACGCTTGACCGACGACTGATACATAGGCTCTTGTGCCGAAGCCTCCAACACATCCTGTTTGGTAAGAATTCCAGTATACGTGGAACTTGTTCCACGCTCATTCACGAACAGACCAGAGTTCAAACAAATTAATACAATCTCTGGTGTAATAGCATAAGGAAACTGATTCGCAACTTGTAGTTGAATCTGGAGGTTGAAGTTTCCGCAAACTTCTTTGTTAATCTATCGGTCTCCCGATAGGTCAGACTATATCTTAAGCAGTGCCGACGCACCACCGATTGCCGTTTCTTTGAATCCCCCCTCCAAAGGGATAAAGCCTCAGTCGTTGTGGGAGTATCCCCGTAGGATACTTTACCCGCAGATTGTCTCTATTTTTCACATTATAACCATACACGAGGCAATTAACCTGTCCGCAACTACATTACTGTAGTTGTTTGGTAGTGAAAACTTAACGAGATGTTCCTGCTAATAAGCAATCTCGCCCTTACGCACATACAGCGTGGAAAGGACTAACGGACTGTTTCCAGCCGTTATTGTCGCCCGGATTAAGCGACCCAGAAGCGTAGTAGTCTTCTGTTAGTTGAATGTCTTTGCCGAACTCCAGAATGAGGAGCGAACCCGAGGTCGCAATCTTACGACCGCAACCGCTGACCGGGTCGGGTAGAGTGGCGAAACCACTGAACTCCTGGAACGACTGGTTTGAACCGTTCTCCACCGAGTAGCGATACAAGTCCTGTTGAGTAGCACTTGAGAGAATACCCGACTGGTTGTTGAAGTTGATAGAAACGCCACGAATCGTGAGGAAGGCGTCTGGCTGACCCCACGCTGTTGAGCCAAGGGGATTGCGAACCTGGATGATTAGTTTGTCTGGAATGGAGTTGAGTTGGAGGGACGAAGTCTGTAGAGTTTGTGCTCCCTGCTGAATGCCCGAAGTGAGAGATGGGACGAAGCCAAGAAACGGCACTTGTGGAGCAGAAATAAATCTTGGGAGTTCGTAGAAGGGGACACAGTTGCGGGCGGGCATCAAATCACTTGGGTGTGGGGTTAAAAAGTTAAACAACAACTGGGTGGCGGAGAACGACTGGACGACCATAGACGAGATGAAGGTAGAGCCGAGCGGACTGGCGGTCTGGGCGTTGGTGTAGTTGGCTGTTCGCCACACACGAGAGCAGTCACCGATATTAAACACAAAGTTCATATTTTGGACTCCGTAGAAAGCCTGGTTGTTGCTCTTTGGGTCAGCAAAGATGAAGGGCGACAAGAGCAGAGGCTCAGTGGAGGTGAATTGAATGTAGATGTCCTGCGTGTCGCCGTTTCCGACGAATGGAACGGGGGCAACCAGAGGGTTGGAGAGAGCACCATTCACCAACGAAGTGGAAATGCCGTCAATTACGAATGCACCACGCTGATAGAGGTCATTGTCGGAGGCGTTGCCCCACGAACCAAGGGAGTTAAGGTTAGAGCCAACACCAGCCTTGTAGTCCGCAAGCAAATCGGGAGCAACCGTAGTGTAGCCGTTATAACGCTGGAGTTCTCGGCGGTCGTTGAAGCGGAGGAGGGCTGGGAGGACATCACGAATATTGATACTGCGTATCTTGTTAATCTTACACTTTCGTGGTAAGGTCAGACTATACCTTAAGCAGTGCCGAAGCACCACCGACACCCGTTTCCTTTGATTACCCCGTGGAAGGTAAAAAGGCTCAGTCGTTGAGGGAGAATCCTCACCTTTCGGTGATAGGACTCTTTACCCGCAGATTACCCAATTCTCATAATTATAACTATACCGTAGGCAATTAACCACGCCACAGTTGTATTACTACAACTGCTTAGTATATGAGATTCTAAGGGACTTCCTGCTAATGAGGTGTCTTGCCGTATCCACCGATACGACTAACAAACCATTACTGGAATGTTATTCTCCGCCAGATTAACGGAGTTGTTGTTGATAGTAGCCGTCATCACCGAAGACAACTGGTGGAGCGGAAAAGCGGAAAGAGCGTCGCTGACGGCGACATTCAGAGGCATCTGACCCGCATTCAGTGCAGTGCCGGTCACCGTTGCCTTAAGAATACAGGTGGAACGCCATAGGACACGACGGTCAATCAGCGTCTGTTCGGAGGGACAATTATACCTCGTTCATCTGGCTATTTGTTTCCAGAATCATCACTATCTCCCATACTACTGGGAGAAACCCTCTCGGGTTGGTTTAGACTATATCTTAAAGGAAAGGGCGAACCCTAACCTCCACTACCATTTAGTCGTTGAGCCTTCCCCCCGTAGGGGGCTTGGTTGCGGATTGCCTTTATTTATGACCTTTTTACTATACCGACTGTGATTAGCAGTCGCCACTACACCCTTTCAGATATAGTTTAGTAGTCATAACTTAGCAAGGTTTCCCCGCAGTTTGGAAGTGTCGCCGTATCAGCACGACTTGCCCGCTACTTGCGTAGGGACATTTACAGGCAACCATTCACCTGAATATTAAAGGTCACAGACGACGGCGTAGAAGAGATTGACTGGAAGGTGGCTGGGGTGACATTCTGTCCGCCCTTATGGACGGCATACTGAACGGCGTCAGTGACATTCAGACGGTCATCTTTCACGAGAACTTTCTGGAAATCCTGCGACATTTGGTTTCTATACTCCCCAGAGAGAAAAAAGTGGAGAACGAAACTCACCTTTGCGTCGGAGGAAAGGAAAGATAGTAGGGTGAGTAGGGTGAGAAATGGTCTATTTTCATAAAGTGGTCTTCGTGAAGATAGTCTATAGACGGGGTTGTGTAAAAAGGAGTGTTTTCCACCCTACTCACCCTACTCTCAGATGTCTGCGTTGTTGTAGTCCTTGCGACGGAACATTAATTTTAACGAGCCAGAGCAACCCGAGCCGAGCAAGAAGGGGTGAAGGAGTCCGTATTGGTCTTTCCAGAAGACCTGAATATCAACCTGATTACAAGGACTCTCACCATACAAATCTACAAGTCGGTATTCTCCGTTAGGAACATACGAAATATCTGGAACATATCCATTGGTCGCTGAAAACGGCACGATAAAGTCGGTGACGACTGGGAAGATGTTGGCGGTAGAGCCGAGCGTGATACTGTTGGGTGCAGTGCCGTTTAGAATGGAAGGAGTGCCTACATTTTCCATCACGACGGGGAGGAGCGTGCTTGTAAAAACGATAGACTGGACGGGGTTCATTAGCGACGCTGTTTGGTGGTCTTGATAGACCTGAATCGCCGTATAGGCGGGAGTAATCACACCAAGAACGCTATAGGTAGAAACGATATACAGACCCGCTCCTGCATTGGTGTTAAACACAACATACGAATAGAAGGGTGATTCAGGGCGAACATTCTGGTATTCGTAAGGGAAGGAATTGAAGAGCGTAGAGAGGGCTTGGTTGAAGTAGATGAAAGAAGGGGTGGTGGTAAGGGTTGTCTGTGAGAAAATCGCATTATCGCCTGTGAGAATCGCCGTGAGTGCATCTACATTAAAGGACATAGAGGGAGGCTGGTAGGTAGAAACCGTAGTTCCACTCGCACTAAGCCACGGTTTCACACCACCAACAGAGGCATACCTCGCACCATTTACACCCCAAAAGGCGTTGATGAGCGTCTGGTTAATCATATTGATAAACACCTCGTAGTTGAAAACATAGTAGTAGGGGCTTGTGAGTTGTTCTAAGGTAAGTGCCTGAGGGTTAGAAGGCGTCCAACTGGGAGGAGAGGTGGTGAGGTCGTTGGGAATGTAAGTGACCGCAGAGGTGTAGGTGGTGGTGGTTGTGCTTGTAAAGGAGAGGGTGAGGGTGTAAGGGGTGATATTGTAGAAATCGCCGTCCGAAGTGAAAGAGCCACCACCAGCGTATGGCTGGAGATTGAAAATGGTAGAGAGAGAGGGTGCGTCCAATACAAGGACGAGTCCGACGACCGACAACACCGTATAAGAGCCGTTGTATTGCTTAGAATTGTTAATATAGATTTCGTCACCCGCAAAGAAGAGGGGGGCAAGAGAGGGGAGATTTACTGTTGTCGCAACGGTAAGCGTGAGTTGTTTCGTGCCTGTGTTATACACCATACTGGATGCTGGAATGACCGCATAGCCGAGTTGCTGAGAGCCACCAATCGTGGAGAATGCAGTTGTTGTTCCACCTGGGTAGTTGTTCGGGACACCACCTGGAACTGCTCCCGTGTTAAGGAGAGAGGTGCTGGTGACACCAAAAGAGGAGGTGGTAGAGGCGACAATACGGTAGTAGTTGTCGTAAGTGTTAGAGGTGTCAAATGCGGATGTAGTGAGATTGTTAGAGAGGGTCAGTTTCATTACCGAGCCAACCTTTTGCGGGATGTTCGTATAGAAATTAACGACAAAAGTAGCGGTGTTGGTTAGACCACTCATAGACTGAATCGGATAGACTCCGCCGAAGTTTGTATTGGGGTTCAGGTCTATCTGCGGGATAAACACGGGGAGTGTCGGAGTCTGTAAATTAAACCGCACGATACTCATAAAGTAGTCCTGTGGGCTTCCCAAGAAGTAGTTGGAACGGGTTTCCTTATACTGAAATCGCACGGGCTTAGCGGGAAAACTGGAATCGTTATTTATCACATTCATATCATAGTAGATATGGAACGGTTGCGACTCGCTATTAGCCTTTGCGAAGCGTTGGACGGACATCTTTTCTTATAAGGTAGAATATAATACCAGAGGAATTATTTGCTCTCGGAGAGATGATATGGAAACTTTGGCGACCTGCCCGACTTTTTTACCAGATTCGTGTAAAGTTCTGAATAAATCCTATATTTACCGTAAATATCGGATTATATTAGATTATTACAGATTATATCGGATTATTACGGTAAATATATAGGAAAAATTATATAATTTTTAATGGGTCTTTACGGTAAAAGTCTAAAATAATCTAAAATAATCCCATAATTACGGTAAATATGGGATTATTTCAGAACTTTACGGATTATTTCGGTAATTAAGTGGTGATTTCAATTTTTTATGGAGTTTCATTCATAACCTCTATCATCTGGTCGCCATCTTGTGCCGATAGAAACGCAATCCGTTGCTCTCGCACTCTTTCCCAACTTGCCGTATGGAGCAAGTTCCCACACTCTTCTGGTAAGAGAAGTTTGGGGTGTCGTTTTATGTCTTCTACAAACGGTCGCATAATAGACCCAGGAATAACAGGCGACTGGTCTAAGATACGGTCATACTCATTCTTTGCTTGTCGCATAAAGTCCTTTACTGGTTTTCTCTTGTTTCGTTCTAAGGATAATTCAGTGTAGATAAGGCGGTGGAGTTTTCCCCAACTGGTAGAAGAGTTGCGGTGCGATTCACACTTCTCAGAGGAACGCATAAAGTTTGCAAGGGTGGTAATCACACCCACACCAAGGTTTGTTATTCCAATCGCCATAGAGGCTACACTCTGGTAAGCAACAGGGACATAACTCTGAACGGCAAGATTGGCTGACCCGCACAGAGTGCTAAGGATAATCACAGGAATGCTAAAAAACAAATGCTCCTTGTGGAACTTGCGACTGGCTCTCTCCGTCATTAGTTTATAGCAGAGGGAACGGTCGCTCCATAACGCAAGAAGAAACTCCTCCTGCTCGCTCCACTCATAGACCGTGTCCGTCTTCTCACTGCTGTCATCTAAATTAAACTTTGTCGGGTTCTGAACCGTATTCGTTGGGAAAAAGACGGGTGTCGGTTTTCTCGGCAGTTCTTGCTCCATCTACTCCTTTGGAGGAAAAGGTGGGAGCGGGTCTAACTGCGGTGGCTGATTCCACCAGTCCAGCACCTTGTAAGGACTAAGGGTATGTCTGCCCCTTGGTAGTATGATAATCTTCTTGCGTTCTTCTTCCTTCACTTCTTGCGGGGAAGTTGCTATAGTCGCTGTGGGACGAAACCAGAGTGATTTTAGCCAGGCAAGCATTCTAACTACGCTCTTTATTTTCTGGGCGTTCGGAAGGTGTATTTTTAGCCCACTCTAAAAAACGGTAGGGTTGTCGTGAATCTCTTGGTAGGATTGTCATCTTTACCTCGGGTTCTTCTTTCTGTTGGATGACCGTTGCAGAGGGACGGAATGAAAACGCTTGTAGCCAACCCCACATCTACTTAGTGATATATTCTTGTTCCTCTTTCGTAAGACCCATAAACCACTTCTCCACATCTTCTTGCGTGATACGAATGCCTTGGAAGATAAACTCCATTACTGAATAGGGATAAGATTTTCTACTGGAATGTATAGATAGTCCTTCGCCTTGGTCTTCCACGCATCTCGCCAACGCAGAAACGGCTTCACCTCAAATGTATCAAACAACTCCTTGTCGTAAGGGATATAGTATGTCCCATCTGTGAAATGAAAGAGATACACTTGTTTCTTGGGGTGATTCGGATTTACCTTGTCTTGTCCGATACAGGTCGTAGGGTAAGTGGTAGAAGCGTTGTTGCGGGACTTCAGTTCATAGGACGCTGTTGTCCCCTCGTAGTCATAGGCGTCGTATCGTCCCGTAGTAGGTGTAAGACTGTCCTTAAAAAACTCCTCCAGTTTCGGCAATAGTTCCTCTTGCTTCTGCGTTCCAAAGTCGTAGTCCTTTTTATAGTGAGCCATTCTATAGATGCCGGAGGAAATCTTGCGGAATGATTGGACGCACCAGGGTGAGTAGGGTGGAATATTGGTCGGTTTCAAGAACCCTCCATATTTGGAGTCTCGTATAGACTACTTTTCGTTTTTACCCCATTTTTCACCCTACTCACCCTACTGCTTTACATAGGTGTTCTGTTGCGTATCAACAGTGTGGCTCATCATTTTCGCATCTTCTTTCATCTCCTCACGAACCCCTGCATACTTTCCCAGATAGATATGACGCAACAGACTGCTCCCCACCGACTTACCAAACACTTTATTCAGAATACGAGTCAGTGCGTTAGGGGCAGTCAAAGGGCGACCGTCTGCATACACCAAGAACGGCTGGGGAAGGGTGTGCTTTCCCTTCAGAAGCGGGTGGTGTTCCAGGTAGGCGTCAATTACAGCGTGGAGTTTGTCGGGAATCTCAATCACCACCTCACCTTCTCGTTTGCTCGTCTTAAACTTGCGGAACACAAAACGGTTCTTCTCCAGTTCCAAGTAGTTCTTACTTGCGTCCTCTGGTGCGTCCTTTACAATCTCCATATTCTGGTAATCGTTTCGGCGAGGCGGTAGAAGCACATACAGACTTAGCACCATAAACTCCAGAAGGGTGTTATACTGCGACTCGCTCACCTTAGAAGGAAACGCATCTACTCGTGTCTTTAAGCCCTCCCATTTCTCTTCTACCTCCTTCCAAGTCATCCAGTTCGCCTCCTGCGTCGGAGTCTTCTCGTTCTTCGCCTCCTCCGCCTTCAGCGTGCGATTCTGTCCCACCAACTGGTCGGCATACGCTTGGTAGAGTTTCTTCTTGCCTCGCTTTTCCTTATCCAGTCCCAATACGCTGACGATAGAAATAATGTAATTACGGACGGTGTTCGGTTTGTAATCCGCCAGTTGCTCGTTAATTGTTGCGGGGTTCTTCAGAAAGTTCAGGTTCTTTAGTGGTTGTCCGCCATTTAACTTACGCAAGTTCCGCAGATACAGTTTAATACTGGACTCCGCCAGACCCTTCGCTTTCATTCGTTCCTCCAATTCAGATTCCATTCTATATCTTTACCGTAGATTTTATTTAGATTCCGAACGCAAAAATATTCTGTAGATATAGAAATGTATGCTCTCCAGAGTGTTGCAATAAAGAACACCGTTCCCTTAGCGGAGGCACAAGCACACTATAAGAAGATTACCAAGAAAAAGCCCCGTAAAGTGCGGGAAGAGGGTGAGTGGTGGCGTTTTCGCTATATGCCTCCGACACGCTTTAAAAAAGGCACTTTTCGCACCAAAGTAGTGAATGACAATATTCACCTTATTTTTGGAGAACTGGAAGGGACTCACGCTAAATTGGAAGGACGAGGTCTATTTGATTATTTCACCAAGGCGTATGACTATGTAGCCAATAAAGCATCTGACGCATTCAGTTATGTGAAGAATGCCGTTAGTATTACCGATTATTCAGCCACCACTAAGAAACTACTGGAGGAATACGGTAAGAATGAAATCACCCGTATGACAATCCGCCGAGTGCCGATTGCTTTCGCAATTGATTTAGCCTTACAAGGAGTTTCTGCTGGTAAATGGGAGGAGTTGAAGGAGAAATACGGTTTTGACAAGTTCTTTCATTTGAGTCTGATTGTGTATCTGAAGAATGCCTACGAGAAAACGGCTCTCCGCAAAGGAAGAAAGATTCCGAAGCAGTTAAGTGTGGAGAAACTGGAAGTGGTAAGCGTGAATGAACGAGTAGAACCCGTAGAAGGACAAGAAGAACAAGAAGTTCCCATTCCAAAGGGTCAGAAAATCACAATTGACGGAATGTTTGAGAAGACCCGTCAGCGTATGGGAGAAACGGCGTTCTTCGCCTATTCGGCACTGGGACAAAACAATTGTCAGGACTTCGTAAGCAATCTACTACAAAGCGAGGGACTTTACCGAGAACCCGAGAAACAGTTTGTCTTTCAGGATTTGTCTGAGTTGGCGAAGGAGTTGCCCGAATCTACTCTGGCGATTTCGCAAGGCATTACGCACTTAGGGGCGTTGGCGAACAAGTATCTGGGGATTGGTGGGACAAAGAACGAAATAATTATTCCGCTGGAGGGCGGAACGCACCGAGAGAATGTATTAAAGAAGTGGAAACTGGAGGATAAGGGATATAGCCTTGCAGAACTTGCTTCTATTACAGGTGTTCCAGAGAAGACCCTGCAAGAAGTGTATAACAGAGGAATAGGGGCTTATACCGCACCAGGCGGAGGGGTGGCGAAATCAGTTCGTCTGAAGGGGTCGTATATGAAGAATGTTTCCGCTCCCGCTTCTAAGAAACTTTCCAAGGAGAACTGGGCGTTTGCGAGAGTTTTTTCCTACTTAGATGGAAACCCCTCCCACGACAACGATTTACGGAAGAATGTAGGCGGTGCGAATGTGGGTCTGAACGATTTGTTGTCTAAGGATAGAATGGAACAAGTGGGAGGCACACGAAACTCTGGGTTTATTCGGGCAATGCTCGCACGGGATAAGGCACAAGAGGCGGGACAAGATGTAGATACAGTGGAAAACAGGAAGAAGTTTAAATACCTGGATAAGCAAGGGTTTAAGATTCAGAAACTAACGAAGACGACCCACGATTTGGCTCAGAAGAAGAAAGCCCGACTACCCGACACCTCGCACCGCCAACAAGTAGAACAATTCTACGATTATGTAATCGCAAACGCACCCGCACACAAGCCCGACTGGGACGGTGGGATTCACTATGGTGACACCTACGATTTGGACGACCTCTTTACGAAGTGGAACGAGTCCAGAGGTGCGGAGGTAAGGGAGAAGCGACAGGCAAAGCGAGAGCAAGAAGACGAGTCCTTTTCCATTCCAGCCGACTTTTTTAAACTACCCCCTGTTCGCAAGCGTCCCCAGATTGCCCCCGTTCCGCCACCCGTTGTGCCGATTGAAGACCTACCGAAGGACAGCGACGAGAAGGAAGAGGTTGTTTTAGCGAAGTTTGACGACCCCAGAACGAAGTTCCAGGAGGAGATTAACAAGTTGGTGGATTTTGGTATGAAAAACCTTCACTTTGATGACCTTATCGCAGATGTCCTTAGCGGAAGGGAGGGAAGAGGCACGAGTGGTATTCCCACCGCCGGTGAGATGGTGGTTATGTATTACTTCATTCTGAAATACAAGATTCCAATTTTGGACTTTGACTACGAAGACATTAATTATGTCCCGAAGGTTATGAATTATCGGAGCAAATACACCAAGGATTTTACAAAGACAATGCTTAGGGTTTATAATATTACCGAGTATGCGACCGAAGCCGTCCAGAAGAAGAACATAAACAAAATCTACGACGAGGTTTCCCTCCACTTATCCAAAGGAGAACCACAACTCTTGTTCTACACTAACTTGGGGCTGAAAGGAAAAGGACTCCACGCCAACTTTGTTCTGATTCGTGCGGTGGATAAGAAGGTGTATCTGATTGACCCCCACGGAAAACAGGACATTAGAGATTATAAAGCACAGTATGAGAAGCAGGAGAAGATTTTTGGCGGATTGGCTACAAAACTAGGGTATGAGTATGTTCCAAGTGAAATGTCTTCTCCGTATGCCGTAAAAAGCCTCCAAGCAGAACTCCACAATATGGATATTCGTAAATCGGATATGTCAGAAGAGAGAAAGCAGATGTATTTGATGCAAACAGAGAAGAAGTATGGATTCCAAACGATTGAGAATATGTTGGGACGAAAGGAGGGATTCTGCGGGTGGTGGGGTGCGTTTATGATTGAATTGGCGTGTCTAAAACCAACTATACCGTTTGAGGCAGTCTTGAAAGAAACCAGTGAACTTCTAACAAGCGACCCTATCAAAGTCTATAAAGCGATTGTAAAATATCAGTATATGCTCCAGCAGGTGGTGGTTGAAATCGCTACGAAGGCTGGGTTGAAGGATGTGGAACACGCACCCCTTGATAATCTCTTGGGGGTTGTTGCTGGAACACTCAGCGTCCGTCTTACACAGTTGAAGGAGAAACGAAAGGAGATACTGGGGTATGCGAAACCCATTTAATTTCTACGCTGTTATAAATGGAGGCTCTTTGGAAAAAGGAAATGTCTGGTGGAACTCAGCAGTCCGGATTTATACAGGCTATGATGGGACGAGAATCCACTAATCCAGAAGTTCAGGCGAAGTTCCAACGGAAAGTAGATGAACGCAATGCAAAAGTCGCACCCAAACGAGCCAGGGGCGACAAACGAGTGAAAGACGGCGAACTCACTAAGGATTTTCTAAATACACAGAAGTTTCGCAGTTCTACTATCACGGATGGGTTTGATATTAACGAAATGAGTAAAACAACACACGACCTTCTACGCCACAAAAAACTACTTACGGTGGAGGAGGCGATTAAGCGGTTCTATGATTTTCTGAAGAAACACGCACCGCAACACCAGCCACTAAGGGACAAGGAGGCAGTCCCACCGATTAACTACCGAGGAGCGTATGATATTGCTAATATGTTTGACCGTTTCACAGAGGAGGAGGAAGTGGAAGTAGAGGACGAGGACGAGGATGACGGCAAATATGACGACCCAGAGCCAGAGAAATACAAGGAGTTTTTTGATTTGGTTCGCCAGTCTAACGCCGACCGATTAGGCAAGGACTTTACGGAGAAGGAACACGAGCGAATGGTTCATCTGTATCGCTACTACAAGTTGGACGACGACGCACCCGACCCGCCAGATTTTTCACCTCACACTTGGAAGCGTTTGAATAGCCTTCGGTTTATGACCGAGAAGGAGCGTATGGGTGAGGATATGACACTGGAGGACTTACAGGAGATGGATAGAAAAAGCGAGGAAGCAAAACGAAAGAACGAAGAGTCTTTGCGTAGGTCTAAGGAAGAACAAGAGAGATTGAG
>Ga0315288_10003220_pt1 | contig 20853 bp, 16 predicted proteins | sample YL17G11_20_MG_FD_203454 | JGI IMG/M metagenome (GOLD analysis project Ga0315288, IMG submission 203454) | Sediment microbial communities from Yellowstone Lake, YNP, Wyoming, USA - YL17G11_20 | ecosystem: Environmental > Aquatic > Freshwater > Lake > Sediment | place: USA: Wyoming | collected...
CTTTCCCGAACCCAGTCGATCCCGAGAGGCTTTTCGGCGCGCCGCGAAGCGACCCCGGGTTCGGGAAAGGATCCGGCACCGGCGGGGGCTCGCAGGCGGAGGGCGTCACTTGCGGCGGCAACCGAGAATGCTGCCAGCACGACCGCAAGGGCACCGCAAGGGAGCGGGAGGTTCGCGTTGGTCACCTTCATCGAGTCCTCAACCCGATCAACGGGAGTCCGGCAGATATCCTTTGAAGTCGATCGACTGCGGATCGGGTTTGCGGTAGGTGATCGGTTTGGGGTCGAGCCATTTGACTACCGTGTCCTTGATCGAGTAAGCGAAGAAGTGATTCCCTCGTGGGCTGTAATGGCCAATGAAGTACTGCTTCAGATAGTCCTCGTAAGGCAGGTTGTAGTTCTTGGAGTCGCGGAGATGGACCTCGTTCATGTCGAAGTAATCGAACTTCTCTCTCGCCAGGTAATCGACGATCTCCTGGTCGTATCGAGTTCCGCTTCGTCTCATTTCGGCCATGGCCCGGTAGGGGTCAAACAGGACGACCAGGAGTTTCTTGCGGTTCTGCCGGGCGAACTGCCGGGCCTTCTCGAGCACGAACCGCGTGGCCCGAAGCGAGTAACGGTCCAGCAATTCACCGACCTGCGACGGCAGCGCCGATTCCCGGCTCCAATCCATGGAAAAGTCCAGGTGGGCGGCCAACTCGCCGATCGCTTTCCGGTCCAGATCCCGGATGAGACCCTGCTTGAAGGCGAAGAGCTGCAGGGCCAGATCGTCTTTGAGATGCTCCACCATCCATTGCGGGTCGGTCATTTGATAAAGCGAGGCGCGGGTGGGCAGCAGGTTTTCCCTTTCAACGAAACGCCCGGTCTGGAGGTCCAACTCCAGGTTCGGCCAGAAGTTGTTGTGGAACATGCGCCCGCCCTGGTGGTCCCACCAGCGATAGATGATGGCGTGCCGGCAGCGGAGCAAGCTGCGGATGTGATCATCTCCCCAGATATAGAAGATCAGGTATTCCGCCCCATGGTCGGTTCGTTCTTCCCGAACCATCCTGCGAAACGCTTGGTAAACGCCATAGCCGCCCATGCCGAAGTTCCGGATCGGTTCGCCCAGATGGCCGGCCAGATACTCCTGCCACGTCTCGCTGTCACTGACCTGGTGGCATTGGGTGAAGCTGTCACCGTAGGTGTTGATCCGACACTTCCTGCCGGCGTAAACGAAGGACGTGCGCGCCCCATTCGACTGGACTGTGGAAAGAGTGGCGCTCTTGTCCATGCCGTCGGATGGCAGATAATTCCCCAGGATATAGCCCAGCTCCGGGTCGAACTGTGCCCAACTGGGGCCTTGCAGAAACCGGTCGATCACTTCCCGTGAGACGGCGCTCTCCTTCAGGTACTGCTCGAAGGAGGGTCGGTCCGGTTTTTCACCTGCCACGGATGGCAGGCCAGCAAGCCCAACCAGGATCGCCACCGAAACTGCGGTCGTTCTGTTCATCGTGAGCTGATCCTATCATGGTTTCGTCTGCCGGATGACGCCGTTCAATGCCTCTTCCACCTGGCCCGCCAGGCGGGAAACAATCTCAGCCACCAGCTTCTCGCCGAGTTCCTTGGACGCCGTGATCCGAGGATCCTGGCCATGGATGGCATACAACGGATGCGTCGGGTCGTGCGTGGCGGCTTCTTTCCGAGGCGTGTCGGGCAAGGTCACTCGGGTCGGTTCGCGTCCGGGGGTCAATTGGTCCAAGCGAACCCAGTCCGGATTCAGCGCCAGTGCAATGCTGGTCTCGTATTTGGCCGCGTGGTCGCCGCCGTACGCGTCCCCGGGTTGGGGCGTGGTGATCTCCGGTTCCGTCAACCCGATGAACCGCACGCGCGGATGGCGCCCCCGGGCTTCCCGCGCCAGCCGATGGACCATGTCCACCTGCTCCTTCGGGTAATGGCCGGTGAGCACGACCACCACCTTGAATCCCTGGCGGGCAAGGTGGTCCAGCGTCGCCTCGATCAGTGGCGTGATCTGCGGTTCGGGAAGCATGAGCGTCCACTTGTAACCTACATGGCCGCCGCCCGTTCCGTAGTAGAACGTGGGCAACACCGTACCGCCGGTCCGCTCGGCGACGCGTTCGCACAACGCGTGAGCCTTGATGGCGTCGAAACAGACCGGCAGGTGCCAGCCATGATGCTCGAACGTGCCCAGCGGCACGAAGGCGATGGGCGCCTCCGCGAGCACCTGCTCCAACTCGTCCGGCCGCATCTCTTCCATGCGCCCGTGCGGCTTGGCTTCGCGCCCGGCCGGCAAGGGCGACGCCTTCTCCGGCTGGGGCGCGAACTGGTTCAGCATCTTCCGCATCCGTTCGAGGCAATACGGTGTGCCATACTCCACCTTGAGCCGGCCGGCCCGGGACTCTTCGATGAGGTAAACACCCAGCTTGAGCGCCTCGCGGAGTTGCGCCTCCAGGGCGGGGTTGCCAGAAACGAACTGCTGCACCTCGTCGAGCTTCGCATCAAGTTCGGCAGGGGTGCGCTCGCTGCGGAGAAGGTAGCGAAACGCGGCCTCAAGCGTCGGGTCGTCGGGCTTGCGGCCGGGCAGGGGCCTAGCCTCGGTGTTCGTGCTGGCAACCGCAGGCGGAATGGCGGGGACGAAGCGCGCGGCGCGGTCAGATTCGGTCACGGTTCGCCGTGATGAAGACGAGGGACCGGCATAGGCGATAGCCATGAGCTTCGTGCTGATCACCCCGAGAGCCTCGAGCTTCGTCCGCGACAGCGGCGCCGGATGCGTTGTGCCTTTGACCCACAAATCCACTTGGTTCGTGCGGAACCGCCCGTCCTCGGCATTTCCCGGCGCCATCATCGAACGCGAGTTGTCCACGTCCGAGAGGTCCACGATCTGGGAGTAAAGATTCCCCGGTTGCGACCAGATCGTACCCTGGTCGAGGCAGGTGAGCGGCGGCGACACTACGTCGAGCGAGGCGTCCACGACTGACAGGTTGTGCGGGATGGTGCGCTGGTAGGGAATGGTGATGGTGCGGCCGGCCTCCCGTGCCGCCGCCGGGCGCGCCTGCGAGATCCGCACGGTCGATTCGTCACTGGCGCCGCCACGGCTGCCAGCGCCTCCGGTCGCCGAGGCACGCAGCCAACTCGCGAGGTAAGCGCGCACGAGTGCATGGGTGGGTGTTTTGCCGTCGCGGGCGAACTGGGCGCCAACCTCGCGGGCGAGATGCGAAACGCCGCCACCCCCGGCGCCGTAGATGTTCTGCAGGCCGGAGCCGCGATAGGGCGTCAGGGTGTTAGCGAGGCCACGCGCCGCCGGGAACCGATCGGCCGTCCCGTCGTGCAAATCCCAGCCCTTCACCGCGTCCAGCAACCCCAGCACCACGGCGTCCTTCACCTGGTCCTCCTCTACCACCTTGCGCGCGATCGGCAGGAGCGCAGCCACGAGCGGATTGACGTCGTCGCGGTGCAGCGCGCGCTCGAAATCCTCCACCGAGAATGTGCGGTCGCCGTCGAGCAACTGGTGCAACCGCAGCGAACGGCTGGTGTCGCCGGTGCCGCCCGTGGCGAGGCCGAGGTCGTAGGGATACCACGAGCCAACCGGCAGATTGTTGGCGTGGCTGACGTAACCGGACTCGGGATTCAGCATGTGCGGGAGTTCGTCGAACGGGACGCGCCCCTGCACCTCGTCGCGGCCGGTCCAGCCTTCGAGCGCGCGCCGCGGCGAACGCGCCGTGAGCGGACGATGCACCAGCGTGTGGTAGCCCACATTTCCCTCCACGTCGGCATACACGATGTGCAGGCCGGGGTAATAGTAATGCTCGAGCGCGCGGCGGAACTCCTTCCAGTTACCGGCATCCAGCACTTCGAGCATCATGCGGGCGCTGGCGCCGTCGTCCATCGTCTGCGCGTCGTAGCAGAGATATGCCTCGCCCGCGCGTGGCGAACGGACGAGCGAGTTGAACACCGTCCCGTGTCGGCTGCTCAGCACTTCCTGGACGACTGGCTGACCGCCCTTGACTTCGATTCGCTCGAGCCGCCGCTCGAAGGGTACCGGCTTGTCCTCGAACAGGTAGCCCTTCCCGTCAGGGGTGAGCCGGTCGAGGAAGAAGACCTGCGAATCCACGCCCAACGCGGAGGCGCCCCAGGCGATGCGGCGGTTCCAGCCGATGAACAGGCCGGGGCAACCGGGGATGCCCAGCCCGCGCGCGTCGATGCGGCCGGCGGCCAGATGGAGCTCGTAGAAGAATGGCGGTGACGAGAGCGGTAGTTGCGGATCGCTTTCGAGAATGGGCTTGCCGGTCGTCGAGCGTCGGCCGCCGACCGCCCACGCGTGGCTCATCTTGCGCGGCTCACCGCCTCCGCCCGCGCCCCGTAACTCGAAGCCCGGCATGCGCGGAAGCCGTTTCAGGCGGTCGTAAACCGCCTGGTCCTTCGCCATCTCGGACTCGGACACGATGGCCACCGCGTCATCGATCGCCATGCCCGACTGCCGCGCGGCCTCTGTCTCCCCGACCTGCGCGACCAACTCACGGAACCGATGATAATCCTCGATCGGCCCGGCGCTGAACGGCGAACCCAGCGACAAGATGCCGCGCGCGGCAAGCAGGCAATCGGCGGGTGTCCATGGCTCCGGTTGGATTGCGAGCGGTTGGAAGCGGTGGGCGACGGTTTCGGGATTCGCCTGGCGCCACGCGTTCACGCCGGCGGCGTAGGCACGGAGGGCCTCGCGCCAGCGCTCCGGCAGCTTCGCGAACGCGCGCGGCGCGTAGGCGGCATGACCAGCGATGCGCGCCTGGCGGTCGGAGTCCACCCAATCAGGCCCGAACACCTCGGCAAGACGGCCGGCGGCTTTGCGGCGGATGAGTTCCATCTGCAGCAACCGGTCCTCGGCGGCGCTGTTGCCGAGGCCAAAGAAACCATCCGGTTCAGTTTTGGCGAAGACATGCGGCGTGCCCCAGGTGTCTCGGAGGACCTCGACTTCCCCGGCGCGGGCGCTCAGGCCGAAGCCGACCGCCATCACAATGGCCAGTGCGGGCAGCACCGGCCCGACCGCGCGACGTAACCAGCAAGGAATCATGGTGCGCAGATATAACCACGGCGCCGTGCGCAGGGCGAGCGTTACCGCAAGGTCTTCGCCGGCGTCCTGCGGCCGCTTCACCTGGAAGAACTGTTGCTGCGGGTCGGTCACCCGAGGTCCCCGTTATTGGCGAGTTTGGGGCCGCTCGATTCCGAGAGCCACACGACGGCGACGCCGGATCGGACGGACCGGATCACCTGGCGCATGAAGACGACGTAGGACAGGCCGAAGCACACCAGCGTCAGCGCCGCCAGCAACGTCAGATGCGGCCACACCACCAGAATCGCTTGGTCCAGCGGCAAGGGGTTCCGGAAGCGTTCGAGCGACAGCCGCTCCATCGGACCCACCTCGATTCACCGCGTCGCCACGCGGATGCGGAAGAAGGCCCGCGATGCGCCGGCCAGCACCGGACCGGCAACGACGCGGACGGACTCCAACTCGGGATCGAGGGGAGTCGCTGGACCTTCGGTCGTCCAGACCAGGCCGGTGTTGTCGCCATTGAAGTTCCAGGTCGCAAGATCCGTCGAGACTTCGACGCGATAACTGAGCTCCGAACCCCGGCGGCGCGTGAAGCGCAGGGTGGCGCCATCCGTGCCGAGGAGCGGAACGCTGGCGGCGCGCCGCGGATGGGTGGCGAGCGCGTATTCGAGCAGGTTGGGCGCGCCATCGAGATCGGCGTCGTCGAGCGGTCCCGCCTGTGGCGTCGTCACGGAGAAGAAGCGCGTGCGCCAATCGACCTCGAATAGATGTACCCAGCTCCAGGATCGAGAAACAGGAAGTACGGCGCGGTCGTGACGCCGGGTGGCGTCGTCACGGCGGGTTCAACGACCGAGCCGTCGAGGTTGGCGCGGAGGATGAATCCGTTCCCGGTGCTGCCGGGGTTGGCCTCGGCCCAGTATAGTTTTCCGGCCGCTTCGTCGATCTCCAGATCGGCGTTGAGGACGTTGGGATTGAGGGGAGCGACCTCTTGCTCTCCGGTCCCGTCGGGCAGGATCGAGAAGACCCGTTTCGCGGAGCCGTTATCGAGCACGAAGACCCGGCCGGACGACCGGTGCCAGGCGATGCCGCGAAGGTCGAGCGTTCCGGTCACGGTGATGACGGGTGTTTGCCCGGTGCCGTCGGGCGCGACGGAGATGACCGAGCCCGCGGCGCCCGCGGGTTGGTCGGTGTAAAAAACGCGTGCCGCGTGACTGACGGGAGCCCCCAGCGTGAGTCCGGCAAGCAGGATGGGAACGAGGCAGCGCCTCACGGAAAGAGTCCTTCCGTGGACGAACGGGGACGGATCGAGGTTGGGGTATCCGCGCGGGTTCGGTTTCACGTCCCGCAACCCTACGTCGGAGTCCTCGGACCTCAAGCCCGAAGCGCGCCCAACCGGGTTTCTCTCCCTGGCAATCCCCGCGCCGGTGTTCGGGTTCGGATCGCACCGGGGGAAGCTGGAGGAAGCGAGCGGCTATGGCAGACCTTCCTCGAGGGCGATCAGGAATGTCAGCAGGTGTTTGTCGTAGTCGCTTCCCGCCCGACGCCGGGTCTGCGAAATCACCAACTCGTTCTCAAGATCCACCCGCAGAATGGCGGCGGTGGCCGAGCCGTGGCCGATCGTGTTCCGGCTGAGAATCGTGGCATCCGAAGGCACACCGTTCTTGCCGGCGTCGGGATGCGACTGCCGCATCCAGGTGATCCCGATCCCCCATTCCTTGTCGAGACCCAGGTAATACCGACTCAACGGCTGCGGCAGAAGTTGCTCGAACGTCTTGGGAGAAAACAACGCCAGTTCGCCGTACGACCCGCGGTTGAGCAGCAGTTGGCCGAGCTTCGCGAAGTCCGCCGCGGTGCTGAAGCAACTGAATCCCAAGTCCTCCTCCAGCGTGGTGTGGGACATTCCCAACGGATCGAAGAGGTTCTCGCGCATCAGTCGGAAGATGCTCTTGCCGCTCACGATCTCCATGACCTTTCCCGCGAGGTCATAGCCCATCCCGTTGTAGTTATGGACCTGGCCGGGCCGCAGATACTCGCTGGCATTAGCGATGACGTTCTCCAGCCAGGGATTATGCATCCCGCCCCATTCTTCGTGTCCATCGAGTGCGGTGGCATGCGTGAAGCAGTGACGCAGCGTGAGGACGTTGTCGCCGGTAATCGGGAAATCCGGAAGATACTTGCCCACCGGATCATCGATTCCGATGAGACCTTGGTCCACAAACTGGGCGAACAACACCCCCGTAACCAGCTTCGTCAGTGACGCCATCTCGGTGGGCGTCTCCCGGGTCATCTCGCCCCAACTCCAGTTTCCGAACGATTCATCGAGGACCACCACGCCACGACGTGCCACGACCAGATTGAACGGCTCACGGCTTTGCTCAAACCACACCCGGCAGATCTCACGAAGTTCCGCCACTGTGCCGGGTTTGAAACCAGCGTCCTTTTCCGTGCCCTCGCGAAGGACAAGCGCGGGTTTCCCATCGGTTTGTCGGGGATGCCGAAGCGATGGAAACTTCTTCTCCGCGTCCAAAATCTTCCGCTTCAGTGCCAGATGATATTCGTGGTCGCGAATCGTCGGTGTGTCGGTCAGCGCCGGTTTGGCGCCAGTGCTTTTCATTTCGTGGAGATAGGACATCAGCACGGCGCCTTCGTGTTGCCGCAGGATGGAGAGCAAGACGGTTCTGCCGGCGAATCCGGCAATGGACTCCCGGTGCTCGTCCCAGGCCGACCTGGTGATGCCGTCCACCGGCAGGAAATCCAGGTAGGCCTTCGGTTTTTCGCTCCAGCCGTCCCAGGCCTTGGGACGACAATAGAGCGTGGCGGCGCGGCGGATGATCTTGCCGCCGGTGGTCGTTCCCTCCGCATAGAAGGCATAGCGACCGGGTCGATCAGGCGACGTCACTTCGCGCCCATCGGCGTCGAACCACCGGACTTTCAGCGGGAACGGACCCATGACCTTCTCGACCACTTCGGGACGGTCCCACTCGATGCGGGGAAACTTGCCCGGGGCGAAGGTGCAATCCCAGGCATTGCCGAGCCTGGGCATGAGCTGACAGTTGAGAAACTCTCGCAGTTCCGTCTGCTCGGAAAGCGATCTGGGCGCTGGCTCGGAGGATGAGGCAGCGAGGGCCTCGTGCCCAAGCCAGCAAAGGATGAAGCTCAAGATCAGCGGGAGCAGATACGGACTCGTCGCTATAACTGGAGTTAGAAATTGCCTTTTTGCCGTTCCACAGGTGACGGAGAATGGCTTTGCCGTTGAGTTCATGGCCGGGGATTTTCTGCCTCTGACCGCCGAGTTGGCAAGTGCCGTCATGTGGATCTTTGTTCGGTCAATCGGATTCGGGCCCGAGCCCTTCGGCTTTGGTCTTGCTGCTGTGTCAGTTTGGTATGACCTTCCCTCTCATGAAAACGGTTTCGGTAAAACTGCCGTCGCCGCTCGCAGCCTGGCTGACGCAACAGGCCCGGGAACTGCGGCGCTCGAAGTCAGCCCTCGTCCGCCAGGCGCTTGAGCAGCAGCGGAGCAAGCCGGGCAAGGGCACCTGCCGGGACTTGATGGAGGACCTTTGCGGCTGCGTCCGCGGGCCGCGCGACCTTTCCACCAACCCCAAACACCTGGACGGATTCGGCAAATGACCCGGACCTTGCTGGACACCGGCCCGCTGGTGGCCTTCCTCAACCGGAATGACCAATGGCATGAGTGGGCCAAAACGCAGATGGGCGCACTGCCCCCGCCACTGCTGAGCTGCGAGCCAGTGCTGACGGAGGCGTGTTTTCTCATCCAGCGCAATGGCGGCCAGCCGGCGGAAATTCTGAAGAAAGTCCAGGCCGGCGTGATTGAGGTGGCGCTGGAGATCGAGACCGAGGCGGCGGCGTTGGAGACCCTGATGCGGCGCTACGAGGACACCCCGATGTCGTTGGCGGACGCGTGCCTGGTGCGGCTTTCGGAACTGCACTCCGATTGCCAGGTGTTCACGCTGGACACGGATTTCCGCCGGTATCGCCGGCACGGGCGACAAGTCATCCCGCTGCTGGCGCCGGAGTGAAGCTGCGTGGTTTTGGCCGTGAGGCAGGCGTGCATGTGTGCCAAAAAAGAATCAGGACGCCCTTTTCAATCCTTCCCACTTCACCACCCATGTTCCATTGCTGGAGAAACCGGGCGGTCATTGTATCTCCTGCCACACCCGCGTGACCACCGGCTTGATGATCGCCGCAAACTCGACATAGGCGGGCGGGCGACTCCCCGGCCTTGAGGTCATTGCTGCCGCAGTAATAGACGATGACCTTCCGCCGCGTTGGAGCCGCTTGCTGTTCGTCACGCCCGACGCTTCACGCTTCAACCCTTCAACGCTCCAACTTTCTTAACCCTTCAGCTTTCCCCACGCGGAATCGCGCTCCGGCACTGAACCTTTTCTCCCCTGTCTCATTCCACTGAATGAGGGTGATGGTAACGGCAGAGATCGGGCAATTGCCCGTCGAGGCGGCCCGCGCCGGTGATCCGGTGGCTTGGGACGCACTGTTCCGCCGCCACCAACTGCCGCTCTACGCTTATGTCTTCGAACTCGTTCACGACGAGCAGGCCAGCCTGGACATTGTCCAGGAAGCCTTCATCAACGCCGCCCGGTACATTGGCCGGTTGCGTGAGGACGCGAAGTTCGGCTCCTGGCTGTTCGGCATCGCGCACCAGAAGTCCATCCAGCACTGGCGTCGGCAGCGCCCCGAGCCGGTGCCGATTGACGAACTGGCCGAGCGACTGCCGGCCGCCGACGACTCGCCGAGCGACTGGCTCATCCGCCAGGAACAGGAGGAGCAGTTTATGAACTGCCTGAACCAGCTTTCGCCCCCGCACCGGGCCGTGCTGCTGTTGCACTTCCTCGAGGAGTTCTCGCTCGCCGAGATCTCCGAAATCACCAGTACCGAGATCGGGACCGTGAAATCACGGATTCACTACGCCAAGAAGGCGCTCCGCCAACGGCTGGAGCAGACACCTTGAAAACTCCCCGCGAACTGTTGCTCGCCCGTCACGCGAACGCCCAGCCGAAGCTCGACGCGCTGCGCCAGCGGGTGGTGGCGGATCACGCTGGCGTCGGCCTCACCGAGGCGGCGGCGCGACCTGGCATTCTTGTCCAGCTTTGGATGGAATTGTTCTGGTCGTGCCGCCGGGCATGGCTGGGATTGGCCTCGGCGTGGGCGCTCATCTTGATCTTGAACCTGACTGCGGGGCCGGCCGCCACGTCGGCGACGGATTTGGCGAGCCGGACTCCGCCCAGTGCCGAACTGCGTTTCGCGTTGGCGGAGCAAGCCCGGCTGCGCGCTGAGTTACTGGGCGCCACCCAGCGACCGCCAGCTCAAGCCCGCAAACCGCTGGTTCCTGGCCCGCGCAGTGAGGTTGTGGCTGCCCGTTCTGTCGCATGAAAGGACATTCGATGAACACTCCACCGACTTCGCAATCCGCCTGGCAACGCACCACCACTCGCCGCGTCCTTTGCTGGCTCTTCAGTTGGCGCATCATCCGAAGATGCCTGCTGACCGTCGCCTCGGTGGTCACGCTCGTGGTCCTGTTCTACGCCGAGGAAAACTGGCGCGGCCGCCGGGCGTGGGACCAGCACCGCCACGCGCTCGAAGCCCAGGGCGAGAAATTCGACATCGCGGCACTCGCCCCGCCGCCCGTGCCCGACGAGCAAAACCTCGCCCTGGCGCCGATGCTGAAGGCCATTTACCCCTACATTCACGACCCGGACGCCAAGCGCGACACCAACGGCATGGCGCGGCTCCAGAGCGTTGACGAACACAAGCGAGCCCCAGGTAATGAGGCCGAGTTGGTGCTCGGAAGCCTGGAGCAAGACACGTTCGCCGACCTGGAGGCGTGCGCGAAATTCTACCTCGGCAACACGAACTATCCGCAGCCCGCCGCCGGAGCGACTGCCGCGCAGACCGTGCTCACGGCGCTCAGCAAGTTCGACGCGGATTTCAGCGAGCTCACAGCCGCTGCCGCCGCGCGCCCCCTGGGCCGATTTCCCATCCATTACACGGAGGACATGCCGTCGGCCATGCTGTTGCCGCACCTCGCGACGGTCAAACACCTCGGAGCGGTACTCAACATCCGCGCGACCGCCCGGCTCGAACTTGGGCAATCCGAAGCAGCCCTGGGCGACCTCACCCTCGCCTTCCGCCTGGCCGACTCGATCCGCGGGGAGCCCATCCTCATTTCCCATCTCGTGCGGATTGCGATGCTGGCCACGGACCTGCAGACCCTCCGCGAAGGCTTGATTCGACACACCTGGACCGAGGCCCAGCTTGGCACCCTCGAGAAGCAACTGGCGGCCATCGACCTGCTGGCCGAGCACAACCACGCCATGCGGGGCGAGCGCGCGTTCAGCGTGAGCGTTGTGGACTGGGCCAGGCGCCAGGGCTGGAAGGTCAATCCGAGCAACCTGGAGAGTGGTGAATTGGATCACCAGCCTTCGTGGGTTCAGCTTGAGCTTCTCCGCTTCATGCCGGGTGGGTGGTACCACCGGAACATGGTCACGATCTCCCAACTCCATCAGGATTCCACGCTGGCGGTGGTCAACGAGCACACGCGCCGGGTGTCGCCGCAAACCGCCGCGGCTGGAGAGCGCGCATTTCAGAGCCTGCCTGGGGGACCTGGCAGCGCTTTCGTCCGCACGCTGTTCTCTTCTTCGCCGACCAAGGCCGCAGTCTGGAGCGCCCGCATGCAAACCTGGCTGGACGCCGTGCGCATCGCCTGCACGCTCGAGCGATACCGGCTCGCAAACGGCCAGTTGCCCGACTCGCTCGCCGCGCTCGCGCCGAGGTTCCTGAAGACGCTGCCCGCCGATCTCATCGACGGCCAACCGCTCAGGTATCGCAAGGAGTCCGCCGGCGGCTTCATCCTTTATTCGGTGGGCTGGAACCAAAAGGACGACGGCGGCACCATCGCTTGGACCGACGACAAGAAGCAGAGCGTGGATCCGAACGAAGGCGATTGGGTCTGCCGTGTGCCGCGGTGAGGGGGGCAGCGTGATTGGCCTGCTGCGGGTTGGAACTGGGCCTGGCCATCAACTCGCCGTTCTTCCGTTCCGGTTGTTCGTCGATTGCTCCCTGTCCCCCGTCTTCGACGATTCCGACACTGCATCGAATCGCTCTCGATGGCTCAACACCTCGTCGAAATGCGCGTTTGCCCACGCCACCAGTTTGCCCATCGGCTTCAGCAACGATTCTCCCAGGGGCGTGAGCCAGTATTCCACCGTCGGCGGCGATGTCGGATACACCTTCCGCGCCACGTAGCCATCGCGCTCCAGATTCCGCAATGTCTGCGTCAGCACCCGCTGCGTGATGTCCCCAACGCAGCGCTTGACTTCCATGAACCGCCGCCGCCGCCCCTGCAACGCCAGCATCACCAGCAGGCTCCACTTGTTCCCCACCTTGTCCAACACGTTCCGGATAGGACAGGCGGCCGCATTTGCCAGCACGGAGTCGGTTACTTTGAGCATACCAGGTATTCCAATTGTGCCATCTTGCGCGTCCACGGCACGCTACGCTTTAGTTGGGCACATGAAAAGAATCTTAGTCACCGGAGCCACCGGAAATCTCGGCCGGGCGGTTGTAACCGCTCTCAGAACCAAAGGCATCAACGTCAGAGCCGCCGCCCGCGATCCCGGCAAAGTTGCTCCCAGCGGGGGTGTTGAGGCCGTAATGTTCGACTATACAAATCGCGCCACCTACGCCACCGCCATGCAGGACGTGGACGGTCTCTTCCTGGTCGCGCCGCCGCTTGACTCCGAGGCGCCGGCCAAATTGAATCCCGTCATCGACCTCGCAAAAGCGCGGGGCGTCCGCCACATCGTCTTTGTTTCAGCGCTGGGGGTAGACGCGGTCGAGCAAGCGCCGCTTCGTGTGGTGGAGCGCCATCTGATGGCCTCCGGCGTGCCCTGCACCATCCTGCGCCCGAACTTCTTCATGGAGAATTTCTCCACCGGCTTCCTGGCCCCCATGCTCAAGCAGGGCGGCATTTTCCTGGCTGCCGCCGACGGCAAGACCAGCTTTCTCTCGGTGGTGGACATTGCCGAGGTCGCAGCCGTCGCCTTTGTGAAGGGGCTCGCGTCCAAAGCATGCAACCTGACCGGACCGGAGCCCCTCGATCACACCGCGGTCGCGGCCATTATCTCCAAGGTTTCGGGCAAGCCGATCACCTATCAAGCCATTCCTGAGGAGGCGATGCTCAACGCCATGCGTGGCGCCGGAATGCCCGAAAGCGCTGTTCAATATGTCGGCGTGCTCTACAGCGCCGTCCGGGCCGGCTACACGGGTGCCGTGACCCAGGATGTCGAAACCGTCACCGGCAGAAAGCCGACCCCCTTCGAAGCCTTCGCGCGCCAGAGCGCGGCGGCCTGGGCTTGACCCTGTTCCCACACAGGTGACTTATGAATCGAAGACAAGCGCTGAAGACGGTCCTGGCGGCCGGCGCGTCTCTCCTTCGTTCCGACCGTGTCCTCGCTCAAGATGCGAACCCCACTCCGCCGCCTGCGGGTAACACGATCTATCTGCATCCGGCGAAGGGCGCCGACACCAACTCCGGAGCCAAAGACAGCCCGCTCAAGACGCTGGCTGCGGCGGCCAAGCGGGTCAATGAAAGCCCGGGCACGCCGGCGACGACCATCATTCTGTCGGAAGGCGTTTACGCGGTCGGCGAATCCGCGATGTTCAAGCCGGCCAACCGGTCTTTCACCAAGGACGACCGGTTGACGATTCGCGCCGAGATGCTCCCGGATGACCCGGAGTGGCATCCGGGGCGAATGCCGACGTTGATTCACACCATGCCCCTCTCGCCCGATTGGATGGGGCGCCCCGATCCTTTTGGAGGCGTCAGCTACGGTATGCAATTCGAGACCAGCCACGTGACCGTGCAGGGCCTCAAGATTCTCGGCACCCCGCACCTGGAGCAGCCGAAGGCCAACGCCATTCGGCGCGTGTACCCGATAGCCCGTGAAGGTCGCGAACTCGATGACCTGGAAATCAAACAGTGCCTGTTCGTCGGCAACCGTGAGGTCGCTGAGAACCACTGCTGCATTCTGGCGCGTGGACATGGGGTGGTCGTTGATCACTGCGTGTTCTACGGCTGCAAGATCACCGTGGTGTATTGGACCGGTGAAGCCCGCGGCTGCGCGCTGCGCCACACGCTGGCTGTTGGCAATTACGTGACCGGCGCCTGGATCTGCGGAATCGGAGCAGACTTCGACTTCAGCAACAACATTATGTCGGCAAATCGATCCGCCGTGCTCTTCCAAGGCTCCGTTCGCAAATACGACCTTGCGGACTCGCTGTTTGCCGGCAATCAGTCTCTCTACGGATCGGGTGGCGGGCCGCCCGTGAACTTCAAGCCGCTGGCCTCCACGGTTCTGGAATTGCCGCCCTCATCGAAGGTCCTCGATAGGCCGGTGGAGATTGAAAGGGACCAGTCGATGCGGAATTATCTGCACCCCGTTGAAGGGTCGGATGCCGACCGCATCGGCGCAGGCTTGTTCGCCCAGAGCCACCAGCCCTGAACACAAGCAAGGCGGCTATTTCGGGTCGCCCACCTTTGCCTTGGCCTGTTCCCTCGCCTGAAGGCAGTAGAGCCGCGCCGCGGTGCGGATGAGCAGGCGGTCGCCGGCGAGCGCGGGCGTGGCCATGCACATATCGTCGCCCGCCAGTCTGTTGGTGTGGAGCAACTCGAACTGGTCGCCGGCGCGGAGCACGTAACAGAGACCGTCCTCGTTGAGGCAGAACACGCGCCCGTCCGCCGCCCAGGGCGACGAGGTGAAGGCAAGACCCTCCGGCAACCGCTCGCGATCGTAAAGCACTGTGCCCGTCTTCGCGTCGTAACAACTCACCAGGCCCCGATCGTAGAGCACATAGAGGCGTCCCTCGTAAAAGAGCGGTGAGGGGTTGTAGGGTCCGCCGACCGGATTCGACCAAGCGATGAATTCGTTGCTGGTTTCGCCCGGCTTGAGCGTGATGTCGCCGCTGGCGCCGGGGCCGATCGCGTAGAGCGGACGGAGCTTGTCGCCCACGTAACCGGAGCTGACGAAGAGCAAACCGCCGCCCGCGAACGGTGTCGGGATGGCGATGCCCGACATACCGCGGAACGACCAAAGCAGTCTGCCGTCGAGGTCGTAACTGCGGACGGCGCGGCTGCCCGGTGTGATGAGCTCGGCGCGCGGGCCGTTTTCCCAGAGGAACGGGGTGGCCCAGTTGCTCTTCTCGTCACGGTCCACGCGCCAGAGTTCCTGGCCGGTCTTCGCGTCGAGGGCGAGCAGTTCGGCCCGGTCATCGTTGTCGTTCACGATGAACAACCGTCCGCCGTGCCACACCGGTGACGCCGCGGTGCCCCAGCCGAAGCGCATCTTGCGCGGCTCGAATCGTTTCGACCACACCTCGCTGCCTTCGAGCGTGAAGGTGAACACACCGACGTTGCCGAACAGAGCGTAAACCCGCTCGCCATCCGTTACCGGCGTCTCCGCGCCATAGCTGCTTTTGAGATGGATGGCAGTCTCGGGCGCGCCTTGATGAACCGTCTTTTCCCATTGCACCTTGCCCGTCGCGAGGTCGAGGCAGAGCACCTTCCAGTGATGCTCCGACTTGGGTGGCTCGGGACGATTGCCGCCGAGATAGAGCCCCTTCTTCGGCGGCTCGGATTCTGCCAAGTTCACGACGGCGGTGAGGAACACGCGGTCGCCCCAGACGATCGGCGACGACCAGCTCCGTCCCGGCAGATCGGTCTTCCATGCGACGTTTTCCGTAGCCGACCACTGGTCCGGCAAGTTGGCGTTCGTGCTGACGCCCGCGCCATTCGGTCCGCGGAATTGCGGCCAGTTTGCGTCCCTGGTTGCGGCGGCGTACGATCGGCTCGGCGCAGCGAGGCCAATGAGCAGGGCGAGGACAGTGCGTGTTTTCATGTTCGGCATGCCGAGGCGCTATTTGCTCGTTGTGGGATCAACGTTGCAAGGCTGGAAATCCTGACATCAGGTTTGAAACCCTTCAACCACCAGCGCCCGGCGTGAGGAGGCTACCGATGCGCCGGAACCGAGGGTTCATCCACCGACCGGAAGCTCGACAACGAACCGGGTGAGGCCAGTTTCGCTGCCTTCGAGGGTGAGATCGCCGCGGTGCGCACGGATGATCTCGCGCGAGAGGCTCAGGCCCAGCCCCACACCGTCCACGCGATCACTCCGGGACTTGTCCCCGCGATAGAAACGCTCGAAGATTCGATCACGATCGGAAGGCGGGATGCCGGGACCCGTGTTGGCCACGCGCAAGTGGATGCGATTTGCCACTTTCACCAACTCAAAGTGGATTCGTCCGTTCTCGCAATTGTATTTGATGGCGTTGCCCGCGAGGTTCTGCAGCGCTTGTTCCAGGAGGTCGGGATCAGCGTTGACCTGGAGGTCCGGCGCCAATGCGTGTTCCACGGTCAGGGTCGGCGCCTGGGCCTGGCAGTCATCGATGACGTTGCTCAGCATGCGGGTCAGGTCCACTGTTTCGCAGTGGAGTTGGAGTCGCCCGGCATCTGCGAGCGAGAGGAGCAGGAGTTTCTGGACAATGGCCTTGAGCCGGCTGATTTCGTCCAGCAGGCTGCTGTAGACCTCCTGCTGCGGCGAGCCGGCAGGCGCGTTGTCCATGGCTTGCTCCAACTCGACCTGGAGGCGGGCCAGGGGGGTCTTGAGCTCGTGGGAGGCATCGGCACTGAAGCGCGTGGCTTGTTGGAAGCTCAGCTCGAGCCGGTCCAGCATCGCGTTGAACACGGTGATGAGGCGGTTGAACTCCGCGTCGCTGGTCATCGCGGGAATCCGCTGGTCGAGGCCGCGGGCGGTGACACTCTCGGCGGTATGCGTGAGGGCGGTCACGGGCCGCAACGCGCGCCGAGCCACGAGCCACGCGCTGCCCGCCACCAGCGACAGCACCACGATCAGCGCGGCCAGATAGGTGTTCCGCAACTCCGCCATGCGTGAATCGAAGTCGTCCAAGTTCGTCCCCAGGATCAACGTCATGTACGGATTCCCCATCACGCCGACGCGCCAGGCCTTTCCGTCAGCGCCTCGGGTGAAGAACTGCGGCGATTTCAGCGGCAGAGCGGGGTTGCGGGGCGAAATCTCCTCGCCCCGGCGCGGCGGCGGCGGCAGCGGTTCTCCGGCCCTCGGCGCGTTCGGTCCTTCATACCGTTCCGACACGGGAAAAGAGTCCGGCGCAAGCGTCGCCGGCCAGTCGGGCGATTGATAAATCACCTTGCCCTCGTGCTTCACCCACAGGACAAACGCGGCTCTCTGCCGGTTGCCGGAGACGAACTTGAGCGCGTTCTCCAACCGCTCCCAATGATCGCCGCCTTGAACGCGATCCAGATTCGCCTGACCGATGTTGCGGATCTCGCGGTCGAGCCGGTCCAAGTTGAACCGGTAGGAAACCCGCCACAAAACCAGGCCCGAGCTGACGAGCAGCAGCCCGGTGATGAGCCCGGACAGCAGGGCGATCTTGAAACGGAAGGAGTTCACACTTACGCGCGGCGTTTCTCCTCGGGCATCCGGTAGCCGACGCTGCGCACGGTCTCGATGATCGGCAGGCCGGAATCGCTGCCGAGCTTCTTGCGCAGGTGCTGCACGTAAACATCCACGAGATTGGTGCCGGGATCGAAATGGTAATTCCAGACGTGCTCGCAAATCTGGGCGCGGGTGAACGTCCGTCCCGGCGAGCGCATCAGGTAGGTCAATAGGGCGAACTCGCGCGCGGTCAGCTCGACGGGCTTCTCGCGGCACTTCACGTCGCGGGTCAACAGGTTGACGGAGATATCCCCGTGTTGGAGAAGACTCTCCTGCCGGCCAGAGGCGCGGCGGAGGAGCGCGTGCAGCCGGGCGACCAGTTCCTCGATGTAAAACGGCTTGGTGAGGTAATCGTCCGCTCCCAGGTTGAGCCCATCCAAACGTTCGTTCAGCGCGCTGCGGGCGGTCAGCAGGAGTACGGGGACGGTCGAATGCTGGTCGCGCAAGTTGCGGAGAATGCTCAAGCCGTCGCGGCCGGGCAGCATGATGTCCAGCACGATCGCGTCGTAACTCCGGGTCGTGGCGAGGGTGTAGCCCTCGTCGCCGTGGTCGCTGAAGTCCACCACGAAGCCCTGCGCTTCGAGTCCCTTGCGCAGAAACCCGCCGAGCTTCCTGTCGTCTTCCACGACCAGGACTTTCACGGCTTCAAACTACCGCTGCCCGCCGCCCGGCGTCGAAGGGAATTTCATGAAAACCTTTTAATGAAAACCGGCGAGGTCCTTCATCTGGCGGGTGTCTATTGAAGTAGATGAAAACGAAAACCTTTCTTCTCACGTTGGCACTCGGCGCTTCGACGTGCCTCCTCAACGCGCAGCAACAAAACTCGCCGTTGTCCCGCGACGGACAGCGTCCGCCTCCGCGCGACGGCGGCGCGGGCAACGGACCTGGCGCGAATGGGCCGGGGCAAACGGAGACTCTCACGGACGCGCAGAAGGCGCAGGTGACGGCCATCCTCTCCCAGTTCGACCCGAACGCGCTCACGGCCGACAAAGCCAAAGCCATCCATGAGGCGTTCCGTCAGGCGGGCTTGCGGGGCGGCCCGGCCATGGCGGATTCCATCCAGGCGGCCGGTTTCAACCCCGACAAACTGCGCGATCTCGCGCCACCGCCCGGAGAGGCCAGTGGCGGGAATAAACGCCCGCGTCGCGAAGGTAGTGCGGCACAAGGCAGCAACGACCGTCCGGAGCCTCGGGGCCGGGAAGCCCGTGGCCAGGGTGGATATTCAATCGAGCAGGCGGTTTCGGATCGGGCGCAGCTCAACACGATCGCCTTCGACGGACTGGCCTTCCTGACCGGCGACTTCGGCTGCAACACGTTCCTGCCGCCCGGCAAGGTGGCGGATTTCTGTGGCTTCCAGTACATGCGCGACGTGGACAGCAACGAACTGGGTCACAACACATCATTTGTGCCCCGCGCGGCCAACAACGTCCTCTCCATCCTGACCGACGAACAAAAAGCCAAGCTGGTCGCCCTGGCCAAAGAGCAGGAAACCATGCTGACCGACTTCGTCCAGAAACGCTTTCCGTTGATCAACGCCTTCTGTCGGCAACTCGAAGGCAGCTTCCCCTCGGGCAGCAGCGGCCTCAGCCGCGAAGCGGTGATGAAGTACACCTCCGGCCTTTACGAAACGGACGGTTTGCTGAGTTACCAGCGGGCCGAGGTCCTGGGCGGCATCATCCGCTCGCTGACGGAACAGCAGAAGGCGTATCTCGCCAAGATGGTTTTCAACAACTCCGCCACCTGGCCGGAGCTGCCGGACCAGATTGACAAGCGGAGCCTGTCGCACACCGCGCACGTCGCCGTCATGACTTATGCCAGCGAGATGTTCAGTTGGTATGCCGGCAACGTGGAGGCGGACGTGTATTTCTGCCCCGAGCGGCACGCGACGTATTTCGGGTCATTCTACATGAAGGACATCCCGGCCATGGGCAACGCGAACTTCTCCATCAGCACCTCACTCACCGGCGACAGCGGCGAGGCGTTCCTGGCGGCCCTGACGGAATCGCAGCGCCAGCTCGTCACAAGCCTGGTGGATCAGCAGCGGGCAGACCTCGCCGAGATCGTCAAGACGCGTCACGCCATCGCGACCGAGTTGCGGCGGTTCATGAAGGAAGCCTCCGTGGACAAGGACAAAGTCATAACGCTGTCGAGGCGCTACGGCGAACTGGACGGGGAGATCTCGTATTTCTACGCCACGGCCTTTGCCCAGGTGGCCAAGATGCTGACCGCCGACCAGAAAAAAACGCTGCTGAAGCTGCGCAATCTCGACGCCAAGTACACCTGCAAGGGTGCTTATCTCTACTCCCGCGCCATCGAGATGCCTGAGATCCGGAATACCGACTTCCTGTTCGACACCTCGGCGCAACCCGCGTCCGCGCCGCCCTCCGTTTCCTCCGCTGCGAACGTCCCCTCGACGCCGGGAACCTCGTTCGTGCTCCGGAGCCCCGCTGTCGCCAGCGGCGGACGGCTTCCGACGGAGTATACCGGCGACGGCGCGGGCGCCACCCCGCCTCTGGAGTGGAGTGCGCCGCCGGCGGGGACCCAGAGTTACGCGGTGATCATGCATCACATCGATCCCGAGGGGAAAGCCAAGTGGTATTGGACCCTCTATAACATCCCGCCGGACGTGAAGGGTCTTCCCAGCAATGCCCGGGGGATTGGTACGCTGGGGAACAACAGCATCAACGGACGAACGGAATATGCGCCGCCCCATTCCAGAGGTCTCGGGGACAAGACCTACACTCTGACCGCCTACGCCCTGTCGGCGCCGCTCCGATTCGCGGTCCCCGCCTCTGAGGTGAACCGCGATGTCCTGCTCGCGTCCATGAAGGATCGCCTCCTGGCCAGTTCGGAGCTCGCGGTGGTCTATGCCCGGGGCAGCGTTGCCGGAAGGCCGGTCAACGGAGATAGGACGCAGGAATGAGAACGCTCCTCAGCAACTGCTTCGCCTGGTGGGTCTCGGGTTGCCTGATGCACGCGGCGCAACCGCCGAACTTCGTCGTCATTCTTGGCGAAGGCCACGGCTGGAGCAGCACCTCCGTGCAAATGGACGACGCCGTGCCTGCATCGAAGAGCGCCTTCGTCCGCACGCCGAACCTCGAGACGCTTGCGCAGAGCGGAATGCGGTTCGCGAACTTCTACGCACCCTCGCCCCGCTGCACGCCTTCGCGCGCCGCGCTGTTGACCGGCAAGAGCCCAGCGCAGTTGCACATGACGTTCATCAACGAAGGCAAGAACGACAGCGGCA
>Ga0315288_10003221_pt1 | contig 20852 bp, 14 predicted proteins | sample YL17G11_20_MG_FD_203454 | JGI IMG/M metagenome (GOLD analysis project Ga0315288, IMG submission 203454) | Sediment microbial communities from Yellowstone Lake, YNP, Wyoming, USA - YL17G11_20 | ecosystem: Environmental > Aquatic > Freshwater > Lake > Sediment | place: USA: Wyoming | collected...
GTAGAGCTCGGCGGGGGCTTGTCTGCCAGAGGCATGGTTCCATCCCCCGCCGCAAGATAACTTGTATTACCTAGACATCTCGGCGGGGCGTGGAAGCCCCGCCCTACAGTTCCAACTTCATCGAACTACCATTTCAACAGGTAGATTTCACCTTGATAGGGCCAGTCCTCTGTATTTGCCACAAGCTGTGCCCGCACTGGGTTCTGGCAAATGTAGTCCAATTTTTCGATGTAAGATCTTTCATTGCGTATCAAATGATCGAAGAATTCAGGCTGCCAGTTGAATGACGGATAGCCAATCGAGCATATACTCTTCCGCGTTATGCCCTTCCAGCGGCCCCCAAATTCAGACAATTTTACCGCCTTTTCCGTATTAGGTGCTGCAAAGAAATGAATGTGATCTGGCATGACCATATAGCGTCCCACCATCCATCCATATACATCAAGTGATGCTCTCCACACTTGAACAAGAGCATCATGTATCAGATTATTATCGAGAGCGCACCTTCGATCTTCAACGCAGATTGTTATGTAATAAATTGGAGCGCGGTGGGTATCAAAGATTCTCTCCAACCTGGGTAGATGTTTTCTTTTAGGCAATATAGGTGCTACGTCTTTCTTGGTATGCCCTTTCTGTTCTTGTTTGCACATTCTCTAATCTCTCATAAAAGAGACGGTGTATTGTAGGGCGGGGGTTCCATCCCCCGCCGCAAGATAACTTGTATTACCTAGACATCTCGGCGGGGCGTGGAAGCCCCGCCCTACAGTTCCACCTTCATTACTGGCATCTGCACTGGCATCTGCGGAATTCAGCAAGTGAGTCTTTACTCCGCTTCCGGATAGGTCCCCAAGACTTTTAGGAAGATCGTATGCTCGGCGAGGTCCTTAAATGCGCTCGGCAGCGGCTCCTGGCTGCTGTGGCCTTGCACATCCACGAAGAAGACATATTCCCAGGGGGTCTGTTTGGTGGGGCGGGATTCAATCATGGTCATATTGATGCCGTGGCGCTTGAAGATTCCCAGAATTTCCCACAGGCTTCCGGCGCGGTGCGGCACTGAGAACATCAGGGAAGTTTTGTCTTTGCCGGAGGGCTGGGCGTCTTCCCGGCCGATAATCAGGAAGCGGGTGCGATTATCCGAGCGGTCCTGGATGCCGGAAGCGATGGTGGGCAAATCATAGAGGGCGCTGGCGGCCTCGGTGCCGATGGCGGCCGCGAAGGGTTCGGTAACCGCGAGCTGCGCCGCTCGGGAGGTGCTGGAGACTTCAATGGTCTCCGCTTTGGGCAGGTTCGCCTGCAGCCACCCGCGGCACTGATCAATCCCCTGGGGATGGGAATAGACGAATTTGATTTCCTCCAAGGCATGCTTGGAAAGCAGGTTATGCACGATGTCCACATAATATTCCGCGCAAATGCGCACCACGGTATTGGCAAAGCGGTCCAGCGTTCTGCGTTCCACTCCGGCGAAGGAATTCTCCACCGGCACAACGCCGAAATTGGCGCGCTTTTTTTCTACGCCCAGAAATACCTCTTCAATAGTGGAGCAGGGGAGCTGCGCCGCGCCGGTGCCAAAGATTCGGCTGGCAGCAAGGTGAGAGAAAGTTCCGGGAGGTCCCAGGTAGGCAATCGAGAGGGGGCTTTCCAGAGACCGGCAGGCGGCAATAATTTGTTCGTAGATGGCGCGCACGGACTCCCCGGACAGCGGCCCGGAATTCAAGGCCGAGATGCGCTCCAGGATTTGCCTTTCCCGGGAAGGCACAAACTGGGCGGCATTGCTCTCCTGTTTCACTTTCGCCACGGCTTCCGCCAGATGGCCTCTTGAAGATAAGAGCGAAAGTACCTTTTCATCTATAGCATCTATCTTGGCGCGCAATTCATCTAAATCCATCTGTATCTCCCTGAAGCCTTATTTTCGCACAAAGGCGGCAAATATTACACTACGAGCGCCCGCCCGAAAGGAGGAAAAGGCGTCTTTGGCGAATTCTGTCATATTCTGATATGTGGAATTCTGCCAAACATTTTTGGTCCTGGCAGGTAAACGGTTGCAATATCAGGCCCATTTCTGCCATGATGTTGCGACAACAGTTGGAATCTACTACGAATAATACGCATAAAGTGAAATAATGGCAAGAAGATCAAATACTCCGTCCTCTAATAAGGCCGCCGAGCCTCCCGCGGACACGGCGCACAAACGCGCCATGGACGGAATTCCGGATGATTTATGGATAAAGTGCCTGGGTTGTTCCGAGATGCTTTATCGCAAGGAGTTTGAGCAGGACCTTAAAGTCTGCCGGCGCTGCGGTCATCATGCCCGGCTCACCGCGGAGGAACGCATTGCGCTCATCGTGGACGAAGAGAGCTTTGTAGAGCGGGACGCGGATCTGGTCAGCAAGGATCCCCTGGGATTTCCCAAATATAAAGCCGACCTGGCGCGCTACCGGGAACAGACCGGCCGGCAGGATTCCATGGTGTGGGGCGAGGCGAAGATTGATGAGCAGCCGATCATCCTTGGGGTCAGCGAGTTTGGCTTTCTGGGCGGCACCATGGGTTCGGTCATGGGCGAGAAAGTTACGCGGGCGGCGGAAGAGGCGGCGGCAAAGCGCCATCCGCTAATCCTGGTCTGTTCCGGCGGCGGCGCCCGGCTGCATGAAGGCATCATCTCGCTCATGCAAATGGCGAAAACCTCGGCCGCCATTGCCCGCCTGGGCCAGGCCGGCGTGCCCTATATCGCGGTGTTTGCCGACCCCATGTTGGCCGGCATCGCGGCTTCCTTCGCCTTTCTCGCGGATATCATCATCGCCGAACCCGCGGCGATTGTCGGCTTCGCCGGCCCGCGGGTAGTGGAGAGCGCCTATCGCATCAAGCTGCCCCCCGGCAGCATGACCGCGGAATTTCATTATGCTCACGGCATGGTGGACATGGTGTTGCCGCGCAAAGAGATTCGGCCGATGCTGACGCGATTAGTAAAAATCCTCAAATAAGCAGGAGACTCATCTAATTGCAGGGGACGGCAAATACACTAACAGTTCAGAGTTGAGAGTTCAGAATGGCTATGTTGCATGGCACCTGTAGGGCGGGGGTTCCACCCCCCGCCGAGCCTGCAATTAAGGAGAAAGTAAATATTTCCTGTGCTTTGCAACAGGGCAAGTTGAGAGTTCAGAGTTGAGAGTGGGCATGGTTGTTTACTCTGAAGCATGGTTCGAAACACATTCGCTATAGAAAAGACACTATAACATGAAACGTTGGCTGCCATTTGAAAAGCCCCTCCGGGAATTGGAGGAACAAATCTTGGAACTGGAACGCTATACTACGGCCAAAGGGATTAACCGTTCCAGGGAGATTGGCGCGCTGCGCTACCGGCAGGAGCAGCTCAGCCGCGAGATTTTTTCTCGCCTTTCGCCCTGGGATAATGTCCAGATGGCGCGCCATCCGGAAAGGCCCTATACCCTCGATTATCTTTCCCTGTTAATGACCGATTTCGTGGAGATCCACGGCGACCGCCGCTTTGCCGATGATCCGGCCATCATTGCCGGCTTTGGTCTGCTGGAGGAACGGCCGGTGGTGGTCGTGGGCCATCAAAAAGGGAGGGATGTGAAAGAACGGCAGTTGCGGAATTTCGGCTCCGCCCGCCCCGAAGGGTACCGCAAGGCCCAGCGCGCCTTCAAAATGGCGGAGAAATTCGGCTACCCGCTAATCAGTTTTATTGACACCCCCGCGGCCGACAGCCGGCCGGAATCGGAAGAGCGCGGCATCTGCGAGGCCATCGGCACCAGCTTGCTGGAGATGTCGGTTTTGCGCACTCCGGTGACCGTGGTCATCATCGGCGAGGGCGGCAGCGGCGGCGCCATTGCGCTTGCCCTGGGGGATTGGATAATGATGCTGGAACATGCCGTCTATTCGGTAATTCCGCCGGAATCCTGCGCGGTGATTCTATCCGCTTTCGGAAGAGATGCCAGCCGCAGCCCGGAGGCGGCCACCGCCCTGCGCCTCAGCGCCCGCCAGACCAAAGAACTGGGAGTAATTGACGAAGTGCTGGAAGAACCCCTCGGCGGCGCCCACCGGGACCTCACGGCCATGACCGCGACCATCAAAAAGGCGCTGCTGCTAAAACTCGATGCCCTCACGAAGATGGATACCGACGAACTGCTCCGCCAGCGCTATGAGAAATTCAGGAAATTCGGGGGACTGTGAAAAGGGCAAAGGTAAATGGTAAATGGTAGGGATTAGGAGAACTTCAACCTGCCACGGGCAGGCAAGCCTCAAAATCTTAAACCACAAAGTCACGAAGACACGAAGAACGGAAGGGGAAGAGGGGCAAACGGCATTCAGCCTTTTGCCTTCTTATGCAAGAATAATCCTGACCACATTTCTATCGCGACGAATAATATTGGCTTAACAATTCAAAGGCTTGCTGGGCGTCAACGGCCATTTGCTGGACTAATGCTTCTTTATTGGCAAAAGTTATGTCGCCGCGCAGCCGCGAGATGAAATAGATGCCGATATTTTTGCCGGTAAGCTCCAGGCTTTGCTCCCACAAATGCGCTTCGATCAACCGTTCGCCGCCCCCGAAGGTCGGGCGAGTGCCGATATAGACGACCGCAGCATGCTCTTCAGCATCGCCGTCAATGTCCATCTTGAGATTGGCGGTATCGCTGTCTATAGAAACCGCGCAGGCATACACGCCGTCCGGCGGCATTGCTTTGTCGGCGGGAGGCTTGATATTGGCGGTCGGAAAGCCCAAGCCTTTCCCCCGCCCCGCGCCGGAAATGACCGTGCCCGTCAGCCGATAAGGCCGGCCCAACATTCTAGCGGCTTTCTCTAGTTCCCCGGCAAGGATGGCGGTTCTTATGGCCGTGCTGCTTACCACTAGATTGTCCAGCACAACCTGTTCCAGCACCTCCACTTTGAAGCCCAGTTCATCGCCGAGATTGACCAGCATGGAAGTGGTGCCATGCGCGCCTTTGCCGAAAGTTGCCTCTATACCGACGACCATATGCGCGACATGCAGTTTGCCGATTAGAATCCTGCGGGCGAAATCGCGCGCGCTGGTTTGGGCGAGGCCTTTGTCAAAGGGCAGCACGGCGACGGCCTTTATGCCGAATTCGCGAAAAAGCGCCAGCTTCTCCTCTACCGTGGTGAGCAAGGGAGGCCCGCCGTTGGGAGAGAGAACCGCTTCAGGATGGGGATCGAAAGTGAGCACGAAAGGAACTATGCCGCGGGCGCGTGCGATATCCACCACCCGGCGTAGCAGTCGCTGATGGCCCAAATGAATCCCGTCAAATACCCCCATGGTCAGGCAGCTATCATCCTGCACATCTATCGAAGCGATACTACGAAAAACTTTCATCCACATATAGATTGATCCTCAACATGAAAACTCCTGCGCGGATGACAATACCACGGCGGGCGCCAGCAGCGCATTATCAAAACGGCCGATGCCGATTAGCTCGTTCTTTTCGTCAACATAGACACGAATAGATTCTTGCTGAGACCGGGGAATTCCTTCCAGCGCGGAACCGGAACAAAATTTAGCCGCTTGCTCCGGCGTAATCCTGACCGCCGGCAGATGTGCCAGCGGATAATCGAGCGGCAGCAGCGGGGCCGCGAAATCCTCCTGCAATTCCTGCAGGGTAAGGGCTTCTTCCAGGCGGAACGGCCCGACCGCTTCCCTGATAAGAAAACTGACATGCGCCGCGCTTCCCAGCCGGGCGCCGATATCCGCGCACAGGGTGCGGATGTAAGTGCCTTTGGAACATACCGTCCTAAGCAGGGCTTTCTGAACCGGCTGGGTTTTATACTTGAGCAATCCTAATTCATAGATAGTTATTTTGCGGGCAGGTATTTCCACTTCCTGTCCCTGCTGCGCCAGCTTATAGGCCTTCACCCCGTTGATGTGCACCGCGGAAAAGCTTGGCGGCGTCTGCTCGATTTCGCCCACGAATTCCGGCAGGATTTCTTTGAGTGCAGCCAATTCTATCTTGGTGTCCGTGCAGGCAATCACCTTTCCATCGGCATCCAGGGTATCGGTGGCTATGCCGAAAGTGATTTCAAAAACATAGGTCTTATGGCAATCGCTCACAAACTGCGCAAGCCGCGCGGCTTTGCCAACACACAGGGGCATGACGCCCGCCGCGCCCGGGTCGAGGGTGCCGGTATGGCCCACCTTGGTGGCGCCGAGTCGGGTCAACTGGCGGCGCAGCCAGACGACCACATCATGCGAAGTCATCCCGGGCGGCTTGAGCACATTTAACCATCCATTAAGTTGGCGCGTTTGCATGGGTAAATTCACTGGTGAAAAATATTCCACATATTATAGCATCCCAAGGCTGGTGTGGGATTGCCGGCGAAAGGGAGAATTTTGGGAACGATAAAATTCGAGGAATAGGCTGGAGGATAAAATGAGGAGAAATTTACTGGTCAGAGCGGAGAGAGGAACGGAGCGTTGTGCCCTTTTATTATTTGGTCCGACGGCCTTTGCAGTCGCAGGTGTTTAATCTACTTACTACTTTCAACTTTCTCCTGCTCTATTTTTCGCGCGCAGCGCGAAAAATCGGGGTGAGTGGATTTGAACCACCGGCCTCACGGTCCCGAACCGTGCGCTCTAACCAAGCTGAGCTACACCCCGTCACTGTTCTTTAGCGCAATTCAATTTTCGACAAAAGCAACCGGCTACCGGAATTTCTCCTACTGCATTTTAATCGTCTTGCCAGTTACAGTCAATCCCACCCATGCCCCGGCAGAGTCAGTTCATTATCCGCGTCTCAGTAATGCTACATGGCAAGGCGTGGCATGGGCTTCCAGCCCATGTAGCCTGCCAGGCACGGGTCATGCCCCAGGCAGATCCGCCGTGGCGGACAAGATGCCCGTGCCACGAATTGGCCTCCATTTTCTCCATACCTCCGCTCATGAAGTGTATAGTATGTCTTGGACATCCCGCTGTAATAGTTCACAGTTGTTGAGAAATGGCCATTTTGAAGTGGCCCCGGAAAAGGGCAATTTTATGGAGTGCGGCGGTCACAACCTTCGTAGCTTCAGCGGAGAAGGTTTGCCGCCGCTTTTTTATGCACCCATGAAAGCGGTGGCACGGTTTCAACGCTCTCGCGCCGAAACCGATGACCACCGCACTCCATATAGCGCGGATAATTCTTGATATTCGTTCTCATGGATTCTGAACTGTTGCATATCGCTTGGGCAGATTGACTCGATTGGGTTCTGGGGGTATAATGCCGGTGGTTGTCCATCACAAGCAAGAGCTCATCGGGACGTAGCGCAGCTTGGTTAGCGCACCGGCATGGGGGGCCGGTGGTCGGCGGTTCGAATCCGCCCGTCCCGATTTTTTCGCGCTTTGCGCGAAAAAATAGAGCAGGTGAGCAGCAGAGCAGTGGAGCAGTAGAACGCCACCAAGCTTGCTTACCTCCACGACAGCAATTCTCCCCAACAGAAATATCTTGTGTGGCACAATCGCCTGCTTACGATATTGCCGCGCCTTATTCCCCGTGAAACTTTTCGTTCAGAGCACTAGCCCGCTTAATTTATGATGAGATCAAAATATCAACAGAATGTTTTGGGGCGGGGTTCGTGAACCCCGCCGGCGGGCTTTACAAAGCCCGCCCCCAGCCACTTCTACATCAATTAGATGAATTATTCAGGCTAAGGAATGTTTAGATGGCGGGCGGGGAAGATAGTTTTTGCCGCCAGTTGGACATGTCCGAAAAAGCGTTTATAGGCGCGGCAGAGATAGCTCATGGGATGGGGTTCTCCCTCCAGCAGCACAAAGCGATGCTTCGGGCAATCTCCCCAGCAATAGCGCAGCACGAAACACTCCAGGCAAGTGGTCGGCAAGTGTAATTCTTTTTGCGCGCCGAAGATTTTCACAGGGGGCGAGGCGAGCAGCTCGGGAAGCTCATCGGTAAGGATGTTGCCTACACGATAGGGCGGATAGACATAATGGTCGCAGGCAAAGATATCGCCATTATGCTCGACGACCAGCGCCAGGCCGCAGCGGCGGGAAAACTGGCAGACGCCGGAGGGCATACCGTGCGCGGCGGCAAAGGCCCACTCGAAATTCATCACAAAAATGGCACCAATATCGGCGCGGCGCCATTCCTCAAAGACTTCGACCAGAAAAGCGCCATAGGCCTCCGGCTGGACCGCCCAGGGAGTAACCTGCGCGTCGCCCGCATCGTCGCCGGCCGGCGGGAAGGACAAGCTGAATCCCGCAGCGCGGGCGCGCGGGTCGGGAGGGCGCTCAACCACTGGGATGAACTGGATAAAGCGCACGCCATTATCCCGCAAAAAGTTATAAACTTCCCGCGGGTGCGCCTGGTTCTGGGCGGAGACACACGCCAATACATTGAACTCAACCTGGTGTTTTTGCAGCAACTTCAGGCCCCGCAAAACGGCGCGTGAGGTATTGCTGCCGGCGCGTGTCTTTCGGTTGCCGTCGTGGAGGCGCGGGGGGCCATCAAGACTAATCCCGACCAGGAATTGGTGTTCCGCAAAAAAGGCGCATTGCTCATCATCGAGCAAGGTGCCATTGGTCTGGAGGGAATTGCTGACGATTTTCCCATTCGACCAACGCTGCTGGAGTTGGACCACATTCCGAAAGAAATCCAGCCCGCACAGGGTCGGCTCGCCTCCCTGCCAGGCGAAGATAACCTCCGGGCCGGGATGGGCTTCCAAGTATTTGCGAATATACATCTCCAGCACCGCAGCGCTCATCTTCCCGGGCGCGGAGGGGTCAAACAGGGCGGTTTTTTCGATGTAATAGCAATAGCGGCAGCGCAGATTGCAGGTCGGCCCGCAAGGCTTTGCCATGAGATGAAAAGCTTCTTGATTGGAGGGTGTGCTCATTCCTGTTTTGCTCTTCTCGAAGGATTCGGTTGCAGCGCCTTTCTTTATTTATGCGCCGGCAATGCGGGGCATGCGCTCAGGCTCCGATTGCAGGGTTGCCTGCATGAATTCATGCAGCAGTTGGGCCTTGAGCGCGGTTGCCGCGGCCTCATCCCACAGATTATGCAGCTCGTTTGGGTCGGCGACAAGGTCAAAGAGTTCGCCTTCCGCGCCATTGCGATAGACCGTAATTTTGTAGCGCTCATTGACATAGGTGCGCATATGGAAACGCCTGCGGCCATGATGGTTTTCCGTGATGGACCAGGTTCGCGTCGGCGCTCCGCCGCACCAGGTGGGCAATTGGTTCAGGCCGGTCATAAGGCCGGGGATTTCCAGACCGGCCGCATCTAAAAATGTCGGCGCCAGGTCCACCAGGTTTTGCAGCGCGCTGGAAATTGCGTCCGCCGGCACGCGCCCCGGCCAGCGGATGATAAAGGGTATGCGCAGCAGGTCTTCATACATGTGGATGGCTTTTGCAATAAGCCCGTGCTGGCCCAGAAAATGACCATGGTCCGAGGTGAAGATAACGATGGTATTTTCCGCCAGCCCCAGTCGGTCCAGTTCCTCCAGAATGCCGCCGATTTCTTTATCCATAAAACTGACCATGCCATAATAGCACGCCATGTCTTGCTTCAGTTCAGCTCTATCGTGAAGATGCGAATGGCCCCCATGCACATAGGAACCTTCGTCTTTGCTCTCTTGCGCCCACCAGGCCCGGTCTCGCTCCTGGGTCTTCTGAAAGTGCCGGGGATTGCGGTCATGCTCGCCCTCAGCAATTTGCCCCGGCTCCATATCTTCGGGATTATACCTGCTCGCCCAGGGTTCGGAGACGACATAGGGCGGATGCGGATCATGAAAACTCGCCCAGATGAAAAACGGCCGGCGCGCCCCGGCCGCCTGCCGAATCTGTTCCCGGATCTTCTCCCCCGTCCACGTTGTGTAATGGAACTCCTGCGGCAGCGCCCAGGTTCGGCTGGCCTCCAGGGCGCGCTGCTCGTCTGTGATGCAACGGTTGTTTTCCGCGATAAAATAATCCGGCCAGTTCTTCAGCCCTTTCTCTTCCATCCAGATGGCATAATGGCCGCCGGCCCAGCCTTCACAACCATGCATGCGAGCAGTCTCAACCTGTTCAAAGCCATACCAGGGGCCATGGAATCCTCGCCAGAAATCCAGGTCTCGCAAAGTCGGCGGACATTCGATGGAGGTCATTCCCGGCCGGCTCGCCAAAGGTTGCAAGTGCGCTTTTCCCGCCAGGCCGGTGAAATAATCTTTTTCATGCAGCATATCGCCGACGGTCGGCACATCTTCAAAGAGTTTCGTGCCCAAAGTCCAGGCGCCATGTTGAGAAGGGTACATGCCAGTAAGGATACTGGCGCGGGTCGGGGTGCAAGTAGGATTCGGGCAGTAGGCGCGGTCGAAACGCGTGCCTTCCCGGCAAAGCCGGTCGAGCGCGGGCGTGCGGATGCTCGGGTTGGTGGCGCCGAGCGCACTGTAATGATGCTGGTCGGAAGTAATAAGCAGAATATTGGGAGGTTGCAATAAGTTTCTCCATACTGACGGCTTCTCTAATTTTTCAAGGCCCTTAAGTATATTCGACTGGCCGGACATAGGCAAGAAACGAAGCGCTCCCCCAGCATTGACATCTACCAGCAACGAGCCTGGTATTGCTGATTTCCAGTGATGCGCGGTCGCGGACACTTACGACACGTCAACGATCTGTTTGGCTGCCAAGAGTCTTTCGTGCAACGCCGGATAAGCGACTTCCTGAACGCTGACATTTCCATCAATGGCCAGCCCCGCGGCAATCGCCGCGCTCTGCGAGAGAGCCATGAACACGGGCTCCATGCGGATCGAGCCGTGCGCGACGTGGGAAGCCCCGAGGCAAATCGGCGAGAACAGATTCCCGCACTCGCCCTTGCGCGGGATGATGGAGCGGTAGGAGATGCCGTAGGGCTTGGGCGGCACGCGCCAAATCACGCCGTCACCGACGCAAAAACCGAGCTCGGCGACAAAGCGCTGCACGACGTGCGAGTCCATGCCGAATGAGCCAAGGGCGACCGGATCGCGTGCGGATTTCCTTCCCTCACAATCGTGCTGAGTCATCACATAATCCGTAACCATGCGCCGCGCCTGGCGGATGTAGATCATCCACGGCCAGCCGCCGTTGTCGGTGAATTCGTCGTTTGGCAAACCGTAGGCAGCCGTCTTTTTGCGAATCGCCTCCGGCACGCGCGGGTTGTGCGCCAGGGTCCATAAAAACCCGCGAATGTAGGTCTCGTGTTCCTTCTCGATCTCCCGGCGCCGTTCATAGCCGGCTTCGGGATAGTCCCAATTCGCGCCGGGAAGATCCGAGCCAACCGCGTGCATGTTGTTCCAATCCACTTTCTCACTGCCGCCCGCCAGCGGCTCGACGAGCGCGGGCAAGCGTTCATCGCCCGCGTCGAAGTTGCGCAGCAGCAACTCGTGATCAATCTCACGGTAGCCCGTGGGCTTCTCGATCGGAATGCGCAGCTTGGGATCGGCCGTGAGGCAGACGCGATAATTAAATGCCTGAATCTTCCTGTCGCCTTGGCCGTTCTTCAGGTTTTCGATCTTGAACACATACGGCAGCAGGCCGCTGTTGGCGTCGCCGGGCTTGATGTAAGGGTCAACATCCTTGATGAAATGATCCTTGTCGCCCTGTGTGTAATGGACGCGCGGCTGGGTGTCGCCGCGGCGGACGCCGGCCATGTCCTCGCCGTACTGGCTCTCGGATTCGCGGCCCACGGTGCAGGTCACGCCCGCCGCCGCCATTAAATCGCCGACATACGTGGCGTCAACGAACATTTTGCCGCGATAGGTTCTCCCACTGAGCGTGGTGACCGACACAATACGTTTGCCGTCCATTTTCACACCCTTGCCGGAAGTGCGGTCCAGCAATTCGTTGTAAACCACTTTCACGCCGGCATCGGCAATCATCTTCTCGAACACCTGCTTGCCGACGTGCGGCTCAAAACTGCGGATGTAATTCGTCCCGTACGCCGCCGCGATGCTGTCGTAAAACTCCGAGGTAATCCCGCCAAAAGTGCTGCGCCGGCCGAGGAAGTCCGTCGCGCCCAGCCCGCTGGCGCTCATGCCGCCGGGGAAGCCGGTGGGATTTACGAGGATCACCGAGCGTCCCTCGCGCTTGGCGGCGATGGCGGCAATAACCGCGCCGGACGAATCGCCATAGACAACGACGTCGTAGACAGCCGCCTTGCCCGCCAAGGCATTGCGGACAAACGCCCGGGATTCCGCCCGGGGTTCGGCGGTGCCTGCATTCCCAAAATTAATGTTCGACAGCATAAGCATGATGGTCGCTCTTGGGAACTGGATTCTTGCTGTATATCTTATATTTATTCTTTCATCAAGGCAATTCAATGGTCTTCCACGTAACAGTTCACAAATAATGAGAATTTTCATTTAATCGAATTATAAGAAACTCATTCAGTAGGAAAAATTAGGCCAATTTGGACTGTCCGCCCAGGCGGACTGCCGCTTTAAGACCTGGAAGTCATGCCTTAGGCAGATCTGCCTTTGGCGGACTTGCTTCCAGGAAGTTGCCGGAGCAAGCTCCGGCGGCCCAAAGCGGGAGCAAGCTCCCGCAGTCCAAAGTAGTCCCATTCGTATCTCTAATCTATCCTCATCAAGTGTGAACTGTTATCCTCCCACAGCATTGACATTCGCCAGCAAGCTTGTTAATCTGCCCTCCACGGGTAATTTGACTATGCACTCCGGTTTATTGAAAGCCAAATCTCAGACGGAAATGCCCGCCTCCTCCCGCCCGGGGCGGCGGCTTTCCGGCATTACCTGGCGCTCCATTCTGATTTCCCTGCTGATTATCCCGCTGAACGCCTACTGGGTGGTGCAGATGGAGATTATTCGCTACACGGCCCACCCCACCACCATCTCGCTGTTTTTCAATGCGGTCTTCATCCTGCTTTTGCTGACCGGCGCAAACGCGCTCTATGCGCGGCTGCGGCCGGGCCGGCAGTTGACCCAGCCGGAACTACTGGCCATCTACACTATGGTCTGCATCGCCTCGGCGATTTGCAGCCACGATTTCCTCGAAGTGCTGGTGCCGGCTATGGCCTGGCCCTTTATGTATGCCTCGGTGGAGAACAACTGGGCGGAGCTTTTTAACCTGCGCCTCCCGACCTGGCTGTCGGTGCAAGACAAAGCCGTGATGCAGGGCTATTTTTACGGCAATTCGACGCTTTATACCAAGCAGCATCTCCTGGGCTGGGCGATACCGGTGCTCATGTGGACCTTATTTATCGGCCTGCTGTTAGTCGTTATGTTCTCTATCAATACCATCGTCCGCCAGCAGTGGGACAAGCGGGAGGCGCTCACCTATCCGCTCACTTTGCTGCCGCTGGAGATTACCCACCCCGCGGGCAATCTATTTCGCCAGCGCCTGCTCTGGATCGGCTTCGGAGTCGCCGCCTTCATTGATATCGTGAACAGTTTCGCCTACTACCATCCCGACATGTATCATATTCCGATAGATCAGTATGATCTGCCCATCCGTTCCTTGCCCTGGCCATGGAACGCACTGGGGTGGTGGCCCACCACGTTCTATCCTTTCGTGATCGGCCTTGGCATGCTGATGCCGGTGGACTTTCTCTTCTCCTGCTGGTTCTTCTACTTTTTCTGGAAGGCGGAGGTGGTGGCCAGCACGGCGCTCGGCTTCAATACCGGCTTGCCCGATTTTCCTTATCTCAATCAACAGGCCTTCGGCGCCTATATGCTTTTTCCCATTTTGGCGGTCTGGCAGGCGCGGCGGCACCTCGTCGCCGTGGCGCGGCGCGCGCTGGGATTGCCGGGGGGAGCGGACGATACCGAAGAGCCGACCAGCTATCGCACGGCCGTGGTCGGCCTGCTGGTGGGATTCACAGGTCTTATCTTCTTCACCCATGCCATGGGCATGTCCGTCTGGCTCGCCGTGCTCTTTTTCCTGATTTACTTTGCGCTGTCGCTCTCGGTCATTCGGATGCGCGCCGAGTTCGGCTCGCCCATTCACGACTTGCACCAGATGGGGCCGGATTACACCTTGTCCGCGCTCGCCGGCACGGCGAATCTCGGCAAACAGAACCTGGTTGTCATGGCGCAATTCTTCTGGTTCAATCGCGCCTATCGCTCTCATCCCATGCCCTTTCAGTTGGAAGGCGACCGCATGATGGAAAAGGTCGGCGCCCTGGACCGGCGCTATTTCCCGGCCCTGTTGGCGATGGGCGTCTTTGGCACGTTGGCGGGCTTTTGGGCGATCCTGCATCTCAACTATTCCTATGGCGCGACGGCCAAGGCGGCGCTGAGCTTTGGATGGGAAGCTTTCGACCAGCTTGCCAACCGGCTGAATTTCCCGCAGGGCCTCCAGTACGAGCAAATTATCGCAATCATCGTCGGCTTTGTCGCGGCCTTCTTGATGGCGAAGGCGCGCTATGCCATCACCGGCTGGCCCTTTCACCCCCTGGGATTTGCCATCTCCAGCAACTATGAAATCAATATGGTGTGGATGCCCCTGCTGGTCGCCTGGCTTATTAAGATCATTATGCTGCGCTACAGCGGGCTCCAGGGCTTCCGGAAAGCGCTGCCCTTCTTTTACGGCATGATCTTGGGCCAATTCGTGGTGGGCAGTCTGCTCAATCTCATCACTATGGCCCTGGGTATTCAGAGCAGTTATATGTTTTGGGATTAGCCAAGCCCCCCAGCATTGACATCTAACCGGCAAGCTTGCTAATCTGTCCTTCACAGGTAATTTAGTTTATGGATTCCAGCTTTTTGAAATCCCAGTCTCAGACGGAAATGCCCGCGCCTGCGCGCCCGGGGCGGCGGCTTTCCGGCATTACCTGGCGCTCCATTTTAATTTCCCTGCTGATCATCCCGCTGAACGCCTACTGGGTGGTGCAGATGGAGATTATTCGCTACACGGCCCATCCCACCACCATTTCGCTGCTCTTCAATGCGGTCTTCATCCTGCTCGTGCTGACCGGCTTGAACGCGCTCTATGGGTGGCGGCGGCCGGGCCGGCAGTTGACCCAGCCGGAACTGCTGGCCATCTACACTATGGTCTGCATTGCCTCGGCGCTCAGCGGTCACGACTTCATCGAGGTGCTGACGCCCTCGCTGGCTTACTCCTTTATGTATGCCACACCGGAAAACAATTGGGCGGAGCTTTTCAATGCGCAGCTTCCGACCTGGCTGACGGTGCAAAACAAAGCTGTAATACAAGATTACTTTTACGGCCATTCCACGCTCTATACCCGGCAGCATCTTTTAGCCTGGGCGACGCCGGTGCTCATGTGGACCTTGTTTATCAGCCTGATGCTGACCGTGATGTTTTCCATCAATACCATCGTCCGCCAGCAATGGGACAAGCGGGAGGCGCTCACCTATCCGCTCACCTTGCTGCCGTTGGAGATTACTCACCCCGCGGGCCAGCTCTTTCGCCAGCGCCTGCTCTGGATCGGCTTCGGCGTCGCCGCCTTCATTGATATCGTGAACAGCTTCGCCTACTACCGTCCCGATATGTATCATATCCCGATAGATCAGTTTAATCTGCCGACCTATACCTTGCCTTGGCCCTGGAACGCGGTGGGCTGGCTGCCCATCACGCTCTATCCCTTCATGATCGGTATCGGTATGCTGATGCCGGTGGACTTTCTCTTCTCCTGCTGGTTCTTCTTCTTTTTCTGGAGGGCGGAGGTGGTGGCCAGCACGGCGCTCGGCTTCAACACCGGCTTGCCGGATTTTCCCTATCTCGAACAGCAGGCTTTCGGCGCCTATATGCTTTTTCCCATTTTGGCAATCTGGCAGGCGCGGCGGCACCTGGTTGGCGTGGCGCGGCGGGCGCTGGGATTGCCGGGCGGCGCGGACGATACCGGCGAGCCGACCAGCTACCGCACGGCCGTGGTCGGCCTGCTGGTGGGATTCATAGGGCTGGTCGTATTTTCCCGCGTCATGGGCATGTCCGTCTGGCTCGCCGTGGCCTTTTTTGTTATATACTTCGCGCTGGCTATCTCGATTATTCGCATGCGCGCCGAGTTCGGCTCGCCCATCCACGACCTGCACTGGACCGGGCCGGATTATACGCTCGCCAATCTTGGCGGCACGGCGAATCTCGGCAAGCAAAACCTTATCGTTATGGCGCAATTTTTCTGGTTCAATCGCGCCTATCGCTCTCATCCCATGCCCTTTCAGTTGGAAGGCAACCGCATGATGCATAAGGTCGGCGCGTTGGACCGGCGCTATTTCCCGGCCATGCTGGCGATGGGCGTTTTCGGCATTTTGGCGGGCTTTTGGGCGGTCTTGCATATCAACTATGACTATGGCGCGCGGGGGAAGGCGGCCATGAGCTTTGGATGGGAAGCTTTCGAGCAACTCGCCAACTGGTTGAATTTCCCGCAGGGCCCCCAGTATGAATACCCCATAGCTATCGCCGTGGGCTTTCTTATTGCCTTCTTGATGGCCAAAGCGCGCTATGCCATCCCCGGCTGGCCCTTTCACCCCCTGGGCTTTGCCGTCTCCAGCAATTTTGAAATTCACCTCGTATGGATGCCCCTGCTGGTCGCCTGGTTCATCAAGGTCGCTATTCTGCGTTACAGCGGGCTGCAGGGCTTCCGCAAGTCCTTGCCTTTCTTTTATGGTCTGATTTTGGGTCAGTTCGTCGTGGGCAGCCTGCTGAATATCATCACTATTGCTATGGGCATTCAGGACAGCTATATGTTCTGGCAGTGAGCAATACGAAATCCACTGCCATGTATAAACTGGTGAAAGGCCTGCTCAAGCGCGGCGCGCCCAGCCGCGGCGCGCAAATTAGAAGACGCGGGAGTGTTGAAAAAGGCTTGGCCTCCGCGTTTTTACGGATATTGTGCTCTCAGGAAAGACTGCGAAATTTCAATTCTCTGGATTTTTCAACACTCCCGCATTCCCTGATTTCGTAATTTCCTTTTAAGGAAAGTTAAGAATAATGAAATCTTCAATAGATGCGTATGAAATACCAGCATTTGAGAAGTATTATCCGTTGTTCTGTTGGGGAGTCTTAATACTTATGATTATCGGCATGATAACCGCTGCTCGATATAATCTCTGGGTAGACAAACGCCACCCAATCACACTCCATCAAGCGATACTGATTGTAAGCCTTGCCCTACTTTTTGCCATTGGAATCTCGATTCGATACTGGTTTGTTGATGCGCCGTATCGCGTAGTTTCTCTGCAATGGAATGACGAAGAAATAACGCTAACACCTCAGCGAGGTAGCAAGGTGTTTCTGCATTGGTCCGACATTTCTAACGCCCAGCTGCCGTCTTATTCCGGACCTGAATATGCGAATGGCGCTCATTACTATCGTGCTTACCTCTTTGTATCAGGTGGAAATCCTGCCTATGTTCTTCCTTTATCTTATAGCGAATCATGCAAGCGATTTATCAATATTTTGCAGGAACGTGTCCCTAATTTCCTAATTTCTTAATTCCCTCAAGAAAGAAGAAAAGGAAATGAAATCCTTCGCGGAAACTCGCCTTAGTGCTATATTGGTTTTTGGCTCGGCAGTGATATATTATTTTCTAATTCTAAGCAAAATAGAAAATTTTTGCCTTGCATGGAGTCTTGCCCCAATTTATCTGATTCTTGCCGGACTCTTTTATTTTTCCTCTCGGAAAATTGAGAGGAAATCCCTCCGCAGATTATATAACATTATTGTGGCATGTCTAATAGTCGAAAGCTGCTATCTTATGTCTGCTTTACCACCATTATTTATATACATAGAAAATCATCCTATACTTTCTGGAAGAGTCCTTATATTTTTACTTATTTTGCTTTTTATTATTGTTCCATGTCACATTTATCTGGCGATGAAGTCCTTTATTGAGAGCCGGGATTAATGCATAATTAGGGGACAGCAATCGCATTTTTGCATCTGGAAATAGTTCGCGTCCCCTAACCCGAATAATTCATGATGAGATCAGATTTGCGACTGAATGTTTTTGGGGGCGGGGTTCGTGAACCCCGCCGGCGGGCTTTAAAAAGCCCGCCCCCCACAGCAGCCCTATCTTCCAGGTGAATTTTTAGGGGTAATTTCGCGGAGGCCCATGACCGGATATCCCATCCCTCCCGCTGGCTTGCCCGCCGTGGCGGGGAGGGTCGCTCCTATCCTTCCCGCGAGTTAGTTTCGACTCGCGGGAAGTTCAGCCGTCCGCGACTTATCGCTCAAATACTTTTGGAGGAAGTCGAACCTCCCGCGGGATAAGACAAACCCATTCGAGTTCCTCAGGGCAGGCCCGCGGGAGGGCTGGGGTGGTCCTTCCCGCGAGTTTGTTTCGACTCGCGGGAAGTTTTTTAAATTGCAGAGCGATTTGCTTTTCCAACTATTTGCCCTAAAATTCCGGTCAGCGCAGGATATCTCAGGCAAACTGCCGGCGAGACCCCTCGACAAGCTTCGGGATAAACGCCGGCGCTACAATTTTTCCCCCGGATTTCTCGTCTCTGATGGCATACTGCCGAATTCCTGACCCAACTGGGATGTGTAGCCCGAATAATTCATTATTCGGGCTAATCCTGCGCCTGCTCAAGCCTCCGCAGCTTCATGGTTCCCGCAACCAGCGGCACGCGCACCAGGCCGTGGCGGTCCGGATGTACCGTTTGGGTGCTGACGGATCCGTCCAAAGCGGTACTGCTCACCTGCCATGTAGCGCGCGGCAGGCCCACTAACAGGGGCCGAGAAATTGCCGAGTTACATTCAATGGTGAATGCATCCCGCGCCGCTTCAATATTCAGATGAGCGTCATGAAAGAGGATTTTATCAATCCGCAGACTCGGCCAGTCCGCGGGCAGATTCGGTTCCAGTGTAAAGCCCTCCATCCCCGGGGTGAATCCCAGGAACCCGTAGAGCATGACTTGCGGCACCAACACGCTCTCGACGAATTCGCAGTCAACGCCCAGGCCGCCTATTCCGTAGTTTCCGCCTTGCAGTTTGCCCCGGCCGGGCTTTGAATAATACGCGGCATAGCCGCCCGCGCGCTGCACATCGTCAAGCCAGGCGATGATGTCGCGCAGCCGCTGCCACGCATTGTCCGGCCCGAGCACGCGCAGCCGCGCCATGAGGTCGAAGTAGGAGAAGCCCAGCACGCCGCCGCCGTCCTGCACCTGGCCGCCGAATTCAAGGGACTCAGGGCCATTCCAGCCGAAGGTGTACCATTCGATATTGCGCAGCGTGGAGGCGCGGGGCGTGCAGCGCCACCAGTAGATGTCCGCGCCCTGCGAGGTGTCGCCCGCCACCGTTCTTTCACCACTGATCCACGCGAGGATCGAGCGCGCCTGTTTATCGGTGGCGAACCCATAAGTGATCGCTTCTTCATTGACGAAGGTATAGCCGAAATCGTGGGCCGTACCGGTGCTGTCAATCACGGCGACGAACCGGCCCGTCCGGTCGTTCCAAAACACGCGGCCTGCGTGCGCCTTGACCTTCGCGGCGTGGCGGCGCAAGGCCGCCGGAGTGAAACTGTCGTCGCCCCGCGGAATGTTCCATTCGGGATGCTTACTCACCGCCTCCTCAAGTCCCGCCAGCGCCAGCAGCGCGTCGTAGTAGTAGATCGTCGCCAGGCAGTCCTTGCCGCCGAACGGCAAGATGTCCCAGTAGTTGTTGCCAATGCCGAGGCCATAGAATATTTTCTTGTTCGGCGGCGGCGCGATGCCGCTGCGCCCGTCGTGGCCTATCCAGGGGGTGAGGATGAGATGGTGCTTTTTCGCGCCCAACTCGGTCATGCAGAACTTGATCGCCTTGCGCAGCCGGTCCAGGTTCGCGCGGACAAACTCGAGGTCGCCGCTCCACTCCGCGTAATCCACGCTGCCCCGCACATAGGCGCTGTTGTTTACATTCTGCCGCGAGTCCATGGCGGTGTTGATGCCATGAATGACGATGCCGGCGGCCGGGGCGGCGGGAAGGGAGAATCTCAGGCCCGTGATGCTGTCCTCCACGCGATAGGCCTTTGACCGGTAGATGGGAATGTTCACAAAGGAATATCCGCCATACACGATGCCATCGCTCGGGGAGAACTGCATACTATGGGCCGCATCGAACGAACTCATGCCGGCCGTCTTCCATTGCACTGAGCACGCGGCCTTGGAGGGAAGCGCTGTGGCCTCCCATTGGAGCCGGATAAACGGCGCCACCAGCGCCTTGACCGTCATGGGCGGTGTGATAATCGCGGCCTCGCCGTCGAGCAGGCGCACCTTCCAGCCCGTCTTCGTGCTGCACGACTCGGTGCGCGCATGTTCGAGCGTCCAGCCCTCCGTGGTGGTGGTAACCGGCGCCCAATTCTTGGGCAATTGAAGCGGCAGGAAATGCCAGCCCATGCCTCCGCCTTGCGTCCAGAACGGAAAGGGCCAGCCCTCGCTGTGGCCATAGCCCTGATGCTGATGGGTGGAGACATAGCCCGCGGCATCCATTCTCCTCGCCGGCAATGTCTCACGATACCTGGCGCGGATTGATTCGACGGAGGGCTCTTTCTCCACGTCCGGCCAAAGCACCGACCGGGGAATCCACTGGTCCCAGGGCGTCGCCCAGAGCGAAGCGGGCATGCGTACGCGCTGGAGATCGAGCAGTTCGTTGAGCCGGGCCATCTCGGCCTCATGCCCGGGCACAATAAAATGACCCGGCCCATTCCTGGGCGCGGCGGCTGCAGTCATAGCTGCTCCTATGAGTAATATTAGTAGCACGAACAGCCCGAACCATCTTTTCATATGTTTCAACATGTTATACATATCCTACGAGACGTAATTGCAGGCGATCCGGGGGAAAGTTATCCCGCGTCGCGCATCCTGAATCCGTTTAGTCCGAATAATTCATAGAATTAAAGTAGAAGTGGTTGGGGGCGGGCTTTGTAAAGCCCGCCGGCGGGGTTCACGACTCGTGCTTCGTAGCGAAGAAGCATCGCTACTTCGCA
>Ga0315288_10003223_pt1 | contig 20846 bp, 18 predicted proteins | sample YL17G11_20_MG_FD_203454 | JGI IMG/M metagenome (GOLD analysis project Ga0315288, IMG submission 203454) | Sediment microbial communities from Yellowstone Lake, YNP, Wyoming, USA - YL17G11_20 | ecosystem: Environmental > Aquatic > Freshwater > Lake > Sediment | place: USA: Wyoming | collected...
CCACAGGCGCTCCATAGACCCTCATCGTAAGCACGACAGCGCCGATCTCGCTGGCGTAAGCAGGCTTGAACGTCTGCCCCACGGCATTGCCAGTAGTCGGCACGTTGCGGTAAGCGTCGACAGAGCCGTCATAAGTTGCCAAGAGGGTCGTCATGTTGAGGGTCTTGGGTACGACGGTGGCACCCTCGGTCATCGCCATGCGGAACTCGCGGCGACTGCCCGACTCGTAACGGTAGGTCTCACGGTCTGCTACGCCGGCCTGATCGGTGACGTTGGGCAACTTCACCCGCTTGCCCGCGCCGCCGAGTTCAACCACATCCCCGGTGTTGGGTTCAACGAGGTTAGTCTTCACCCTGTCGCCAAAGTAGCCTGAGTTGGCGTTGAGGTCTGCATTGGCTGTGTCAGCGGCGTTGCGGATCAGGAGGATGTTGCCCGTAGGGTAGGCCTTCAGGAGAATCTTGTCGCCCAGGAGGAGCTCGAGCAGCGCCGTGAGGCGTGCGTTAAACGTACCGCCCAGCGCCGCGAAGTCCATGTAGGCGTTATCATTGGGATTCCGAACCTGGAGAACCCCCGCGGCGTTCTGCAAAAAGAGATCGTAGATGCTGGTTCCGTCAAGGAGCCCGAAGTCCTTGACGCCCTCAGCGAGGGCCTGGCGCACCAGTACCTTGAAGTCGCCAAAGTTCCTCTGTATCGCTCTCAGTGTGGGGTTCACGGTGTCTCCTGAAGGATCAACCTCAGCGACCCCAGGATGTCGGGGCGCTCCGCCTGCGAGAGATCGGGAATGATCCTCTCGATCATCACCTGGTAGGTCGTCACGAGGTTGCCTATCGTCATGGTGATGGGCGTCGTCTTCCCATAGAGTGTGTCGAGAGCGGCCAGCAGGTGGTCGTATGCGCCGTAGTTCTTAGCCCAGTCTTCGACATCGATCGCCATCTCCCACCGCCACCGTAGGCCCCGACGCTTGAACCAGATCGGCGTGAACCAGAGGATCATTGCTGTCTTGGTTACGGTCGCCCCCCTGGTCAGGCTTATCCGAAGGTCGATCACCCTGAAGGCGATGGGTGTTGCGTGAAGGAGGGTCGCTGAGGAGCGGGCAACAGTGTTGATGCCCGCTGCGCTGAACTCCGCCCACGTCGAACAGTTGTTGAGCGAGTAGGATGCCTGGATTGCCTCATCCCCAGTACCCGCCTCCGGCAGGTCGTACCCAATCTCCACGCCGAACAGCATCCCCGTTTCACTAGGCATCGGGGCAAAGGTGGGCATGACGCGGTGGTACGTGCCGCTGGCATACCGGCCGCCTGGGGGCCTGACCCCGCCACGGGGCATGTAGAACGGGTAGATGTAGCTCGTCGTTGCGTCGTAGCACATGAGGAAGCAGGCTGAGACATACCCCTTGCCCGACTCGCCCAGCCGGCCGATGTGGAGGGCGTAGGGTTTCTGGGCCACCGTGAGGATGGGCTGCCAGCTCTCCCAAGCGTTCGGATATGGGGTTGTTGGCACGAATCCAGTCTTCTGCGCGATGGTCTGCCGTGTGCCTTGCTTCGCGCCCGCGCTCTGCCCCGGTACGGTACAGACCAGCAGCGTCGTGGCCCCCGCCGCATCTTCGGCGAGGGCTATGATGTCGCCCTTGTCAGCGGCGAGATACACGATCTTGGTGAACTGTAGCGCCAGGTTAGGGGGGAGGCCAAGCCACTGAATGTCCTCATCCGTGACGCGCCAGATGCCTCCCGGCGACCCGTCACACACCACTGGGTCCGAGCCAAGCAGACAACCGCAGGTCAGACCCTCTAGCCCGGGGTAGTAGTCAACGCTGGCGGCGTTGGTTGTGCCGCGCATACTCTCCCAGTTTAGTTCGGCCAGCCTTCCGCCCTTGAGGAACCATATCGAGCGGCTGGTGTACTCGGCGGTGAGGAACACGATGCGCCCGCCGCCGGTTGCCTCGCAGAAGGTGACGGTCTGGCTGGCAGTGTTGAACCCGTAGACCTCGCCCGTGCGCTTGCCGACCAGCACCCAGTAGGTCTCACCAAACCCCTGCCTCTTACGGACAGTCGCCAGCGCCTCGCCCTGAAAGGTGCCGTGAGTGGGCCATGTCGCCCCACCATCATCAGAGTACCGGAGGTAGAAGTCTGCGGCTGCCGCTGCTCCCGCCGCCCATAGGCGGGCGGCCGTGGCCTTGTAGAGGGCAACGATGGCAGCGATTTGCGTAGCCCCTGTGATGGTAGCTACTGGGTTGCCCGCGCCCTCGTTCGCAAAGCCGATGGTGCCCGCGTCGGAGCGCCAGATCGTGTTGCCCATCGGTAGTATCTGGCGCGGGTCTGAGCCGTCCGCCGGCGCATAGGACAGGCCGACGTTCGAGGGGCATATCGCGGGAACCGTGTCGGCGGTGCTGGTCTCAGCGTCTTCCGGCCCCGTGGGGAGCACGAGGTAGCCGCTATCACCCATGAGGCCACCGGAGCGGTAGCCCTGCTTGGGCAGGTCGCTGTCCCAGAACTCCTGCCCTGCCGGACCCGAGAAGTCTCGACAGGGCGTGCGGTAGATACCTGGTGCCGACACCTCAGAGGCAGAGCCGATGAGGACAGAGGGAGGCTGGTCAGGGAGGGACTCGGTAGGGTTGAACCCTATAACGGGAAACTTCGTGCCGTCGAGGTCAACTATCAGAACCGCCATCGTCAGCGGCTCCCGTCACGCTGTCCGAAAGACGGTGTGCGGCTGTCCCAGGGCCAGCGCACGCTCAGCCAAAAGGCGGCTCATCCACCGCTGCCGTGAGGCGGCGTAGGGGTTCGGGTCCATCTGCCCCGGCATGGGCGCTCTTGATGCCTGGCCCTCGCGCCACTGGCCCCACAGCAGGTCGAAGCACTCATAGGCGGAGGCCGCCACAGCCCAGTCTAGGGGAACCTCGGTGGTATCTGATAGCGCGCTCAGGGCCGTGTACGGCTGGTACTCCTCGTACAGGTAGAGGTAGTCACCCAGCATCCCAGGGAACCGCAGGACAACGCCGCCCGTACCCCGTGTCGCCACCTTCTCAACGCCCGTGACCTCCTCTAGTTGCCATGACCCAGGGGGCTCGTAGGGGCTGCTCACGGCCCGGTGAGCACGGTACACGCGACCCACACGGTTCGCGCGGTTGGTTCGGTCGGGTAGCACGACCTCACGTGCGCTCTCCTGCGTGAGGGCAACCCAAGCCCAGTACACATCGTCGGCAGCAGTCGCCACACCCAAGCGAATCTGGACAGCGCGGCAACCAGTGGGGACAACAAAGGAGTTTCGTAGAACTTGCCAGGTCACACCTGGTAGGGCAGTACCTCCATCACCTGAGAGCGATATCGTGGCCGCATTGGTCACGTCATAGACAACCAACTTAGGCGTGTGCGTGGCCCCGCTCTGCGAGCGGCAACAGCATACGATAGCGAGCTGGTCGTTGGGCTGAACAGCAATCTCCTGATACGCATAGCCAGCGAGTGACGCGTTTGTCACGCCTAGTGCCTGCCGAACAGGGGCACCCTCCGCCATAGCCGCTTTGGCTAAAGCTGCGCTAGTTGCTGCCGTCCAGTCCGCGTATCCCGTCTTCTCCATGTCCCCGTCTAGGAGAATGGCCAGCGGGACAAGCACACGCCGCGCACACCACTGCGTCAGGGCGCGGTTCACGCACTCCTTCACCCTGTCCACGTGCCCAAAGTCTGAGTTCCAGACCTGGAAGGTGTCGGCGATAGTGAGGGCACCCGCGAGGTCGGGTGCAACGCTCAGTATGCCGGTGGTCTTGGGCGGCTCGGCCTGGACGTAGGTGTGATTGCCCGCTCGCGCCCCGCTGGTGATGAGGATGGGGGCGCCGATGGAGATCGCAGGCGAGACAAGGCCGAGCATCCGCTGGGAGTCAGCGATCGTGGCGGCTGTGCCCGCCGCTGTCGCTATCCCAAGCCTGCCCAGACCCGTGCGCTTCGCCAGCTCCTCAAGGATAGCCAGGTAGGTCGTGCTCACCGGCTACGCCCACGGCTCCTGCTTGCGCTCGCACGCCCACGCCCACGGCCTGCCAACGATGCCTCCATGCGCTGAAAGCGCAGGCCGCCGCCTGGAGCGCTAGTCTTCGCGCCGCCCCTAGCCGCCCGGCTACGGCCCTTGCCTGCCATCGCCTGGAAGCGGGCCTTCCCGTACTTCTTGCGGCCTATGAACGCGGCCAGGGCGCCGGGGCTTCTGACCTTCGCCATGTTCGTCTCCCCATGCGGCTAGGGGGCGGACTCACGCCCGCCCCCGTCCGCTTATGACCGGCAGGGCACCTCTTCCCACAGAACCGAGTACACCACGAGGGGGGTTGTGCCGGCACCACCCGTGGCCTCTAGTGAAACTGTACATCCGGGCGGGACAATGATTGACCCGTCCACGCAGTCTTCCTTAGACCAGGGTTCGCTGACTGAGGTGGCTAGCCACGGTGGTATGGAAAAAGCGACTCGGGCCACTGTCGGCGTTGCCGGCAGGGTAGCCGTAGTGAGGGGCTTTCCCTGGGCCACACCGCCGTCCAGTTTGCCGTTGACTGCCGTGATCGCCGTTCCGGTCGTCGCTGCGGCGGCCCTGTTGACGTTGGCAACCCAGTTCACAACTCCAGCGGCGAGCGACCCGGAAACGTAGGCTATACGCGCTCCGAGAATCACGAGGTCAACGCCCGAGGCCACCGGGTTGTACAGCGAGAAGGCCGCCGTAGTGCCAACAGCCGTACCAGGTGCCACACCCGTTACTGCTGTCGCTGCGTGAAAGAGATTCCCCCGCATCGCGGGCTCGTAGAGCGGAGCGTGCGCGCCACCGACGATCACCTCGCCAGAGTTCCCAGCGCGCGGCACCAGAACGTCGCCGTTGCCCCGCGATTGGGGTCCGACTACAGCTTGAAAGGCATCAGTGTATCCCATAGGTGTTCTCCTTCTTGCGGTTCAGCTACTAGGACAGCGCACTGCCATCAGAGCTGACTACCCGCCATACCAGGGTCGAGCCTGAAGCGACGGCCTTCAGGAACATCGTGTCGGTCACGTCCGCCATCGTCATGATGGTGTTGCCGGCGGCGTTGATTGCCGCTGCGGCCGTGATGACGCAGGTGCCGCCGTCCGTCTTGATGAACAGCCAGAGTTCCTGACCCTCGAAGGTCGGCGCGGCCAGTGTCCGCGTCTCAGTACCAGCCGTGACGATGGGGCACCACCCCGACTTGTCAACAGGGATCGCTCCCGCGTTCCCGGGGTCAGCGATCTTTGCAGTTGGTTCAGTCATCTCTCCTACTCCTACATGACTTCGATTACAACGGTCGCGGTGACTCCTGTGTGTCCCGTACCAGCGGCCGTCGTCACTTTGATCGTGATCACGTCGCTCGCCACGCAATTCAGCACGTCCGGCAACTTGTTGGCGAACGCGCCCGTTGAGGCGTAGCCCAGCGTGGGCATGTTCGCCGCCGTGGTGAACATCGTGGTCCCGTTCTTCTGGACGTCCAAGATGTCGCTCCCTGAAGTCCCACCTGCGCCCGCTGCTGAGGCAACGACGGCAGAAATACGGCCAGCAGGGAACGGGTAGACAACAGACGCCAGGAGATCGTTGGCTGCCACGGCGGCAGTCTTCACGCCCGTCACGAGGACTATCCGGCGTCTCGTTACGGGGGAGGTAATTCCAGCCATTTACATTGCTCCTTCCAGGGGTTCCTTCGACCTCGCCCTCACCTGGTCGTAGATTTCGTCCACGTGCCCCCCGATGTACTGAAGGGTCGGGATAGCATCGGCAGGCAGGGGCTCGCTAGGTCTTGGCTTCACCCCCAAGTCACTGTGTAGTTGCCGAGATGCGAGTACAAAGTCTTCCGGCACCTCTCTGGGCTTGTCCGCAACGAAGCGGGCCTTAGCGAGGTAGAGGTCGTCACCGTACCGCTCTAGGAACGGGCAGACGAATGGCCCATGTAGGTCCACGCTTGTTACAAGCCGCCTTCCCTCTCGGCACAGCCTCTCGACCCATCTCACTATCGCCTGCCGCGTCGCCTGCTCCGCAAGACCAGGACGGGTCTTCGGCGGCAGGAGGATTTGCAGAGCCCGGCTCTGGCCTCCTGGGTCATGCCACAGATAGGCTTTCCTGGGCAAGAGTGCGCTCCTCCGCAAGCGCGTCCAGGGCCGCCCGCATCTCGGGCGGAACCATAGAAGCCTTGCGTGCGATGTCCTCGGCCACAAACGCCTGGCGAAGACTCTGAGGCGTGAGTACAACTTCCTCTGCCGCGACCCTCTCGAGGACTTTCGTGAGTCCCTTTGCACGTTCGCGCCAGAAGACCCGCTCCTCACGCTTCATCTCGGTTTCCTTGGCGGCGTCAAGGGCTTCCTGCCGCTGTGCGCGGATTTCCTCCACGTATGGGTCGCGCCGCTTGGCGATCTCTCGACACACCATTTGGCACGATTCCAGTGTTGGAGGAGCCGTCACAACACGGATGCTAGAGCCCTCGACGATCTGGGTAAGGAGGACGTGGCCCGCCCGTTGCGTAGCGTCTCGGGCGTCGCCGGTAGACACATCCGCAACCAGGATCGCCTCGCCTACCAAGACCCCCGTGGGCTGTAGGTAGTACCCGTCGCACAGATTCCGAAACGCCTTGAACTTGAAGGCAGCCATAGAGTCCTCCTACTTGCCGAGTAGCTCGTACCCGTGATCCTGCCGCATGACCTTGATGCCGTAGACCGCAGGGAAGACGATCTTCCGCGACTGGGTGTCAGGGTCGTCAAGAACCCAGGCGGTTCCCACACCCTTGCGGATGACTAGGGCCAGCGCCTCGCGGTGGATGATGCCGTTCACGTGACCGGAACTTCCCGCCTTGACGTTCGTGGTGTCAAAGAGGTTCAGGCCGTAGATCGACCCGAAGTTGCGGTCGTTGATCGGCGTCTGCCCGCCCCGGTACTGGGCGTTGGTCCACTTGTCCAGCTTCAGGAACTCGTTCTTCACCGTGGGGTACATGATGAAGGCACGGTCTTCATTCGGCACGTTGGCGACATCGAGAGCGTCCACCGCCGTCAGCACGTTGTCATCCGACATCGTTGCAGCGTCACTGCCAGCGGTCGCGGTGTAGGTGTCGAGCTCGGCCAGCGTGTCGGCGTCGATCTTGACCAGCACGGTGTCGATGGCGCCCTGCCGGTACAGGGTCTCCAGGTCCATCGCCTGCACGCACGTCTCGTAGAAGTCGAAGGCGAGGGCCGCGTAGCTCCACTTGTTGATGTTGATCGTTACCTTGGTCGGGGTCTCACTCCAGTAGGTGGTCGTCTTGAACCCTGGTGCCAGAGCCATCGTGGCGACGGTAGGCCGTGCGACGGGCACAACATCAATGTTGTCGCCCAACTTCACGGCCTCGTAACGCCGATCCGCAACCTTCTCGGCTATCAGCTTCGGCATCCGATACCGGATCACCAGTTGGCTCAGGATGTCAGGGTTAAAGGCAGCCCCCTCTGTTTCGGTGAAAGGGCCTTGTGCCATTGGTTACACTCCTCTAGGTCGGATACCCTGTTCCTTCATGTACTGCTCGAACTCCTCATTGGACATCCGACCCAACTCGTCCGAGGCGACCTGCGCCGGCCTCGGCCCAGATTCGATCTTCCCGCCTCGGTGCTGCGCTAGGATTCCCAGGACTTTCGCCAGCCTCTCGTTCACCCCAGCATCACGCTCGGCCTGTTCCTTCAGGGCAGCGGGTGCGTGCTCGATGGCGCCTCGCTCCACGGCCTTGTGGTAGACGCGGGCGTACTGCTGCATTCGGATGGCGGCAGGCTGGCCCTTTACAGAGGCGATGTCCCGCTTGTCCTCCTCCGTCAGTTGGACGGGTAGCGCATCGTAGGAGTGCGAGAGCTCGGCATCCCTCAAGGCTTCGATCCAGCCCACCGTCAGGTTGCGGTACTGTTCGACCGCTCCCCTACGCGCAGCGGGATCGGCGGCGGCCTCGATAGCCTGCTCGGCCTGAGCCACAGCCACGCCCCACTGCTGGTTGATCGTTCCCACTTCCGTTTCGAGGGAGGTCTTCGCCGTCTGTGCATTGGCGATGCGCTGACTCTCGCTCCTGACGTATTCCTTCACACCGGGCAGGTTTTCATACCCGTAGACCTGGACTAGGGCCTCTACGTCCTCTGGTTGGAGGAGTTCACGTAGAGACTCGCTTGGGAGTTTCCCTGGCTCCTGAACCGGCTTGCCGTCCTGGGGCGAGCCTGGGGCGTCGGCGGGTGGCGCCAAGACCCCAAGGGGATCGCTCGCAGAAGGTTGGGCGGGCTCAGTCTTTGGCTTCGCCATGTTGGCTTACTCCTGTTCTCTTGTGGGGGCCGCAGAGGCGCGGTCACGACTCAGCGGCCCCCACAAAGCAGAAAGCGCGGCTTGCGACCGCGCTTTCTTACGTTATAGACCCACTCTATGAGCCTGTCAAGTGGTATCGAATCCCACCATACGGCTTGACAGGCGGTGGGCATGTGCGCCTACAATGTTCCTGCCCCGCCAGGAGGGAACGTCATGCTAGGTGATCGCCGGTTTGAGGTTCGGGAAGGGGACCTGCTCGGCATATTCGTCGCGATACCGACCTCCTTCGTCGTCTTGTGGTTTGCTACCGTTCCGTTCGGCGACTTCCCCCACAGAGACTGGTTCCTCCTAATGGCGTCAATACTGGTGGCGTTGTCGCCCTACTGGCTGCCCTGGTTGCTGCCCGTCAAGTGGGCAGACTGGATCAGAAGGAAGTGGAACTACCGTTAATGCTCCCCCCTGATCCCTGGTATCGCCTCACCAGGAGCGGCTAGGTGCTCCTTGTAGTACGTCCTCGCCGCGTCCGTCAGGAACTTCGTCGTGTAGCCCCAGTAGACCAGGTAGGCGTCCACGTTGGGCCACGTCCGCCGGTAAGAATCCGTCATACTGTTGGTCGTGTTACCACGCGACTTACTCATGTAGTCTGCCAGGGCTGGGATCGCGGCCTTCGCTGCGCTGATGGCCTCCTGCGAGTAGCCTAGAGACTTTGTGTAGTCGCCGTAGGTCTTGAACGGCGCGAGTTGGGGGTCGGCCTGTGCCCTTTTCCACAAGGCGGGGCCGATGTCCCAGTACCCTATCGGCGTCCCATCTATAGACGAACGCGCCATCCCGATCTCGGTCTGGCCTTCCCGCAGTCTCTTCATAATCTCGGGAGCGTACAGTCCGGTGTTCTGTTGCCAGATCAGTTGATCCTGCGGAGTCATCTTGACGAAGAAGTTGTCGATGGCGGCGCTGCGTTCCTCCAAGAGGTCGGGGGTTGTCACGCCTTCATACGGTCGCACGGCCTCACCGTAGGCCCGAAACAACTCTTGCACACGGTTTAGGGTAGGGTTCTCGGCAACCCGTTGCTGGCGCCCTTCCATGACCTGCCGGTACTCAGGCCGCGCCTCTATGGTCGCCAACTCCTGAAGGTAGGTGTCCTTCCGGCCACGTGCATACTCCACGAACCGAGCACGTGTTTCGGGCGTCCCAGCCGCCCCCACCAACTCCAGGTAAGCCGTGTCGAGGTCGGCATTGTACTTGTCCGTGGCGTTGCGTTCGTCCCGCTCCAAGAGTGCCCACGGCTGGTTACGGCTCAGGGCTTCCTTAAACTGGTCGTCGGCGAGTTTCACTACGTCTGGGTGATTCGCCAGCGACAGTTGGTGTTCGGCGGGTGTCGCCGCGTCCCAGTCCACGCCGTTGTCCTCTTGGGATATGCGGTCCAGCGATTCCCTCAGCGGGGCCGGCCAGTACGCCCCGCCCAGCCACTCGAAGGCCAGGCTCGCTTGCCAGGACCCAAGTGTGGGGCGCGTCTGCTCGTCAATGACGCCCTGCGCGACGATGGGAAGAACGGATGTGACCATGAACAAGGCCCTATCCGGCACACCTTTGAGCGGCTGCCCAAACATCTGCGCCCCGCGCACCTGTTGGTATGCGACACTCAGCGGCCAGTTAAGGCGGGACACCGCCATACCCGCGAGCCGGTCATAGTAGCCTGCCGCGATGTCCCCTGGGGTGTTGGCGAAGAGGCGCATGAGCGTCCTGATCTGACCCGCCGAGCTGAACCAGCCGCCAGGCACACGCATCGCTAGGAAGTTCACATCACGAGGGTCAAGCGACGTGTGCTGACCGCTGACGCGTGAGATCGCTTCTGCGAGGCCCGCTGCGCCAGCCACGTACTGCATGAGGAACCACGTATTCAGGATTCCCTCGGGATCGCCCATGAGTGCCGTTGGTGTCTTGCCCAGGAGGGCGACGTGGGCGCGCAGGAAGCGCGGGGTAAGGATGGTGGCACGCTCCCATGCCCCAGCAGCCAGGTGCATCTCCGCAGGGTTCACCTTAGCGAAGGCGTCCATCGCGGAGCGGACCGCGTGCTCTGAGAGCTCCTTATCCGTCATCTGCGCGATCTGCCAGGGGGGAATCTTGGTGATCGCTGGCCCTTCTCCCTCGCCAAACCCGAGCATCCGCATCCCGCCCTTGATCGCCTTGAGCACGTCGTAGTTGAGCTTTGCGCTCCGTACCGCGCCGAAGTTGATAGCGCCCTCGTAGGCCGCATCATTGAACGCCTTGAGGCCGGGGATAAACTCAGTCGCCATCTTGCCAGCGTTAGGTCCGATGGTCGTGTACTCGTACTTCTGAAAGAGTGACCCGCCGTTCCTTACGAACCAACGCACGTCCTGGCTGGTGGCAATCCATTCACGCCGAGCGGTTGGACTGACGATAACACCTGCCCAGTCCTTGAAGTTGCGAATCCAGTCAATCGGGTGAGCCAGGGGGTAGCGTGTCCCGATGAGGGTGAACATCGACCAGTCAAGGTTAAGGATAACGTCGCGTACAGCCATCACACCTTTGAGGACCGCAGGATCAGTCGTCCCCACCAGCATCTTCTGTAGGGAATCGGCAACCTCGGTTCTCCACACCGCCCGACTGGCGGGTATGGTCACACCGCGCACGGTGATGGGCATGTCCCCGACGTGTCCGGGAAGCCCTTGGACACCCCGCCAGCCACCGATCTTGACCAACTCGCCGTCGCGTGCAGCAGGAGCAGCCGCATCAAGCAAGTCCTTCGTGGCCCGTAGGTTCGCAGCCTGCTCGAAGCGCGACATAAGCAACTCGCCGAAGTTCAGGCTATCGGGTTTCATCGGCTCGGTAATGATGCGCGTGATGGTGCCCCGTTCTACGGCGTCCCCCACCTTCAGGGCTTGCCCTTCGAGTGGGAACCAGCCAGTCGCGCCGGTCTTGGGATTCTCCCAGACGGCGCTGCCGTTCCTGGTACGGTTCCACCACTCGTAGATCGTCGGGCCTCGACGGGTTCCCAGGATGGTCGCCCCGCCCATGTCCATGCCTTCACGTAGAAGGCCGTTGCGGTCGAGCCATCCAGCATAGGCGTGGCGCACGTAGTTCTCATTCCACGTGCCCACCGAGATCCCCCTGGCCTGCAAGGTTCGCAGGTCGGCGTTCTGGTACTCCATGAGCGACTTGATGGCCTGCGCCTCCGGCTTGCTGAGGACACCAGCATAGGTCGTGTCGGCGCGTTCAACGATGTCCGACAGTGAGCCACGCAGCCAGGCGGGGGCGTCACCGCCGGCGCCAGCGAACTCGCGTATCGTGCCTGCTGGCTGCCATAGCCGCTTGCCAAAGGACTGCGCCGCTGCTGTGTACGCCTGGTTTCTCAGGATACCGCCCCACTGAAGGTCGGCCTCGTGAGCGACGGCGAGCCGTCGCAGGCTTCCAGCCGTTGCACCCCACTCCCGCACCAGGGCATTGATGACGGCGTGCTGGCGACCAATGGGCGTCACAAGGAGCCCCTGCTGGCCCGACCCCATGACCGTCTTGCCCTCAGTGAGACGGTAGACAGCCCGATCCTCATACTCAGAGAGGGCATCCTTGGTTATGCCAAGATCGCGTGCGGCCTGAGAAAGCGAGGGTACTACAGGTTCCTCAACTGCTGGTAGGGCGGCTGGGGGTTGGCCTAGAGGCGCAGGGACAACGTCAGCGGCAGGTGGCACTACCACTCTCGCCCTGGCGGCTCTAGGCATGGTCGCTGGCGTGGGTCGAGCGGGCAGTTCCAGAGCACCCCGCATAGCGGCAGCCGTTTGTTCATCGACCAGTTGATAGGCTGAGAGAGTGTCGGGAAGACGCTGGTAGCGGTTCACGAAGACCTGCTCGTTAGGGTTCAATTCAGCCCATGTGATCGGCCTGCGCGGGGTGATTTCGGCAGGTGTTATCTGGGGGCCGCGCCCAGGGAAGGGTATGCCCGCTGTCTCAGTAGGTCGCACGATGGCCTCTAATCCTGTGACCTGTGGGGGCGCGGCCCGAACAAGGGCAGGGCCAGGAGGCGGTCCCATGCCGCCAGCGCGGTAGAAGTCGATCAACGGCTCGCCCCTAGCACCAGGGAATACCCCCAGTTCCTCGGGAAGGGGCTCAGTAAGGCGCTGCATCCCACGAGCGGCCCACCTCTCTACAGGAGCCGCCATCTCAACACCACCACGGATAAGGCCAGGAGCGCCCGCGCCCGCGATGAAGGCAGGCACCTCCCCGACGATAGGCGGCAGGCCCGCCCTTCGCGCCAACTCACCACCCTGTCCCGCAGCGAGCGTGCCCGCGGCCATTGGAAGTGCGGCACCAGGGATGGCAAAGAAGGGCGCAGTGACCGGCGTGATCGACTCCAGAGAGCGTTCCAACCCTGGCCCTACGACTGGTATGCGGCCTGCCGCCTCGCGGACAGGACCGGGCACAAGGGGGATACTCGCGGCGGCTAGCATCTCTTGTGGCGTCGCGCCTCTAGGAGGAGGAGCGGCGGGAGGCGTCACGGCCATGTGGCGCTCAAGGATTTGGACTGGCGCACCGCCGGTTCTCAGTGCAGTGGGAGCGAGGACGGCTGGCCCGCGCTCGGCACCGTAGGGCAGGTCGGGGCGGGCCGCCATGATCTGCGCCTGAAACTGCTGGACAGAGAGGCTGGGGTTCTGGGCGCGGGCCGCCTCGTAGGCTCCCCGCAGATCAAGGAGTCCCTGTCGCGGCCCGAAGACACCCTGTACCATGCCCTGCATCAATCTCTCTGGCAGGGGGGCCTGCGGTGGTCGCTGGCTTACTGGGACCTCATACCCTGGAGCAGGCCCCATCGTGGCACCGCCAAAGGCGGGTTCGGCCGTTCGAGGGACTGGCGGAGGCAGAGCCGCAGTCTCCCGTCCCGCCTGCCAGCCCACTGCTTCAGCCTGTGTGGGTGGGCGAGGCACCACCGGCGCGGGCAAAGTCGGTGGCCCCCTGAGTACGTCAACGGCGCGACGCAGCGGTTCTACGACAGGTGGGCGCGTCGTGGCCGAGAGGAGAAGGCGGAACTGTGCGGGCGTGAGGTTAGGGTTGGTGGCCCGCATCCGCTCATAGGTATCGTGGAGGGTTGTCTGGGCCTCGCGTTCTGCCCGCCGCTCCTCCAGGATGGCATCGACTGTCTGGCTCGTCATCCGACCTTCATCTGCCCTAGCCTAAGCGCGGTGCCAACAGGGTTAAGTTGTCTGCCCATCCCTGGTATCTTGGGCGGCGCAGCCAGGCCGCGCCCGAGCTGTGTGATCGAGGGCAATGGCTGACCAAGCCTGATGTTCATGGCCCCAGGGCGCACGGTACCCCCACGGGCCAGTCCTGTGATGCCCACCTTCACCCCTATACCAGGAGCAATAGTCGTCGGCCCAAAGACACGCGGCCTCGGCAGGGCTGGGGCCGCTGCCTCCATGCCTGGCCTGCGATACCCGAGAGGAGAAGTGGCTTCCCAGGGTACAGGGGGGGCAGCGGGAGGGGGAGGCGCGGGCGCGGGCACAACTGGTTCGGGCGTCACGAGGTTCACTTTTTCGGGTGTAACCTGCCGTGTCACAACCTCCCACTGGCCTGTAGTCGGGTTGTACTTCCAGCCGCCTCCACCACCCGCTTGTGGCGGTGTTCCTTGTGGGATCGTGGCTAGTGCGCCTGCTGTTGCGGGTGGCGCGGGCGCTGCGGGCGGTGCGTAGGGCATCCCCAGGTACTCCCACCGGCCCGTCGCCTCGTTGTAGCCCCAGCCGCTCCTACCGAGAGGCTGCGTAGGAGCACCTGCGGGTGGAGCGGCGGGTGGGGGCACGGCTGCGGCAGCAGCGCGGGGTAGGCCAGGAGTGGGCACCAACTGATGTGTCGCCGTGTCATATTTCCAGGCGGGGTCATTAGTCGGTATCAGTTCACCCGCGCCCGTAGCAGGAGCTTTCTCAAGCCACTCGTACTGATCCGTCACCTCGTTGTAGTGCCAGCCGGTCTTCTCAACGGCCGGGTGGTATCCGATAGCCGCATAGTACGCTGCGGTGGTCATATCAACCGGCTTGCTAGTTGGCACTGGAGCCGGTCTCTCCCGCCATCCCTCGTAGGGAAGTTGCGGATACCACCCGTACTCCACGGCCTTTGCGTACTCCGCTGGTTGGTTCTCTTTCAGGTATTGTGCCCAGGCAAGGGTTTGCACTGGCACCCCGCCGACGGTTCCCCGTGCCATGTTACCTTGACCAGTGCGCCCCCAGCCAAACTGCCCCACGCGAGCCTCTATGGCCACCCGCGCAAAGTCCGCTGCGCTCCTGGCACCTGTTATCCCCCTGATGTTCGCCTGGACTGATTGGTGAACGGCAAAGGCCATAGCGGGCGACATCCCAAAGCGACTACCTTTCGCGCCGGTCTTCCCTGACGCTATGTCCGCCGCCGCCGCGTTGTCTGCGGCTCTCCCAACCACGCCCGATTGCTGGGCGTATTGCTCTGGCGTGAGGTCGGGGTTTGCACCTTTCGCTCTCTGGTATGCAGCAGCCTCCGCATCACGGTCTACCGCGTCAAATACTTCGGGCGGGGCACCGGCGGCGGCTAGTTGACGGTCAATCGCGTCGTTCAGCGCGGCGGCGGTGGCCTTCTCCTGGCGGGTGATCTCAGCCTGAACCGTCCGTTCTTTCTCTACCTGCTGTGTCGCCGCCTCCTCCTGGACGATCTGCACGGCCCGCTCATAACTCACACCCTGGCTGGCAGAGATGGCACGGACGGTAGTGTTGAGGTCGCGTAGTTGCTGGTTAGCAACGGCCTCCTCAAAGGGGACGCCCTCTGCCTCGTATGCCTGAACGGCTCTGGCTGCTTCGGCCATCGTGCCGCCGAAGACAAGTTGCCACGCCCTCGCCGACTCTGCCTGGGCGGGGGTCAGATCGGGCGTCGCCCATTCCTTGCCCGTAGCGTCAGCCCACCGTGTAAGGGCCTCCTCGAAGGGCACGTCGGGGTAGTATGCGAGAGCGGCCTTCACCTCAGCCATCGTCAGGTTGGGGCTCAGGTCAGCGTTGAGGCGGGAGTAGGTCAACTGCTGCTCAGGGGTCAACTTAAAGGCGGGTTCGGCGCCGGCACCACCACCCGACGGTTCGCCCCCGATGTCCATCATGTAGCGCAGGATCGCGTCCTCGTAGGACAGGTCGGGGTACAAGGCGATCGCGTCCTCTGCCTGTTGCTCCGTGAGGTTTGGGCTATAGAGGGCGTTGAGTCTGGCAAGCGCCTGGCGGCGGGCTACCTGCTCCTCCTCGCTCTCTTCGGGCAGAGGGGGATAGGGATTGGCCGGGGTCCACGGGATTTCGTTGCCGTCTGCCATAGTTACTCCCCTCCGGCCGTCGGTTCAGGCCGCTCCAAAAGGTCGCGCATGGTGGTGTGGCGCAGGTCTACGTTCTCCAGCGGCAACTGCCCGTACTTCCCCACCATGCGCTCCACGAGTTCTAGCAGCGCCTTGTCGTGGGCACGGATGCCCTCTTCCACCATCTCATCGTAGTAGTCGGCGTCCCAGATGGACGTCATATCGCCTCGCCCTCCTGCCCAGCGAGTACCTGTTCCTTGGGCGGCTCAGGCTGTACCAGTGTCGCGCCCATCGCCGGCGCGGTGGAGCCGGCGGGTGGCCGAGACGGTGGGCCCCTACGTGCGCCCACCCGCTTAACGGCCTCCTCGACGGCGATCCCCGCACCCTCGCCTATTGCCTGCGCGATCTTCTGGAGGGCTAGGTCGCGCCCCACCTGCCGCGCTAGGCCAAAGTCCAACTGGCGTATCGCCTCTTCCGGCGCTTCGTGCTCCATGAAGTCGCGCTGAAATCCTATCTCATCGATGTCGCCCTGTGCCTTCAGCCTCTCGCCCTCTTCCTGCCACGCGATGCGGCTGGCGCGGCTCTCGGCCTTGAAGGTCACGGACATGTCGGCGTCGATGATGTCCTTGGGTCTGAAGGTTAGCTCCCTACTCCCCGTGCCGTTCTCGGGCAAGGTCTGGATCGTCACGGGCATGTCGAGTTCCTTGACGGCCCGAAGGATGAGGATGAATATCTGCTTCCACCCACGGGCGATGTTCCGCAGCGGTTTGCCGATGAACATCTCGACGGCCTCTTCCATGCGCGCCCTGTCGTACCCGGCCTGTGTCCTGATCTCCTGGGGCAGGGACAGGACGACGGGGAACCCCATCCTGCCGATCTCCTCGTTGTTCTGGTCGGCGACTTTAATGAGGTCGAGCCCCAGGGCAAGGGCAAGGGGCGTCGGTCTCGCACCGATGGGGATGTCAAGGACAGGCTTGGTGGGGTCGATAACGACCTCCGGCCTTTCCTTCTCCCCCGTCAGTGCGCGGTCCTCCTCGCTCATGGCGGCTTCCCTGGCCCAGTCAAGCCAGAAGAGCGGTGAGCCGGTCAATAGGGCGGCGGACTGCCTGAGCGTGTCATAGATATTCTTGTGGTGGGCAAGGGGGTAGACTTCGCCCACTAGCGGCTCGAAGGCCGTAAGCGGGTCGGAGCTACTTGTCACGTGTCCGGGGAAGAAGGCGTAGGCGGGACGGCCAAAGATGTTAGGCGCGGGGTCGAACATATACGGCGCCCCACTACCGAGCTGGACAACGGTATAGCAAAAGTCCGAGTCTTCCAGCCGGTAGATGTTAGCCGTCTTAGCCCAACTGCTACTGTCCCCGCGCATGGTATCTGAGGATGGGAAGAAGCCCCGCCCGTCGGCGTAGTCAACGTCCCCTCGCTTGAGAACTCGCCTCACGGTTGTCTTCCCCACCTCGACCACGACGGAGAAATCCGGCTCGAAGTAGACTGTGCTAGGGTCAGGAACCTCCAGGGTGAACGGCAGGCCGGTAAACCCCTTCTTGGCGTCGTAGGAGAAGCTGTTACTCGAACCGACAAGCCTACTGATCGCGTCGGGATGTACCGCCACGTGGCCGATGCCCATGCCAAGGCCCGCCATCGCGTCCACGATCCTGTCATCGGGCGCGAAGGTGCTATCCGTGCTGTTGCTCGTGAGGTCGGAATGCACCCGCATGAGAAACTGCCGCATCCTCTGAGCGGCTTCCTGGGTAGTGGGCGTGTCACGCTTGGGCGTGATCTTCAGGAGGGGGCGAGCCAGGAGCAGTTTGTCCCTGTAACGGTGGATGTGCCAGTCCACGATAGGCGTACGAACCTCGGCGTCCTTTCGCACACGCGGCACCTTGACGGCCAGTTCGCGGAAGCGGAGGGCGCGCCAGGCCAGCCACTTAGCGTCACGGGCCACAAACCCCGGCTGCCGTTTCATAGCGTCGCACTCTTTGATGACCTGTAGAGCGGTGAGAGGCATCAGACCATCACCCCCTCCTCCGACCACGCTTCTCGCTCGAAGCCCTTGAGTCCTGGTATTGGCGCCGGCTCAACCGGCGTCCGCCCTATCGTCGTCCGCACGGGCAGGCGGCGGATGGGATGAAACGACGCGCGCCGTTCCTCCGCCCAGAGGATGAACTGGGTCATGGCGTCAACGGTGTCCCACGCCTTTTCATCGAACGGCACGCCCGTTACGTCCTTCTTCAGGGTGGGCAACCACTTGATCCCGTGCTCCTTGGCGTACTGGTCGGACGGGATGAGCACCCGCCCGCAAACCACGGCGTCGGACGCCTGCCTTACGCGGTCGTGTTTGTCCGCAGCCCCAGGCTTGAAGGCGACAACCCTCATGTGATCCGCCCGGAGTTCCTGTATGGCAGGCTGGCCCGAAGACCTGTCCTCGATGATCGAGGCCCAGAGGCCGTACTGGTGGGCCACTGCCTTGATGCTCTGCTTGACCTGGGCGTACTCCATCTTCGCCTTGTTGAAGTCCACGAGGTAGTATTGATCCCCTGCCATCCCCCACACCTGCCCCACGGTGTAACTGCTCCAATCCCTCGTCGTCAGCGCGGTGTCCCAGGAGGACACGAGCCTAAGATTGCTCGGCAGGGAGTCATACCGCTGGAACCAGTCCCACCGGAACAGGACGCCCTCGTACTCGGCGATCCACTCCCCTAGCAACTCCTGCCGCCCGAAGTCGGACCCGCCGTACTTTTGCTCAAGGATGTGTATGGTCTTCTTGTCGAGCGCGGGGTTCTCGTAGATCGTCATTCCCCACCAAGGCGTCTCCAGGGCAAGATCGCCTTCCGCGCTCCCCCAGAAGTCGGCAGCCCAGTGACCAGGCTTGGGGGTGCCGGTTGCGAAGACCTGATTAGGGCGCGAGCAGGGGAGCCTAGCCCGCATGTCCATGATGCCGAACGCTTCCTCCGTGACCTCTTGCAGCCACACCTCGTCGATGTGAACCCACCCTACGTTCTTGCCAAAGTTGAACCGCGGCACATCCAACGACGCGAAGTAGATAGGGACGATCTTCCCGTTCTTGTCGAAGATGGGCAAGACTCGCCTGGAGTGGTTGTAGGGGCCGGCGGATATTTGCCGAGAGTTGGCGATGTAGGCCAAAAGAGTCGTGGAGGTCAGCAGGCCAAAGGTGGGCGCCGCGACTAGGCCCGGCGCACCTGTCTCGTGGGCGAAGCGTACTCCCTTCAGGGAGCCGATCTCTGTCTTGCCCGTTCCCGTGGCACCGAAGAACCCAGGATACCGAGCCTTGTCCTCAAAGAAGAATGGAACCTGGTTCGTCCCCTCGAAAGGGCCAGCCTCACTCTGTACCTTGATCCTCTTCGGCGGGGCTCGGTAGTCTTCTATACTCACCCTCAATCGCCCTCGGCAAAAACTGTAACTCCACTCGCACGCGGCCACCGTCCGTCCCTTGGTACGACCCGCGCTCTCTGTACTTGCCCGGGGCCTCACCCTTCAACCTGAATATCCGCCCTACGATGGCCGGCATCCCGTGCTCTCCCTCCACTACTGCGTCAAACTCTTTCTCCAAACTCTCAACCTTGATCACCTGCTCGTCCCGCCACCACTCCGCGAAGGCTTGGTCTTCGGCGAGCCACTGGTAGAGACGGTGGTGCGAGATGTGCAGCATCCGACACGTGATACCCGCCCGCCACTTGTTCTCGGGGTACAACTCCTTGAACCGCGCCTTCCGCGCGTCCTCCGCCGCTTCAAGCGCCTTCTGCGTCACAGCAACAGGAGCCTTGCTACGCGACTCCCACTCACCCTCACGCCGGTTCGGGTCCGTCTGCGTGCCACGCGTATAACTACCCAGCCGCTCCCTTCTCTTGCGGCGGGGATCGTCTCCTGCCATCCGTTTCGTCATAGCAAAAGGCGCAGCCCGTAAGGACCGCGCCTCAAGGCGAGTGTAGGTCTAGAGTTTCAGCCTGTCAAGGCGCGCCCCTTTTGTACTAGGCTGTCAAGAGAAGGGGTATCCTCTATATATATATATTGTTTAATTGTTTAAACCGTTATGGGGGGGAGGGGGTAGGGGAGAGGGAGGAGGTAGGGCCTGCCCGCTCTTGTATATGGGGCTTATGTCAACGTAGGTAGGGGGAGGGGGCCTGCCCCTTGCTGTGCGCGTGTAGGCAGGGGCACGTTTAACTGGCAAGGCGAGGGCACTACCAGGTTGCCAACTACATGCGCTGCGTGTCGTGCCTCCTGTCGCGTGGTGCGTAGTAGCCGACGCCCTACAGGGTACGGCGTCCGGCTAAGCCGGACTGACGCCCGGGTCCTTCCTGCTTATGCGGCTGGTAGGCTTCTCTCTATGACTCACGGTCTGTCCCATAGCCGTGCTCTATACCTAAGCCACGTGTCATCCATACCAAAGGTACTACTAATATTTCAGGCGTAGCGCGTATTGCGCGTGGTGTGTGTGCTACGTGCGTAGTACGCGGGCAGTCCTGCCCTTGTCGTTTCGGCGTACCCTGCCTTGAAAGACAGGCCGAATGGCCCTGCCGAATGGCTCTTGGTGAGCCTAGGGGAGTATGCTAGATTGGCCGTGGTGAGGTCGAGGCGGCTAATTTGACACTCTGGCCCCGGACCCAGCGCCGCCCGGCCTCACCGGTAGGGTAGCAAGGGTCTGGGGCCTTAGTGTTGGGCGAGAGCCCAGAAAGGAAGCGCGATGATGGAGCGCACAGACTATGAGAGGCAGGCTCAGGAGTTCCTTGGCAAGTTCGGGCTGACTATTAAGGCCGCGTTCAAGGGCGACAGGTGCCCGCCGTGGGAAGGCAAAGGCGGCTGCATACACGGCGACCGCTACCGGGTGACGATCCGCACCAACAGTGCATCAGAGTGGCGCACCAAGTCAATCTCATTCGACTTCTGGAACAGCATGGCAGACATGCAGGCGGACAAGCGGCCCACGGCGTATGACATCCTCGCCTGTGTCGCCAGTGAAGGCAACAGTCCAACTGACCCTGACGAAGTAGCGGAGGAGTTTGGTGGCGACATGCCGCCTTCACAGGCCATCGCGCTGGCAAGGTTCGCTCGCAGGCTTCAAGACTTCTTCTCCGAAGAGGAGTTTGAGGCCCTGAGCGAGATCAACTAGTCCGTTCCTTCACAAGAGCGACCGCCGGGACTGGGGTTATTGTTTGAGGAGAGAAAGTACAGTGATAAGCGACATAGCCAAGACAACGATCATGGTGAGTCTAGCAGAGTACAAAGCGGCTCTGCGGTATGAGTTGCTCGAAGAAGTTACTGCGCTCGC
>Ga0315288_10003224_pt1 | contig 20846 bp, 37 predicted proteins | sample YL17G11_20_MG_FD_203454 | JGI IMG/M metagenome (GOLD analysis project Ga0315288, IMG submission 203454) | Sediment microbial communities from Yellowstone Lake, YNP, Wyoming, USA - YL17G11_20 | ecosystem: Environmental > Aquatic > Freshwater > Lake > Sediment | place: USA: Wyoming | collected...
GAACGCCCGAGACTACCTGTCGGCACGAGGGGCACGCGACTGCGGCCACGCCCGCGCCGACCACGACGCGCGTGCGGCACCGGCAGACGACCACGGTGTATGCGGCGGGGCTCGGCGCGACGACGGTCGCGCGCTCCATCCCCGGCAAGCACGCCTGCTCGCGGCGGCTCACAGCGCACCTCGCTTCCCGAGCACGCCCGCTGCGAGCATCGCCCGCGCGAGCAGATCGTGGACGACGGGTTCCCACGCGGAGTAGACGACGCACTCGGCGATCGTCGCCTCGATCTCGTGCAGCACGACGCGGTCGTTGTCCCGCAACACGACGACGCCAAACAAGCCGTCGAACTCGCAGTGCTGCTCCACGAACGCTCGGCACACGTCGAGCGCCGTCTGCGGACCCTCCGCGTGCTGCACGTCCATCCATCCCGACGGCACGTCGTAGCTGTCACCGACGCGGAGCATCAGCGTGCCCCCCGGTTGATCTGCTTGATCTCGCGAGCGATATCGGAGCGGAAGCGCGGGGTGATCTTGGCCTCCGTCAGTTCAGCAACGTCGATCACGGTGCGGTCGAGGGCGAGGCGCTCGTTGGCCGCGTTGATCGACTCAAGCGTGATCTGCAACGACTCGATGATCAGCCGACACTCGCGCCGCTGCGCCGAATGGGGCGCGAAGGCCGTCCGCAGTGCATCGACCCGGCGCGCGGCGTCGCGAAGGTCGCCCGCCGGAACCTGCCCGTCAATCAGTCCACCCTTGTGCTTGTGCTTCGCCATGTTCGATTCTCCCGACGGTCGCCCGACCGCCTGCATCGAGACAATGCGATGGTCGTGCCAACGGCCCCGACCTGAAAAACACCGGGGAAACGCATGTAGGCGTTCGCCCACGCGAAGCGCGCTACGCGCTCGAGGCCCTCGGAGGCTCCTCGAGGCGCGTAGAGCTCTTCGCGGTGCGAAGCTCGCTACGCAGCTTCGACGGCGCACCTCTCTCTGCGACCGCCGCGAGGCGCCCTGGCGCGCAGTTTCCTACGCGGTGCCACCGTTCCTACGCGGCAAAACCGCGCCAAGTGCGAAGCGCGCTACGCGCCTGGGCGCACACGAGCTCACCTCCCCCTACAGTGTAATACTATAGTATTACGCGGGGTTGCCGCCGACTAGGGTGGGTGCTAGTCGGTTGGCACGGACCTCGCTTCTAGGTCTGAGCAAGCGGTCGGGCGACCGCAGGGAGAGACGACCATGAACGACAAGCACTCGGTCTGCGCGGTCTGCGGGGAGAACGTCCATCACGAGGCGTTCCTCTCCGCGTGGGTTCACTCCGACGGCGCCGATCACGGGCACAACGTGATCACGATCGCGATCGGGTCCGTGTGGACGCGCGACGCGGCCGACCCCGGAGCCTCCGTCGAGGTCGCCGACACGTCGCACGGCGGCGTGGTGTTCTCGACCGTGGGCGGCGGGTTCCTGCGGTCGATGGACCGCGCCTCGTTCCTGGCCGCGTTCGCCCCGGCGCCGCCGGTACCGCCGATGACGCTCGCGCGGTTCTCCTTCGATGACACGTTCCTCGGCGAGGACGCGATCGTCGGCTACAACGACGGCGTGCGGTGGAACGGCTGGTCCGTCCCCTACGTCACGCGCGCCGAGGCCGAGCGGTTCGCGGAGGTCATGCGCGGCGGGCCCTCCGAGCAGACGGTCGTCGTGACGGACGACGCGATCACGGTCGGCACCGACCCCGACGAGCGTTGGGAGAACGTCGTGCGCGAGGTCGCGACGGTGGACGGCGTGCTGCGCCTCTACTGCCTCGGCGACCTGTGCTGGAACCGAGAGCCCGACGCCGCCGACGCGACCGTCCGTCTCGCCCTGCTCGCCCGCGTCGCGGAGCGCGGGGCCGAGGTGGTGCGCCTGAGCGACCTCGCGATGCGCTGCGACTTCCCCGACCCCGCGCACGACGCGCTGCACGAGGCGCGCCGCGTGGCGGTCTACGCGCTCGTGGACGACCTGTCCGACGCTGACTCCGACGCATGGTGGGCCGCGCTGTCCGAGGACGAGCGCAAGCAGGGCGAGGCCGACTACGGTGGCGGTGGGGACGAGGAGCCGTGGCGGTCCTACCAGCGCAACGCGCTCGCGTGGTCGCTGCACTACCTGTGCTGGGTTGCCGCCGACGCCGGGGGTGTGTCGTGACCCGCTACTCGTACAAGCCGTGCGCCGCGAGCGCCATCCCCATCGGCGTGCGGTTCGACCTGCCTCGGCGCGGGCAGGGCCAGATCGTGGAGGTCGCGTATGGGGGCCTCGGCGCGGCCGAGCACGACGTGGGCGACCCCTGGCGCCGCACGACCGACCGATCGCTGCCGACGGACCACGCGGACCACGTCCGCTACGCGCGGCGGGTGTCGTGGTGACCCGCGTCGATGACACCATGACCATCGCGGCGCTCGTCGCGGTCCTCGCCGAGCACGACGTGCTGCTCGTGCGCGTCGGCCGTCGTCGGCCCGAGGACGGGCGGTCCAGCCTCCCGTGGCTCGCCGTGCTTGAGGATCGCTGCGGGATGCACGAGCGACCTCTGCGGTACGAGGGAGGCGGGGGCGACCTCGCCGACGCGATCGAGGACGCCCTCGCGGCGGTTCGCATGTGGCGCGAGCGCAACGCTCGTGAGGGAGGTGTGCTGTGACCCGCGCGCAGATCGAGCGCCAGATCGGCGCGCGCATCCGGCACGGCTGGATCCTCGACGGCGCGGGACCGGCCCGGTGGGGCTGGGCCGCGATCGATCCGTGTCGCGAGCGATGGCTCGGGCGCACGCTCGCCGAGGTCGCCGAGCGTCTGAGCACGCCGAGTTCGGCCGAGGTGTCGCCATGACGCGCCGGATCCCACGCCGGAAGCCCATCGGGATCTTCGACGGGCCGGTGACGCCGTGACCGCGCGCGCGCTCGACGTTGGCGAGACGTGCCCGCGCTGCCGGTCGCGCGTCTGGTGCGGCGAGGACGGATACGGCTGCGGCTGCGACCGCGCCGACGACGACGGTCAGAGCGAGGACGAGGCGTGGGCCGACTGGTGGGCGATCCGCTGCGCGGCGTGCGGCATGCTCGCCGTGCCGATCGCGTATGACGGGCTCGCGAAGCCGACGCGCTACCAGTGCCGGTCGTGCCGCGTCGAAACGAGCGAAACGAGCGCGACGTGAAAGCGGGATGCGCGCACCTCAACCCGCGAGGCACCCAGTGCAAGCGCAGCGCGCACGCGGGCTCGACGTTTTGCGCTCGGCACGCGCCGCGAGCGGCGCTCGACGGCGGCAAGCTCGACGCCGAGCTTGCCGAGCTCGACGTGGAGATCGCGCGCGACCTCGCACGCTTCGACCAGCCAGACTTCCGCGTCGGCTCGGTGTGCTCGGGCATCGCGGCCGACGCGCTCGCCGTGCGCCACGCTGGGCTGCCGTGGCAGCACGCATTCTTCTCCGAGATCGCTCCGTTCCCCGCGAAGGTGCTCGCGCACCACTACCCCGAGGTGAATCATGGTGACTTCACGACGATCACAGCGGAGGCCGCAGACGGAATCGCTCTTCTCGTGGGCGGAACGCCCTGTCAGTCCTTCTCCGTCGCCGGACTCCGAGGTGGACTGGATGACGAGCGTGGTGCGCTCGCGCTCGAGTTTCTCCGACTGGCTGCGCGAGCGCGACCTCGCTGGGTGGTTTGGGAGAACGTACCCGGTGTCCTTAGTACAGACGGAGGACGGGCGTTTGGAGCCTTCCTCGGGGGGTTGGTTGAGCTCGGGTATGGGTGGGCCTACCGGATCCTCGACGCTCAGTTTTTCGGCCTCGCCCAGCGACGCCGTCGTGTGTTCGTTGTCGCGTGTGCTCGAGGCGCATGGCGACGTGCCGCAGCGGTACTCGTTGAGCCCGAAGGCGTGCGCTGGGATCCTCAAGAGAGCGCAGAGGAGGGGGAGGATTCTCCCGACGCAGTTGCGGGAAGCTCTGGAAGCGGTGGCGTCGTCGGAACCCTCGGAGCTACCGGGAGCGGGCGAGGATACCGAGTCGGCGCCGACGAGGCGGCGGCGGGCCACGTCGTTGCGTATGCGCTGAACGCGAAGAGCACGGGCCGCTTCGATGCGTCGGTCGAGACGTTGATCGCGTTTGACGAGACGCAGATCACGCACCGGAAGAACCGCTCGAGGTGCCTACCCGGAGAACCCGCGCCCACGCTCGCGAAGGGCGCGCGCCCACCGACGATCGCCTCGCCAGCGACTGGCGTCCGCAGGCTGACCCCGACCGAGTGCGAGCGGCTGATGGGCGTCGAGGACGGCTACACGGCCATCCCCGGCGCTCGCGACGGCCCGCGCTACGCGGCGCTCGGCAACAGCATCGCCGTGCCGGTGCTCGCGTGGATCTTCGCGCGCATCGCCAAGGTGGACGCGATCACAGACGACGACCTGAAAGGAACTGACCGATGACGAAAGAGAAAGACCTCGTGACCGTGGCCGCGATCCACGCCGACCTCGTGCGGCTCGCGATGGAAGGGGTCGAAGCGATCTTGCGGATCACGCAGGTAGCGCCCGAGGTTGGCCCGCCGCCGAGCTTGGACGCGCTCGAGAAAACGCGCGACGTGTTCCGCCACGCGATCTCCGAGCGCATGGCGCAGATCGCAGGCCCGCTCTCGTTCGATCGCGAGATGGCCGTCGAGGACGCCTTCGCGGCTGGCGTGCGCGCGATGCACGCAGCAGCAGCGCGCGGCGTGGCGATCGAGCGCCTCCCCGACCCCGAGCTCGTGATCGCCCAGCGGGGCGTCTCGTGAGGATCCGCCAGCCCTCGTTCGCCGCGCCGGACGACCACGACTCGCGCCTCGGGTCGAGCGACGTGGCCGCGATCCTCGGGATCGACCCGTTCAAGTCCGCGCTCGACGTGTGGGCGGCCAAGACCGGGCTCGTGAAGGGATCCGTGTCGTCCCCGCAGATGCTGCGCGGGATCGAGAGCGAGGAGAGCATCCTCGTCGGCTGGGCACGCCGGCGCGACGTGCCTCTGCGCCGCGTCGTGCGCTGCGGCACGCTCCGCTCGTCGGCCGAGCCCTGGCGCGGCGCGACGCTCGACGCGCTCGTGACGAGCAAGCGCACCCGGCGCGCGGCCATCGCCCCCGCGCTCGTCCTCGAGGCCAAACTGGTCGGGTTCGGCTCGATGCACCAGTGGGGACCGGAGGACGGCCCCGCCGAGGACAGCGTGCCGCCGCACGTTCAGGTGCAGACCCAGTGGCAGGCGAGGCACGTCGTGGAGTGCCTGAACCAGCACGTCGAGGGGATCGAGGTCGTGGCGGCGATCGGAACGGACCTCCGTCTCTACCGGCTCGACTACGACCCGGCGTGGGCCGAGGAACTGGTCGAGGTGACGCGCGCCTGGTGGCACACGCACGTCGTGGGCGGCCTCATGCCGATGGTCGAAGGGCGCCGCGAGCTACTCGCGCGGCTCCACCCGAAGCCGACCATGCCGCTCGAGGACGCCGACGAGCGCGTGATCGGCCTCGTGCGCGAGTACGACGACTGCCGCGAGCTCGTGAAGCGGGCCGAGTGGGCGCGCGACACCGTCGCCGACGAGCTCTGCGCGACGATCGGCGAGCGCGCGGGGTTCTCTGGACCGTGGGGCTCGGCGACGTGGAAGGAACAGCCGCGCACGACGACCGACTGGAAGCTGCTCACGACCGAGCTTGGCGTGACGCCCGAGCAGATCGCCGAGTACCAGAACACGACGACCTCGCGCGTGCTGCGCGTGAACCTCAAAGGCACCGACCGATGACCTCTCTCTCCACTCTCCCGTTCCCGAAAGGCTCCTGACCATGACCAACGATCTCGCTCGCTCCCCCGCCGCTGGCACCACGCACTCCGAGGGTGCCGCCGGCTCCTCGATCACCCGTTCCGGCGAGACGAGCGCCCAGGCGCAGGCCGCGCTCGCCCGCGCCAACGTCGAGGCCCGCTTCGTGGTCGCCGACCGGCGCCCCCGCGACATGGACGAGGTGCGCCAGCGGATCCTCCGCGAGTGCGCCCGCACCGGGTTCGCGGAGGTCGCCCGCTACTCGGTCCCCCGTGGCGGCAAGGCCATCGTCGGCCCGTCGATCCGCTTCGCCGAGGCCGCGATCCGCTGCATGGGGAACGTCTCGATCGAGGCCCCGACCCTCTACGACGACGACGACAAGCGCATCCTGCGCGTGAACGCGACCGACCTCGAGACGAACGCCACCTACTCGCTCGACGTGACCGTCGCGAAGACCGTCGAGCGGAAGGAGACGCGGGGCGAGGTGCTCGGCACCAGGAAGAACAGCTACGGGGAGATGGTCTACATCGTCCGCGCGACCGAGGACGACCTCACGACGAAGCAGGCCGCGCTCGTGAGCAAGGCGATCCGCACGCTCGCGCTGCGCCTCGTCCCCGGCGACATTGTCGAGGAGGCGATGGCGGCGGTGCGCGCCACGCTCTCGCGCGCCGACGGCGCCGATCCCGAGGCTACGCGCAAGAAGATCGCCGACGCCTTCTTCTCGCTCGGCGTGAGCGTGGCTGCGCTCAAGCAGTACCTCGGGCACGAGATCGCGAGCGCCAGTCCGACCGAGCTCGCCGACCTCCGCATGGTCTACGCCTCGATCCGCGACGGTGAGGCGACGTGGACCGAGACGATGGCGACGCGCTCGGCAGTCGATGCGACGGGCGAGCCCGCGCCCGCGCCGACCACGCGACGAGGAGCGGCTCGGGAGGCGACGCGGAAGGCCAAGGCCGCCGCCGCGCCCGCTCCGACGCCGGCGCCCGCTCAGGCCGCGCCCGCCACGCCCGCGCCCGCGCGCAGCCACAACCCCGAGGAGCAGGACGCCCCGCCCCCGGATGACAAGTGAAGCCCATCGCCGTGACGGGCAACGAAGACCTCGTCTTCGACGTGATCGATGGGCCAGATGGGCCCATTCGCATCGCGCGCGTGGGACCATCGGGCTACGCGCTGCACGAACCGATGTTCCAGTCGCCCGTCCAGAACCGGAAGGATCGGCGCCGAGCGGCGGTGCTCGCGCGGAGGAAGCGATGAAGCCGCCGTCGGACGAGAAACTCGAGGCGTTCCGCCGCTGGGCGTTGAAGCGGTACAGCGACCGCTCGACCCGGAAGCTCGTCGCGGACCTCCGCGCGTGCGTCCAGTACGACGGCGAGCCCCCGGAGAGCGCGCAGCGCGTGAAGCGGCTGCGCGACTACCGCTGGGCGTGGGACGTGTGGCAGGCCTGGGGCGGCGGCGGGAAGGTCGCCGTGCCCCGGCCGGTCGTGCCCGACGTGCGGAAGGTTCTCGGTGGCCGGCGCTCGCGCGAGCCGAAGCGCCTCCGCGTCGCCGTGTCGTTCGAGCGGGCCGACTACGACGAGCTCGTGCGGCGGGCCGAGGCCGACGGGACCGCGCCCGCGTGCGTGCTGCTCGTGATCGCGCGCACCGGCCTCCGGGTCGGCGACGTGCTGCGGACCCCAGTCGGCGCTCTCCGCGAGGGCGTGAAGCGCGCCGACGGAGTGGTGACCCTCGTCGTGAAGGGCGAGAAGCCCACCGTGTACTCGGTGCGCGGCGGCGGGCTCGCCGAGAAGGCGTGGCGAGCTCTCCTCGAGTCGCTACGGGCTGCGCCCTCGGGCTGGACCGTCGCCGAGGGCGTGATGGAGCAGGCCGGGGCGAGCGCGGAGGCGGGCCAGGGGGCCTACGAGCGCGTCCGGCGGGCGCTCGAGCGGCTCGGCGCCGACGCCGACGTGTCGGGGCGCCTGCACCTCCATCGGTTCCGGCGCTCGGTCGCCGTCTACCTCGCGGCGGCGGGCGCCACCGAGGCCCAGATCCAGTCGGCCATGATCCACACGTCGCCGGCCACGACACGAGGCTACATGGACGAGGCCCGCGCGCTCGAGAGTGCGCGCCTGCTCGGGAGGATCGGATGACACAGTCGCAGTCGCTCAAGGTAGGCACCTTCCTCGGCGCGGGCGGCGAGCGGCGCGTCTACACGATCGCGGTCGTGCGGAACGACCTCGACGTGTTCTCGGCGACGCTGCTCGATCCGTCGAACGAGGCGATCGAAGGCGCGATCGACCTCGCGTTGCGGGCGATGCGACGACACGCGATCGACAGCCTCGCGCACGAGCTTTCGATGCAGCAGCTTCGAGCGGGGCGCCCATGAAGAGCCGAGCGGTGCAGTTGACCATGTTCGGCGTGCCAGCGCGGCTGCCGCCCCCACCGGCCCCTCCCCCGAAAGCGAAGGCGAGGCCCAAGGCGCCAAAGCCTCCGTCGAAGGCGGGCCTCACGCGGACCACTGCCGAGGCCAAAGAGGTGCTCGAGCGGGTCCACGGTGACCAGATCACGGCGGCGCGAGAGATCGCGACCGAGCTCTGCGCGCGCAACGGGCGCACGCACTCGCGAGAGGTTCGCGCGGTCCTCGCGAGTCGCGGCCTGCTCCGCGACGGCGAGAAGGAATTCTGGCTCGGCACGATCTGGGACGACCGCTTCGTGAAGACGGGCGAGACGTTCAGCTACAGCGACCGCGCGCGCAACGTCCACGAGCGATCGATCGCCTGGTGGAGGCTCAAGTGAAGAAGGCGACGCGGTCCACCTTCGTCCGTGCGGCGCGGGAACGGAAACTCGACGCGATCGAGGCTCACCGCCTCGAGGCATGGCACCGCTTCGAGGAGGCCCGCAGCGAGCTCGCGCTCGCAGAGAGCCGGACGGCGCGCGCGGTCGAGGCCACGCTGCGGCCGAGCCGGTCCCGCAGCGCGTGCGAGCGTCGCGACAGCGTCACCGAGGCCGCGAAGGCGAGCGCCTCCGCGCGTCGCCGGGTCGCCTACTGGTCGCGGGAGGAAGAGCGCCGCGCGATGGTGCGGGCGCGGTAGCATCGCCGGATGACCCAGATCGACCCCCCTCGTCCAGCGCGCCTCGCGCTCGACGGGTTCGCCGGCCGCCGCGCGCTGCGCGTCGAGATCGTCGGCGAGCTACCCAAGCGATGGCGCGTCCGGTTCCTCGAGGACGGCCCGCTGCCACGCGACGGATACGCGCGCGTCGGCGCGGTGGCGCTCGTGCCGAAGCACGACGTGCTTATCGACGCGCGCGTCTGAGCGCACGGGCGGCGAGGAACTCGCCGCCGTGACCTTGCGCCGCCAACCGCCCACGACAGCCGTCTTGGGACACACGATCTTGCGCTTCATCGGATAGGCCTTCCCCAGCCTCTGCCCCGGCCTCTGAGCCCCGAGAAGTCGAACGAGGTGTCGGCCTCGGCCTCGGCCTCGTCGCGGCCGGAACCGTAGATCGCGCGCCGGTCCTCCCAGTCCTCGGCGGCCTCGGCGGCGCGACGCGCGTCGTCGGCCTCGCGCGCCGCGATCGACTCGAATGGCAAGCTCGTCTGAAACTCCTCGATCGAGCACGAGCGCACGTCGGGCGGGAGCTTCTTGCACTTCCGCTTCTTGGAGATGCACGCGCGCCCGCACGGCTGCGACTTCACCTTGCAGACGCGGTCGCACGAGGCCCACGTCTTCGCGGGCGGGCCGCCCGCGTCCTGCTGGGCGCAGCCCTGCTGGTACTGCTCGAACGCCTCGCGCTTCAAGTGCGCCATCGCGCCGACGATGCGCCGCTGCGAGGGCCGGAACGACTGGCCCTGCTCGTTTTTCCGGTACGCGAGCCAGTCGTAGGCGTCCTTGAACGTGAACCCGGCGCGGAATTTGTCGTAGGGCTTGCCGCAGTCCTGTAGGGGCCAGAGCCAGCCGAGGCCGGCGCCGAGCCCCGCGCCCGCGAGGCCGCGCGTGCCCTTGTCGCGGTTGCGCTCCCACTCTGCATCCTCTGCCATCGCGTCGCGGAGAGCCTGTCGAGCGGCGCGACCCTTGGTTTCGGCGGCTCGCGTGGCGCGTTGAGGCGCGTCGAGTAACTGGGCAGCGCGAACGATCAGGTAAGCCTGCTCGACCGACGCACCGTCCTCGACCAGCCGCTGCGCGACCCCTTTCGGTTCCTCGTAGTCGAGGGCCGCGCGAGCTCGTCCGATGCGCGCGTCGAAGTCGTTCTCGTCCTCGCCGCCGAGCCCCGCGAACCGCATCGCGTCGATGACCTCTTGGTGGGTCGTCTGCGTCGGCGCGTCGCGCGCGCCGGGGAAGGCATCCCAAAGGGCGTGGTGCGCGAGGTGCTGGCGCGCGGGCTCGTGCCGCGCCTCGAGCGCGAGCGGGAACGTCGCGAGCCGCTCGCGAAGCGCATGCACGTCGGCCCGGTTCGGCGTGCGGCCTTTCGGCTTGCGGCGCCAGAGGTCGATCTCGCGCGCGTCGAACGTGGGCACGTCGCCGCGTCCGAGCAGCGCGGCGAAGAACCCGGCCTTCGCTGGCCCGATCCCCGGCACGGCCGGCGAGTCAACGAGCGCGATCCAGTCCTCGGGCGACGCCTCGCGCAGAGCTCGTGCGACCGTTCGGTCCTGGCCGAGCGCGACGCCTGCCTTCATGTCGCGCATGAGCGACGGCCCCAGCCCGAAGCAACCCATCGACGCGACGATGCGTCGAGCAGAGGTGGCGTCGAACTCGCCACGCTCGGCGGCGTCGAGGTACGCGCGCCCGTCGGGCTGGGCGAGCAGGATGCTCATGGCATCCTCGGGGCGAACCTTCTCGCCCCTCGCGTGCGCCTGCGAGCGTAGCTCGGCGTAGCCGGGGAACGTCTCGCAGATCACCGCTGCCTTGCGCTCCTTCCGGCGCACGCTCGAGCGGGTGATCGCGTAGGCCTTGACCATGTCGCGCGGCTTCACGGGTCGCTTCGACGCCGTGACCATGTAGTCGGCGAACGGCTCGATATGCGCCGGGAGCCGCTCGAGGCTGGTGGCCCCGTGGCGGGCGCGAATCTTCTCGATCGCCTCGGAGGACGACACCAGGCGGCTGCGTGCGTGGGCCACCTTCTGCGGGAACGTGAGCCGACCCATGCCCGCGCACGGGAGCCGATAGCACTCGCGCCGGTCCACGATCACGACTTTCCGTCGGGCGCCGACTCGGGAGACGAGTCGCGCTCCCCTTCGCTCTTGAGCAGCGGGCCGGTGAACGCGGAACGGAGCGCGGTGATCGTGCCCACGAGCACGGGGGTGCCGACCGTGAGGATGGTCGTCCACGGCAAGTGGTACAGCTTTTCTTGCGTGTGTTCGGGCACGAGGATCAGGAACGCGAGCAGGGTCGCGCACATGCACACCAGCGTGACGATGAGCAGAGTGGCCTGCGGCCAGTGGATCTTGTCGGTCACGGCTTCTCGGCGCCGACGTGCTTCGACGCGAAAGTCGCGTTCCACGCCTCGATCACCTCGGGCGGCGTCGGATGCTCCGGGTCGCTCTTGATCGCGCCGGACGTTTCAAGCTCGTGCCTGAGCCTCGTGAGCTCACCGTAGAGCGCCAGCGTGCGGCGCTCGCACTCCTCGCGTCCCTCCTCGCACTCCTCGGCCTTCCGCTCGACCTTCTTGGCCCGATCGAGCGCCTCCTGTGCCATCGCGAGCGCCCCGACGAGCGCGCGAGCCTCGGCCGTCTGTCGCTTCGCGCGCTCGCGCACCACGAGCCCGAGCGTCGGCACCGCGCCGCCGAGGAACGTCCCGACATAGGAGACGAGGTCGGCCACGGTCAATGGACGCCGAGCCTCGCTGCGATCTGCGTGAACTGCGCGATGCGCGTCGGCGTCATTCCGTAGCCGTCGGCGAGCGCCTGGTTCGCGCCGCGCTCGGCCACGCCTGGGACGTAGGCCGTGACGCGCGCCGTGAACGCGGGCGACTGGAGCTCCTGCACCTTGAGGTACACGCCCACCCCGGTCACGGCGAGCGCGCCGAGGACGCCTCCGAGGACTGCCCAGCCGGTGGTGGTCACGAGCGCGGCACCGTCGAGCCCGACGCGAGCGCGCCGAGCACGCCCAGTTGGTCGAGGTTGGTCATCAGGGTGCGGACCTGACCGGCCATCGTCGGGGTGATGCCCAACGACTGGAACTTCCGGTCGAGCTCGGCGCGGACCTGAATCGGCACCTCGCGGTCGATCGTGGCCGTGACTTGCGTGTCCACCTGGGCCTTCATCACTTGCCAGACCAGAAACGCCACGAGGCCGCCGCCGAGCGCCCCGATGCCCATCGTCATCGCCTTGTCCATCAGCCTCTCCCCATCATGCGACCGCCCATGAATCCCGAGACGACCGGGCCAGCCGCCGCAGCCGTCCCAACGACCGCAGGCTGCCCAGGAACCAGGGCGGCCGGGTGGTCGTGCTCACGCTCGAGCGCCTGCCCGAATGCCGCCGTGAGGCCCGCGAAGCCGCCGATCAGGGCCAGCGCGATGGCCGGTCCCCGGTGGCCCGTGGCGAGCGCCAGGAAGGCGCCCGTTCCGCTGGCAACGGCTACGGACGAGATCGCGACGCGGGCGATGGCATCGGGGCGCACCGGGTCAGTGTACTGCGCGGCCAGGGGGGGAGGCTAGGCCGACCTCACCCGAAGAGGCTCCCCTGCGCCGGGGGCCGGCGCGACGTGAGCACGCGCCCAGGATCGGTCGCGTACTTCTGGTAGAGCCGCTGGCCGGCGAGATCGACCGACCGCTGGGTCACGTCGCACCCGGCGAAGCGGCGCCCGAGGAGCATCGCGGCCTCGCCGGCCGATCCCGAGCCGAGGAACGGGTCGATCACGAGCTCCCCCGGCTCGCTCGACTGGCCGACGAGCGTCGCGAGAACATCGACGGGCTTCTCCGTCGGGTAGCCGCCTCGCACGCGCGGGGCCCGCAGCACGTCGCACGTCCCGAGGTTGCGGAGCTTCCGCTTCCCCTTCTCGAGGAACACGACGCACTCGTGCGCGGCGCGGTAGTGATAGCCCATCCCCGCGCTCGGCCCCGCCTCGTCCTCGTCCTCGTGCTTCGTCGCGCGCGTCTTCTCCCACACGAGGAACTTCCACCAGCGGAACGGGTGCCGGCGCGGAGCGGCGAACACCACGTCGTCCTCGATCAGACGATGCAGGACGTGCATCGTCTCCTGATCGCAGAAGACGTAGCAGTGCGTGTCCTGCTTGAGAACGCGGTAGAGCTCGGCGAGGAGGTCGGCGAGGCGCTCGTTCCCGAAGATCGGAAACCAGTCGGCCGTGAGCCTCGTGGTGGTCCCGATCGCGCGATGCTTCTCGAGGCTCTCGTAGGCCGGGTCGGTCACGACGAGATCGACGCTCGCGTCCTCGATCCCACGCAGCCATTCGACGCAGTCGCCGACGTGTAGCTCGTAGCCGCTCACCGCTCCCTCGCGATCTCGTGCCTGATCGGGAACAACGGCCGCCCGCCCTCGGCCATCCACCGCGCGCAGACGAGCGCGAGGTCGGTGCTCTCGATGTGGTGCAGGAGCACGACGGTCGCGTCGAGGCCGAGCTCGAGCGCGATCGTCTTGACCCCGTACCCCTCGCCGAGGAGGCGATCGGCGTGCGCCCGTAGCTGCGGGGTCCACGTCTGCGTGCGATCCATCGAGCGGCCCTAGCAGGGGCCTATCGGTGGGTGCAAGGCCTACACGGCGTGCGAGCCCCTCAGATACTCACGCCGTTCAGTTGCCAGTCGAGAACCCGCACGGCGTTCTGCGTGGTCAAGGACGAGCTACCGATCATCGCCATCACGCCCGAGGTGATCGTCGGGCTTTTCGGCAGTCCGTTGTCGGCCGAGTAGGCGTTCACAATCATCGCGCCGGGGTACGCCGCGACGATCGCCGCAACGTCGAAGGCAAAGTTCTGCCACGAGGCAGCGAGGTAGATCAGCGGCGCGTTCTGCGACGCGGGCACGAAGAGCGCGCCAGCGGGCGAGGGCGAGACGAACATGCCCGCGCCGTTCACCACGAGCACGCCTGAGCCTGGATCGCCCGCCGTCCAGAGACAGCGGTGCTGGTTCACGCCTGGCACCGAGTACGCGCCGAGCAGCAGGACGTTGTTCACGTCGCCGCAGACCAAGATCGCGATGCCACCCGAGCCGGGGCCGATGATGCCCACCGGCCCGAGATCCACCACGAGGTTGAGGTACGGGAGCACGTTGATCGCGTACCCGTTGGTGAGCGGCGGGAGGAACGTCGCCTCTGGGGTGATGCGCTCGACCGTAATGTCAACGGACACGAGCGCACTCAGGAGCATCGGCGCAGGGAGGAAGTGGCCGATGATTGCCTTGTTCCCGAGGCCGAGGCCAGTGTAGGCGCCGACGACGTGACCATCGGTCTTGGTGCGGAGCACAGGCCGCGCCGTGTCGTAGCCCTCCACGAGGGCGCCGTTCACGCTGTGATCGCGGCGCGCGGAGCCGATAAGCGGCGGAACAAGCGACGAGTCGTTGAGCCAGACCGCGTCGCCGACGCCGCTCGCGCCGGGAGCCACGCAGTGATAACGCCCCGCGTCGGTCCCGAAGACGTAGGCAACGTCGCCTGCCTCGAGGTGCTGGTACTGAGGATCTGTGAGCGGGGCGCCCGTCGCGTTCGGCAGATCGGCCGGCGTCGGCCAATTGCCCCAGTCGCGGGGGTAGGTGCTGCGGTCCTGTAGGCCCGGTGTGCGCTTCGCCATTCGCTCAGGCTCCGATGTTGTTCACGCCAGAGTTGAGCACACCGTAGTCGGCCACACAGGGTGCGCCGCCGCCGTCGTTCACGTTGCCCGTCATCGCGCTGTCGTGCGAGCTCGCGGTCATCACGATGCCCGAGGCGGGCACGGGGGCACCATAGAAGATCGTGTTGCCGCTGATCGAGCAGTGGTGGCCTTCGCACACGATGGGCGCGGGGAGATCGGCGACTGGCGCGATGGCCGTGTTCTGCGTGCAGTTGTTGTTGCCGACGATGCAGCGCACGACACCCTGGAAGGTCTGAAAGACGAGCTTGCCACCGAGGTGGATGCAGCCAAGGCTCTCGTTCGAGGCCTCCGTGATGTTCCCCGTGACGACGGTGCGCTCGCTCGAGACTTCGATGCCGTAGCCGGCCGCGTTCACGATGCAGTTGTTGCCGATGATCTGATTGAGTTGGGTGAAGTTGGGGTCTTGCGGCCCGTAGTCGATGCCGTCCGACCAGATCGCGTGGGCTTTCGGCGCGAGCGGCGGAAAATCCGGCGACGGCGGAAAAACCCCCTGGTAGTTGAGCGTGACGAAGTTGTTCACGATCCGGCACGCCCTGCCTTGGAGGTGGATGCCAGCCGTTCCGCCGAGGAATGGTGCGACTAGGTTGACTGCGACCGTGTTGCCGTCGATGACGAGGTTGTTGTTCTGGTGGTTCAGGAACTCGATGCCTGCGACGTTCGCTTGGATCGAGCAGCCCGTGATCACCGTGTCGTTCACCGACATGCGGAACTTCGCGAGCCTGCCGCCGACGATGCCGCGCTCCACGCCGCCGATGATGCACGCCTCGATCTCCGCGCCGCTGATGTTGTTGCCGTCGGGGTCAGCCATCTCGATGCCGACCTTGAGCGACGTTGGACCCGGCGACTGGATGATGCACGCGCGCAGTGAGCTCCCCCCGCCTCCGCGCAGCACGATGCCCTTGGCTGTCGCTGTCGAGCCGTCGCTGAAACCAACGAAGTTGTAGAGGCGCACCGTGCAGTTGCTCGTGCGACAGAGCACGCCGTTGTTCTGCCAGTCGAACGAGACTAGCGAGTAGATCAACACCGAGGAGGCGTCGAGGCCCATCGCTCGGTTGCCACCGAGCGTGACGACGGTCTGACCCGTCAAGATGGTCGAGACGACCTCGACGCACGTCGAAGCCGAGTCTATCGTCTTCGTGAGCATGGTTACGAAGAGGTTGCGTGCGGTGTGGATCTGCGTCGGGTTCGGACCCATGCCTTCAAAGCGAATGCCCTCGCGCAGCGACGCGCCCTCCGTATCCGAGGTCGTGACGCGAATGGTCACGTTCTCGACCCCGACGCTATCGACGCATCGCACGAGCGCGGTGGAGACGCTCGGGCCGTCCGAGGCCGTGTTCTCAACGTCGAAGTCGCTGAGAAAGCTCCCGAGCAGCGCGACGAGCACGCCCTCGCCGCTGATGGGCCCGCGCAGGAGCGATGCGTGCCCCTCGCCTTGAAGCGAGACGGCGATCGGCACGGTGATCGGTGTCGCTGGACTCGTCGGCTGTCCGAAGTCGTAGGTGCCTCGACGGAAGTAGACGCGGCCGGGGTTGCCCGCCGCCGCCGCGAGCGCGGACGCGAGGCCCGCGCCGTCGCCGAGATCCGGCACATAGTTGAAGCCGCCGCTCGAGTACGGCACGGCGCTGTCGCCCTCTGGCACGTTGCCGACGAGGTACGTCGGCGCGAACCGATCAAGGGTAGCGCCACCGCCTCCTCCTCCGAAGCCGCAGCACTCTGCGTCAACAGGCATGCCCTTACTCCTTCGTCGCGAGGACGCGCGCGGTGATCGCGTAGTCGCTGGCCGGGACGATCGGCGTGTAGAAGTTGGGCGTGGTCGAGAGCACGGCGAGGATGCCGGCCGCGAAGAACACGGGAGCCTGCACGAAGTTGTAGCTCGCGAGCCGGCAGAGCGGCAGCGCGGCGATCGGCGTGCCCTGTACCTGTGGCACGTCGCCAGGGGCGAGCGCGGGCGTGAAGGGCGGCAGCACGGCGAGGTCGAAGAGCATGAGCCACCGGAGGGTGAACCCTGGCGCGGACGGATCGCGAGCGTCGATCGCCCACACCTCGTGGAGCTCGCCGGGTTGCGTGAGTGCGACGAGCACGCCGATGTTCACGCCAGGAAGTGGCTGTAGATCGGGCTGCGGCAGATCGCTCGCGATCACGAGTGCAGGCGCATCGATCGACACCTTGACGAACGGCGCCTCTTCGTCGCCGGTCACTGCGAGCGCCGAGCCGTCCGGCCCGAGGTAGCTCATCACGGTGCCGCCCTGGCCGCGACGAGCGTCCGCGTCGAGCTTGCGCGAGTCGGCCGCGCTCCCCGGTCCAGGGGCGTCGCGGTACGGCTCGCGGGTGGCGTCTTTGAATCCCATTCGTCTGCCTACTCTGCCGGCTGTCGGCCCTTCGCGTTCGCCGCGCGCACGTCGTTCACGAGGTCGAGCACGGCTGCGCCGGTCGTGCCGATCTTCTCTCGCACACCAGGCAGCGCGCGATCCATGCCCTCGCGGAAGGCCGCGAGTAGCCCGGTGCCGACGACGGCTTTCGTCAGGCTGATCCTGTCGCGGTGCGCCGAGCAGGCGTAGACGCGGCCGGTGTTCTCGCCCACGAGCGGTAGGAAGTCGCTCGAGGTCACGCGCGCGCCGCAGCGCGGCCACGCGCACGTCGGGTGCTTCTGCTTCATCGGCGCCCCTTGGTGCTAGGGGGGGCGGCTCGAGCGCGCGCCTCGGCCATGTACCGCTCGACGGCCGCGTTCGCGGCGCACGGCGAGCACGAGGGTTCGTTCTTCGCCTGCTGCTTGTAGGCCTCGCCCATCGCGGAGTGCTCGGCCTTGGCCTTCACGCCCTGCGCGGCTGCATCGAGGAGCGTCGTCCAGATCGACATGGGTCGAGTCTAACCCTTCGCCCGCATCGCGACGAGCACGCCGGCGAGCGCGAGGCCTACGAGCGAGCTCCCGAGGAGCAGGCCCTTCGACCCTGGCGTGAGCTCGCCCCAGTGGCCCGCGACCGTGATGGCAGACCAGAGGCCCACGTTCATGCCCGCGCCGATGCCCGCGCCGCGCCAGGAGCCCCCGGCGACGCCGCCGACGGCCGCGCCCGCGAGCGCCGCAGTCCCTGCGCCCAGCGCAATCTCTGCGCTCGGCGCCGTCGGGTCGGTCGCCGAGGTCGGCGTTATGTTCTGGGTCGTGGGCGGCCCGACGACCGACGGGTCCATGCTGTCGCCAGCGGTGGTCCCCGGCTGCGCGCTCGCGAAAGCGAAAGCGCCTCGGAACGGGATGCCCTCGCCGGCGCGCGGGCCGAAGATCGGGACCGCGCCCATGACGGGCGCGAGGTGGGCGAACCGCGTCTGGCGCGGGTAGTCGGTGTAGGCGCGCGTCATCGGTCGAAGACCTCCTCGACGGTGTCCGGCGCGTCAGCCACCGGCAGATCGCCGTCGTCGTCGTCGTCGTCGTCGTCGCCCGAGCTCACGACAGCCACGAGCACGATCCCCGCGAGGGCGAGCGCGCCGAGGCCAAACGCGGTGATCCACCGATCGTTCATCGACGCCGTCCTCGAGTGCCGGCGCGCGCGACCGGCGCGGCGACCTTCGACACGCTCGACACGATCCACGCGACGAAGCCGAGCGCCAACACGCCGGCGCCGATGCCGATGCCGACCCACGCCTCGGTCGGCAGCACGTTGCCCGAGTGCGGCGACCCGACCGGCGTCGGGGTGTACCCGAGCGCGGTGAATCGGCCCTCGAATCCGTTGTACTGCGCGGCGTAGAGGCGCACCGCGTTCTGCAAGCCGCCGAGCGCCGCGCGACCCCAACCCGAGAGCGAGTGCCGGTTGGTGTCGTACCAGCCGCGCCACTCGGCGACGAACCCAACCCACTGGGCGTAGAACTGCTGGCCTGCTGGCGTGCTCTGGATCTCGGCGAGATGCGTGATCACGTCCGCTTTGAGCATGGCGACGTGGTTGTTCACGTCGTCCATCGCGGTGTCGATCGACCCGTAAGTCCAAAACGTGTCGGCGTAGGTGCTGACCTGTTCGCCGAGCCCCGCGCCGCGCAGGTACACGATCGGGTTGCCCTGGTCGAGCATCACGATCGAGCGACGGTCGTTCCCTGCGAGGCCCATGTCACTTCCTCCGAGCGTAGGCGACGCCGCCGACGACGAGTGCGAGAGCGCCGACGCCAAAGCCGACCGCCCAGCCGTTGCCGATCATGCCGCCCGTGAGAGACGTGCGGCGCATCCACGGCAACCCTGCCTCTGGATCGAGCGGCCCGACCGATGGCATGTCGCATGGAGAGGCGCTCGACGGCGGCGCGAGGTCTGTGACCCCAGCGGGCCATCCGAGCGTGAACCCTGAGCTAGGATGGGTGACCGAGTCGAACGTGAAGCCGCCCGAGCCGACCGAGCGCAGACGATACACGTCGCTTTCGGTCACTCCTCCCGTTGGGAGGAACGGGTTCACGACGCGCCAGTCGTGCCACGGCGCGCAGTACCCGACCGGGTTGCGTGGCAACGTACCGAGGCCGCTCAGACGCAGTCGATCCTGCCCCGAGCGCGCCGCCGCCCATCGCTCGACGTTCGCGATCTCGCGCTGCACCTGATAGGCGCGCATCGAGACGACGTTGGGGCCGAGGCCACGCGCGGGGATCATCGCATCACCTTGTAGCGGTGGAGGAGGTGCATCACGAGCGCGCCCGCCGCGAAGCTCGTGGTCGCGAGCACGACGTGCATTTGATCCATCGTGAGCTCGCCGAGCCCGCCGCGCAGGTTGTGCCCGCGCACGTCGGCGGCGACCCCGTAGGCCGCGCGCCGGCCCGCGCCAGCGACCCACGAGGGGCCGTAGTTGCCGTAGACGCGCGACGACTCGATCGCCTCGATCTCGGTCTGCACGCGCATGACGTGCGCCTGCATCATCTGCCGTCCCATGTTCATCGCCGACCTCGCGTCTTCCCGCCCTGAATGAGCTCGAACTTGCGGCGGGGCCGCTCGAGCGGCCGGTCAGCGATGCACGACGCGAGCGCCGCCATCGCGCGGACACCGATCTGGTCCCCGGCTGGCTTCTCGCCGGCGCTCGCCAACTGTACGTCGGCCGCGACGGCGTTGGCGTAGGCCTCGAGAGCGTTCGCGACGCGGTCGTTGCACGACTGAGCGTTCATCGCGAGCCCCAGCGCGACGTTCGCCGCGCGAAGATGGTCGTGCGCCCGCATCTGATGCACGTCGCGCGTCGAGCCGAGGCCGGTGCGCGTGACCGGGCCGCCGCTGTCGCAGCCACAGCCGAGCGAGCGCCGGCGCATGGTCATCGCTTGCCCGTACCCGTGGCGACGGTGAAGCCGACGAGGCCCCCGACGGTGAGCGCAGCCACGGCGGCGCCAATGAGTATCGGCCAGCCGCTGCCGCCGCCGCTGCCGACGTTGCTCGGGCGCGGGTCTAGCTCGGGTCCGATGGTCGTGCCGCGTCGGATGATGGTCGGCGGCGTCTGGTCCGTGCGCGGGGGCAGGCCCATGTCCGCGCGCAGCGAGGCGTCCTGCGACGCATCGAACGCAGCGAGCTCGCGCGCAGTCATCGGGAGGTGGTCGATCGGCGTGTCGGTGATCGCCGAGATCGCGAGGCGAGTCTGAGGACCGTAGGAGCCGTCCGCTCCGAGGCCCTGTCCATACGCCTGCTGGAAGCGCAGCACGAACTGCCGTTCCGCCGCCGTGCCGAGCGGCGGATCGTGGCGCAGCGCGGTCACCACGTCAGCCGCGTAGGGTCCGACGTGGACAGGGTCGGCGCTCGCACGCACCGCGTCGAGGCTGCCGAGCCCGCGCGTGAGCACGCCTCGAGGATGCCGCCAGAAGTCGCGCGTCGGGATCTCGCCGCGCAGGAGCACGCCGGCGCCAGGGTGCTGGTAGAAGCGGCCTGCTCGGATCTCACTCATGGCGCGTGCTCCTCGTGAAACTCCACGATCGCCGACAGTTTCACGATGCCGCCCTGCGAGCTCTCGTTCGCGACGATCGCCCACACGGTCTGGTTGGGCCGCAGCCGGAAGTGCAGCGTCGAGCTCGGCCCCTCTTCCTCGGGCCACTCCCACGAGCGCGACGCCGCGATCTCGTCGTTGGGGTCGAACCCCGCCTCGATGATGCGAACGGCGATCGTGCCCGCGCGCAGCACGAGGCGCACGACACGATGCGAGTCAGGCGGCGCGCCGTCGTCCGGCCCGACGACGCACGATGCCATCGCCTTCTGCACGGTGCAGCGATTCCACTCGGTGTCGCGACGGAGGGCCATTCACTTCACGCAGATATGGCCGACGAGGCCGACGTAGACGGCGCGATCGACGTTGGGGTTGGGCATGACCT
>Ga0315288_10003225_pt1 | contig 20846 bp, 21 predicted proteins | sample YL17G11_20_MG_FD_203454 | JGI IMG/M metagenome (GOLD analysis project Ga0315288, IMG submission 203454) | Sediment microbial communities from Yellowstone Lake, YNP, Wyoming, USA - YL17G11_20 | ecosystem: Environmental > Aquatic > Freshwater > Lake > Sediment | place: USA: Wyoming | collected...
GCATTGGGAGCTCGAACACTGGCGCTAACAATCTTGCAGGTTCAGTTTTTGCTTGTTCTCAAAATAGTAAAGCCAATAGCATAACTGTTGCAGTGCGGTCTTCGTACGGTTCAGCGCTAAATTTGAGGGGTGCAATCTATAGGCAGAGTGATTTGAGTCTTGTTGGTACGACTGGGGAGGTTTCTGTTGCGGCTTGGTATGCTGGTTGGCGTACTTTGAGTTTCAGTAGTTCTCCTTCGCTGTCTGCTGGCGTAAACTACATACTGGTTGTCTTCAGTCAAACCACAAATGGGAATTTCTTGTCAGTATACTATACTTCGGGCAGTGCAAATCAAGGTGTAACTCAAAGTGGCTTGACATACTCCAGCTTCCCAAGCACTCTATCTCCGACATACAGTAGTCTAAAGTACTCAATCTACTGCAGTTACATGACAACCCCATAGTTTTTTTTCCTCTATCTCTTTTTCCTTAAAGCAAGAACGAAATACTCACTGATATTTCCTTAAATGAGCTTTTGGCGAAGGAAAAGTGGCAGCCGCATTTTGGTGTATCAGGCAAGCGTCACCTTTGTTTTCAGATATGTGTATGTTACTTTTCGATCTCTTCGGATTTTTTTTCTGAAGTTCGTTTTTTCGCAAACCTATTTAAGTTATAGATCTCCTACACCCTTGGAGATGAAAAACTGAAGCCCACCGCATTTGCTGTCTTTTCGGTTAAGCCCAGATTCTTGAAGTTGAATAGCTCGCATCTTGTGACCTTAAAGGGTAACGTTTGGTCGATGCTTTCTCTTTGTGCTGAAGCGACTTGGATTAGTAACTATGGTTGTTTTCTCTACAGTTGACCATTGATGAGTAAGAGGAGAAAGTTAGCTTTGAATAATGTGACTGTTTTTCTTTCTGTGTTCTTGTCAATCATTGTGGTGCTTGGAGTTGTTTTTGAAGCGCCTGCAAGTAGTCCACTGAGTCAAACAACTGCTCCGGTTTTGACTTGGTTACATGTTGACGGGCACGATATCAAAAACGAGCTTAATGAAACAATCTACTTGCGTGGAGCCGCTTTTGGAGGAATGGGCGAAAGCGGACTAGCCTACTGGAACGGCGGCAAAGATCAATTAGTTGATATGATGGCCGCTTACGTGAATCTATCAGGGCACACTGCAGACTCTAACAAAGCTAACGTCATTCGTGTCTGCACTGGCATAATCCCGGGCTATGGTTGGGATCCATCCGTCATGGACGCTGCTGTAGATGACATCGTATCGTTAGCTCGGGCAAACGGCATATACATTGTTGTAGAGTTTCACGGTGGTCTAACCGAGAATGAAAGCACACAGCTGGCAAACAATCCTTCTCCATTGATAAATTGGTTCCTCCACTGGGTGAATAGATACAAAGATAACCCCGCGGTTTGTGGGTTTGAGATATACAATGAACCCTACGCACCTAATTTCGCAGATGGCGACTCTACCTTAGGTCAGGCAAGGTGGGTGGAAATGGTCCAGCAAATGGTAGCCAACATAACGGCTGCTAATTCTAAGGCCTTGATTTTTGTTTCAAGTGCTTTCCCAGGATTTAACCAGGTTGGCGACTACTGGATAGAAAATCCTTTGCAGGGCAATGTCGTTTATACTTGGGACTGGTACTACAAAGACTTCCCAAGTCAAGTTAAGCAAGCCTATGAGGATGGGCAATTCGAATACGCTAAGAATCTGATGAATAAGGCTATTTATGATGCCGCAGGCAAGGCAGTTGTCGAAGGCAACTTGCCAGTTTTGAATTCCGAGTTTGGTTTTAGCCCAGGGGAATACAGCGACCCACAGATAATGGATGACTATTTAGAAGCTATGAATCAATACGAAAACAGTTGGTATGAGTTTTGGTGGTGGTCAAACCCTAATCAACAAGGTCTGGTGATGAATAACTACACTCAACTCAGCGCGCAAGGAGTGAGTTGGGCTAAGTATTTGTGGCAGGGGAATCCTGGCAACTTTACATTCGTTAATTCCTTCGTTACTCCGACTCCTACTCCCACTCCTTCCCCTACTCCTACTCCCACCCTTGCTCCTACGCCTTCCGAAAGTCCTTCTCCTTCCCCAACTTCCACATACCCTACTGTTTCTTCTCCTACTCCAACTCCTGTTATTTCGGTTAGTCCTTCCCTGAGTCCAACTATCTCGCCATCACTTAGTCCAACTTCAACAATTATCACTGCCCCGACTTCCACGTCATCGCCAAGCTCCTCTTCTTCGCCTTCCCAAGAGCCTATCTCGTCGCCGGAGCATAATACAGCTCTTTCACTGAGCCTTGCGTACGGGATAGTAGCAGGTGCTGCAATTGTAGTTGTATTTGCTGTAATTACTCGGAAAGATTATCGGCAGTTGCTGGCAAAGATCCTTTCACGCCTAAAACGCAAAAACAGCTGATAAGGAAGTTGCTGATTTTCTTCTATTCTTTTTCAATAACTTCAAAACCTATAATTCCGTGAATTGTGCGGTTAGCGGAAGCTTGACCGTAATTCGGCGTACATCTACGTTTGAACTGCTCCTCTTGACTTAAGTAGCTGATGTTTCTTGGCGTTTTGACTCTTAACAGTTTTTTCGGCTTTGCTAGGCTGCGACCACAAGAAGTTGTCTGCTGTTGATTTTTTTCTTCTTTGCCCTTGTTTACGAATTTATGTAATTGGTCTGCCGAGTGATAGAAAGGACAAACGCCTAACAAAATCACTATCAGAAGCATCTTTCGGATCAACCTGACCTGGGAACGGTTCAAAGTAATGAACCCAAATCTCTCTAGGTATGTGGTTGAGGAAGTGGAGAAGATGCTCCACTGCCGTGACCCAGAGTACGGCTTCTTAACTTACAAGTGTCCAGAATGCTGTGCATCAAGCTCTTCTCGGAGTTGACGCGGTTGTTCATTTAGCCGCATTGATTGATGTTTCAGCTTCAGTTACAGATCCATTGGGCACGCATGAGGTTAATGTGACTGGAACTTTAAACGTGTTGCAGGAAGCTGCACGGAGCAAGGTGGAAAGGTTTGTTTTTGCTTCTTCAACAGCCGTGTATGGCGATGTGAAAACCTTGCCTGTTAAGGAGGATACTGTTCTGAAGCCGATTTCACCTTACGCTGCATCAAAGGCTGCGGGTGAAGCGTATTGCAGCGCTTTCGTACATGCTATGGCTTGAGTACGGTTGCGTTGAGGTTTTTCAACGTTTACGGCTTGAGGAACGAGAACAGCCCGTACAGTGGCGTGATTACGAAAGTTTCTCGGGAAGGCAGTGAACGGTGAAGAATTAGTCGTGGAAGGCGATGGGGAACAAACCAGAGACTTCATACACGTAAGTGACGTTGTAAACGCTATCATTCTATCTTTGGAAAGTGAAGGGTTAAGGGGCGAGGTTTTTAATGTTTGCACTGGTGTGCCAACAAGCATAAATCAACTCGTGAACGCCTTAGGCGAGGTTACTGGAAAGAACCTTCTTGTTAAGTATGGTTCCCCCAGACAAGGCGACATCAGAGAAAGCTATGGTGACCCTGCGAAGTCAGCGCGAGAGCTGGGCTTTAGGTCTATGGTTTCTTTGCTGAAGGGTCTAGAACTGCTGGTTACGGCTCTTGAGAAGTAACCTGAGTCCATTTCTTGAGATGGAAGCGCTGCTCCCAGGTTCAGGTGTTGTTATTAGAGGGATATGCTTTTTAGATATTTATTCCAGAGGTAAGATGCCGCGTAGCCTGCAGTGGCGCCTGTTGCTGGACCCATAAACGCTACTACCATGTCTAATGCCTGATTCTGCTCAACTATTTGCGGAAAGAACGTGCTTGCATAGTACGTTAAAAACCCAATTATCATCGTGCTCGCTGCCATGGCGATCATGAGCCTATTACGATTTACGCCTTCATTGGTGGCTTTTACTTTGAGGACTAACAGGAAACCGTCCACCATGACTCCATAGAGAACTGTATAGATGATCGAGAAAGGAATAAGGGAAGGCCGCGACAAGCCAGTGAGTACACCACCAACAGCGCCGACATAAGTTGCTCCCAAGCTTTTCACAAAGAGAGCACTGAGTGCGAGCAGTACAGCATCGACAGCTATCAGAAGACTACTTATTGGCTGCGGGACAAATAATCTGGTTATGAACATTATGGAACCAAACAGAGCGATTACGATTAAGCGGTTAGTTTTCTGCAAGGGAACTCATCCTTTTCTAACTTAGTGGTAGGATTTGATTTAAAAACGTTCATGCGGCAGAGTACAGATTTTTGGTCGGCAGCTTTTTTTCTCGATAAGTTCTTTTTTGCTCTATAAATGAAACATTAGAATGAAGCATTGATTCAACTAAAAAAGAGGTTACGGTTTGTTGAAGCTTACGTGCCCTATTTCGACTGCTCCGCCTGTTCGCCCTGAAGCTTTTTGCCGCACTTGAAACAGTATAAGGAGCTATTTGGGTTCTTCTCTCCGCAGTTCGGGCAAACAACAGGTTCCTTGTAAAGTGTTTTTTGTATGTTGCTTCTCGCCGTTTGGAATGCTGCTTGAATCTCCTTCGCCGCTATGTTGAAGGCTTTCTCCATTTCCTGGCTCATTTTTGTAAGCGCTTCACGCATTTCGTCCGAAGGCGCAGCAGCATTGGTCGCGACGCCCTGTACTGTCTTTGTGCCGCACTTCGGGCAGAAAAGTGCGCCTTTGGTAAGCTTCTCGCCACAATTAGAACAATACTCCATATACTCACCACACAACAAACAAGGTGGAACCGAAAATTTAAACGTTGCTTGAAAAAGGTTCCAGTTCACGAAGGCGTTTATGTGCAGGCTTTGAACGTTCTGCTCATTAATCATTGACAAAATAGGAATTTACGAGCAAAATCTTTAGGCTCAAAACCCTACTATTTTTTATGAAGCAACAAAAAACAAAAGCCTTGCAGATGAAAGGCGTACCTATCTGTTCTTTTTGCCAACCTGAAAGACCAGAGCTATATGAAAAACTCATCGATAATGGCATAGGCGTATTTTGTTCTAAGTGTGACCGACAGGTTTACGAGTACGCCTAAAAACCGAGGATACCCCTTTTGGCGCTTCGCGCACGAGTCTTGCAGAAGCTGAGTAAAACATGAGGTAGAAAAACGCTTTTCAAAATCACAAACATCACAAAAACCAATTAAGGAATAAGCTGTTTCTGGATAATTGCTGCCATAGTCGTAGTCATTATCTTGGTTATTGCCCTGTTCTTTTGGAAACGGAAGCGCTAAAAGAAAACAGTGACCAACAGCTACAACAAATTGCACAACTACCCTTTCTACCTTTTTTCTCAACTAAAAAGAAGAATTAAAACTTAAATTTGTGACCCTTAGGCTGAACACCCTGATCAAACTCTTTTGCTAACTGCTCAAGAAGCGCCCGCTGTTGCGTCGTTATTTTCTCAGGAACCGCGATTCCCACGCGCACTACGAGATCACCTTTTCCATATCCCCTAAATCTAGGCATGCCTTTGCTTTTCAGCCTTATGACTTCGCCTGCTTGGGTTCCGGGGTTAATCTTCAAGGTGGTTGGTCCTTCCAGAGTGGGCACTTGCACTTCTGCGCCTAGAACCGCTTGTGGGTACCCAATCATGAGCACATAGTACAAGTCGTCGCCATCCCTAATGAAAACCTCATGGGGAACAATGTGGACAAGAACGTAAAGGTCTCCGGGTTCCCCTCCGTTGGACACATTCTCGCCCTCGCCCCTGAGCCTAAGCTGGTATCCCTCATCAATGCCGACTGGCACATTAACAGTAATTTTCCGACGTTTTCTGACTAAGCCTGAGCCACGGCAGTTCCTGCAAGGCGAATCAATTAACCTGCCTTTTCCTCGACACTCTGGACAAAGCGTAACTTGCACAAACATGCCAAAAGCGCTTCTTCGCATGTGCTGAACCTTGCCCTGGCCGTTACAACGGGGACACGTTCGGGCTTGACTGCCTGGAGCAGCACCTGAACCGCCGCAAACGTCGCACTTTTCTGTTCTTGGAATCTCAATCTCTTTCTCTGTGCCCTTTGCAGCTTCTTCCAACGTTATGTTGAGGTCGTAGAGTAGGTCTTGTCCTCTGTTGACGCGTTCGCCGTAACCTCCCCCGAAGCCGCCGCCGAAAATTTGGCGGAAAATGTCTCCGAAGTCGAAGCCTGAGTCTCTGAAAACTGAGTTGAAATCTGCACCTCGAAATATGTCCTCTTCAGTGTACCTTTGGTCAAAACCTGAGTGTCCCAGAGAATCGTATTGTTGCCGTTTCTGGTCGTCGGAAAGTACCGCGTAAGCTTCACTGATTTCTTTGAATTTTTCTTCAGCCTCTGGCGACTTGTTCCTATCAGGGTGGAACTGCATCGCCAGTTTCCTGTACGCGTCTTTGATCTGGTCTTTGTCGGCGCCTTTGGGTACGCCGAGGACCTCGTAGTAATCGCGTTTTTCAGCCATATCGTTTTACCGCGTTAACCAAAGATGCATTTGCTTTGTCAAAACTGTTTCGCTGGTCACTTCACCTTATAATCTTCAGAGTCGACCACTTTCTCTCCGTCTGGCGGTGGAGGAGCTTGTTCGCTGGCTTGCGGTCCAGCCGGCCCTGCCTGCGCTTGCTGCTTTGCCTGCTCTGCCGCTGCTGCCTGCTGATAAATTACCGTGCCGACATCTTGAAGGACTTTGCTAAGCTCATCAGTTTTCGCTTTCACTTTTGCCATGTCGCTGCTGGCTAAAGCATCCTTTAAGGCAGCGACTGCAGCGTCGATCTTGCCCGTTTGCTCAGCTGTGAGTTTGTCTGCTAGGTCTTTCTTGGTTCTTTCAGTAGTGTAGAGTATGCTGTCGGCGTTGTTTCGCAGTTCGGCTTCTTCGCGTTTCTTCTTGTCTTGATCTGCAAACTGTTCTGCCTCTTTGACCATGCGCTCCTTGTCTTCTTTCGACAGTTTTGTGGATGCTGTAATTCTGATTTTAGCTTCTCTGCCTGTGCCACGATCTTTCGCAGTAACGTTCATTATGCCGTTGGCGTCAATGTCGAATGTGACCTCAATTTGAGGCACACCTCTTGGCGATGGCGGAATACCCTCTAGGTTGAAAATGCCTAAGGAAACGTTGCCAGAAGCCATCTGTCTTTCGCCTTGAAGAACGTGAATGGTGACGGCTGTCTGGAAATCCGCTGCAGTGGTGAAGACTTGGCTCCTTTTCGTTGGAATGGTCGTGTTCTTTTCCATAACTCTTGTGAATATGCCGCCCATTGTTTCCACGCCAAGCGACAAGGGGGTAACATCAAGCAAAAGCAGGTCGTGCACTTCGCCAGTGATCACACCTGCCTGAATAGCTGCGCCAATCGCAACACATTCCATAGGGTCCAAGCCCCGCTCAGGTGCCTTGCTTAAAATCTGCTCCACGAATTTCTGCACTAATGGCATTCGAGTCATGCCGCCTATGAGAATTATCTTGTCAATACTGGTGGGAGTTAATTTCGCGTCTTCAAGCGCTTTCACGATTGTCTGCTCAGTTTTTTGAACGATGGGTTGGGCTAACGACTCAAGCTTAGTTCTCGTCAGGGTAAGATGCAGGTGTTGAGGACCTGTGTTGTTAGCGGTCAGGAAGGGCAAGTCAATATCCGTGCTCATCAAAGTGGTAAGTTCTATCTTTGCTTTTTCTGCCGCTTCTTTGAGTCTAGCCATAGGGATTGGGTCATTGGTGACGTCTATGCCCGTTTGCCTTTTGAACTCGTCTATGACGTAATTCATCACTGCCTTGTCAACGTCGGTGCCTCCCAATTGGGTATCACCGCTTGTCGATAAGACTTGGAAGACGCCTTTGCCGAAGTCCATGACGGTGACGTCGTGGGTTCCGCCGCCGAAACTGAACACGAGAATCTTCATTTCTTTCTCGAGTTTGTCGATGCCGTAGGCGAGGCAGGCTGCAGTGGGCTCGTTTACAATACGCATTACTTCAAAGCCTGCTATTTCGCCTGCGTCTTTGGTGGCTTGTCGCTGATTATCGTCAAAATGAGCGGGAACAGTTATGACTGCTTTTCTTATGGTGCCTCCAAGATAGGTTTCAGCGTCTTTCTTTATTTTCTGCAGGATAAATGCGCTGATCTGCTGCGGACTGTATTCTTTTCCGTGGACGTTGACTTTGTAGTTGGTTCCCATTTTCCGTTTTATCTCAAAAATTGTTCCTTCCGGATTCGCCGATGCTTGGCGCTTTGCTGATTCGCCTATTAGAAGTTGCCCGTCTTTCGTGAAGGCAACGACGGAGGGAAACATTTTCCCCGCCATGGTTGGTCCTTCCGCGCTGGGTATGACAATGGCGCGTCCGCCTTCGAATATGGCTGCGGCGCTGTTTGTTGTTCCTAGGTCTATGCCTAACACTTTTTCTCCAGTTTGAACATTACTCACTTTTCATTTTCCTCCTTGTTTTGTGACTTTGAAGATGGTTTAACTGAGACCTTAACTATGCTTGGTCTTATCACTTTGTCTTTCATAATATAGCCTTTTCTCACTTCTTCAACCACAACGCAGCCTACAACATCGTCGCGTTCTACAGCGGCAATAGCGTTGTGTTTTGAAGGATCAAAAGGCTTGCCTTCGCTTTCTATTGGAGAGACTCCTTCTTGCTCAAGAACCTTTCGCAGCCGCTTAAGTGTCATCTGCACGCCCTCCACGAGAGTCTGGGCTTGGTTCTTTTCTTGTGCCGTTTTGATGGCCATTTCTAACTCGTCAACAACGTCGAGTAATTGAATCACCAAACATTCCGTTGAGTAATTTTTCACCTGCTCTATCTGGCGGTCGAAGCGTTTTTTTAGGTTTTCAAAATCCGCCTGCAAATACCTTAAACGCGTCAGGTATTCTTCGCTGCGCTTCTTCTCTGATTCTAACTGTTGCTCAAGATTAGCAGGTTGCTGTTTCTTTTCTTCTGGGACTTCATCCATACCTGAATAGCCTTCTTTGATTGCAGGTTTTTAGCGTGCCCGAACAAAAATATATGTTTCGCCTCTTGAAGGCTGTCCTTAATTGGAATTTACGGAGTGGCACATGCTCAAATGAACTTATGGAGTTAAAGAAATAAAAAATGCGGATGGTTGTTGCGTTGTTACTACATTTGGGTTTGGCTTTCAGGTGATGTTGCCGTTTGGGTTGGCTGAGGTCTTAGTTGGAAGAAGGCAATTGCAAGTAATAGCATTGCGATCCATACGAGAATTAAACCTATTGCGATTATGGTTAGAACTGCGCCGATTAGCAATATTGTTCCTGTGGTACCGAATAAACCTACGCCTGTTTTGCTACGGAGAATTTCTAGGGATTTTCTATAGAGAAGGGCAACCACCAAAACGAAGATGAAGAGAACAACGAAGGATATGAGAACAGCTGCTGCGAAAGTTCCAATGTTGCTGAAAGCTATGTTTGTGCTCACGTCTGCTGGGTTCAACTGCGTAAGGGACGTCCAATCTCCGTTCCAGTTGGGTAAGATATCGGCTATGAATCCAATAGCTGCTGTCAAAATTACAGCCACAAAAACTACAATGCCTACTATGCCTGCTATGGTTCCGTACAGGACGTTGTTGAAGATACCTGCGTCTTTGTAGTAGTCAGCCATACCCTTCATTGCTATTAGTACTAGTAAAGCGCCGACGAGCAATGTTAGCCCGTAAAGTGAAATGTATGGAAGGATGCCGATGAACATCAGTATAGCTCCAATGCCGCCCAAGTTTTTACTTGTTTCAAAGTCCACTTTTCTTTTTCCTCCTTAAACTCCGTTCAGCGGTCTAAGCATAAAAGTTTTACTGCGCGTAAAATCGCTAAGTAAAATCTAATGTGGTGGATGGTGAATTTGAGTATAAAAGTTACGTGCCTGTTTCACTTTTCCATTTGGTCTTTGAGTACGGCGTAGTAGCTTTCGAGATATTCTTGGCTTTTCTTTGTTACTGTGTAGACTTTTCTGGATCTTCCGCTTTGTTGCTGTTTCTGACTTGTTAGGAAGCCTTCTTGTTCCAGATGGTTGAGCATTGGGTAGAGCGCGCCGTGTCTGAGTTTTATGTTAAGGTTGTTTTCTACCGTTTTTTTGATTTTGTAGCCCCACATTGGTTCAGTTTCGACTAAGCGTAAGAGTTGGATGTCTAGCAAACTTTTGGTTATGCGTTGGATGATTTCTTTCTTGTAGTCCTCAGCCATGTTTAGTCTCTTCTTCAGGGTTTGTGAAGTTGTCTTTGACTGCTTATTTAAGTTATGCAGAGCTCGCGTTATTGTTTGGGTATGTTTCTTGTTTAGGTTGTGCATCAGGTTTATATTGCTGTTCAGATTCTATACTGAATCGGAATATGTATCCAAATAGACATATTGTAGATGTGTGCAACAGAACAACTGTATCGCACAAATACTCAAGGAAAACAAAACATGATTAACCGCCAAAGAGAAGCAGAAACCAAACTCATGAAAGGCCTACTCGACTTCATAGTCCTCCAATTCCTCGACGCGCAACCCATGCACGGATACCAAGTCATCACCAAAATCCGCAAGTCCTTCGGCGTCTACTTCGGGCCAAGCACCATCTACCCCTTCCTGAACTCGCTAGAGAAGAAAGGCTACGTACAAAGCCAATGGAACATGAACACAGAACGCCCACGAAAAGTATACAACCTAACCAAAGAAGGACAAAACGTGTTAAGCTTCACTGAGGACTCATTCAATATCATATGCAAGAAAATCACCACCCCCGCAGCAGACGAAGACATGACTGTTGAATCCACAAGAACTGTTCATCATTAAACCACGTTCACAAGTCAAACTATCTCAGCTACTGTTCTCGAAGTAGTATTCAAGATAGAAACAATGCGCGTTTTCGCTTTCATTTTTTTCCCCACAATACAGTCTGCTGAAATCGTCCGCGTCTCAAGTGATGACCTGCAAGCGTGCATCAAATATATGCCCACGCTCATACTGTTATACTGAGGCACATCTCTAAGGTGACATATCTATACAACACAGCATTAGTGCAAGCGAAGAGTTAACTCGCCAAATTCTTGAGTTCTGCAAGCACGTCGCCGGACCATGCGAAATAATTGCCATGTCTTTGTCCGATGATGAAGCCCTTGGGACGTTGAATTCAAGAGCCACTGCACAGGTGCTTGTCGTACTCAGAGATTTTCAGCCTCGATTAATGAGTTACCCCCGAATAATTAACGGGAAAAACGTCGTAATCTTCGCCGTTGATCAGTGGATTTTTGAGAGAGACGTTGATCGCGGATTTCTAGGCGAAGCCTTAGCGAGCTCTCTGATTTTTCCCTACTCAACCTTAGTCAATGCGGATTATCTACATTTGCAGGAGATTACCCTGAAAAAACGCCTAATTCTTGAACTACTTGAGAACATAATCCTGAGCTTTCCAGAAACCTCATATCGTATCCGCATCAAACCGAAGTATTTCATGTACGAGGTCATGCTGAATCGCATTAGGGTTTTTCCACCTATAGCTTATGGCATGTCAAACTTCCTATGCGGCAAAACACATGAGGAAAAAGTCGGTCTAGTCCTCAACGGCTACCTTGAAGCCCTCAAACTGTTGGAAAACGAGGAGCTGATCCGTTTTGACGACGGATATGTGACCATATCAAAGAAGTTCGTGATTAAAAGCAAGAACCCGAAAGTTCGCTTCACGAATATTTCAAAAAACGCGCCACGAGCCCTTTTCAGTTCAGTTTTTGGATTGTTTCCTCAGTTTCTAAACTTCCTCGCACAGAGCACGGAAGCTTTTTCAAGAGTCCAAGCTTTTCCCTGGAAAAAAGAATTCACAGAACCGCAGCACTTCATAGATCCTCAGAAATATATCTTCGTCCCAACGGCTCAAGGGCTCGTCTCTTTAGCTGACAAAGTTGACATAAAAACGTATGCAAAAAAAGTGCTAACGGAGGGGACATACTCCAAAGTCAAGGTGGAAGAGTTTGGTGGCGTTCTAAACGACGTGTACCTCATCAAAGCTTACTCAGGCAGCGAGGAAAAGAAAATTCTTGTTAAACGGTTTAAAGACTGGTCCAGCTTCAAATGGTTCCCTCTCTCGATGTGGTCTATGGGCGCTCGCAGCTTCGCAGTGCTATGCACCTCAAGGCTTGAGAGAGAATGCGCCATAAGCGAGCTTTTAGCCTGTGAAGGATTCAACGTTCCCAAAGTCTTAAATGTGAGTCATAACGAACGCCTGCTCTTTATGGAATTCATAGAGGGCGAAAACCTCAGCAACGCCATCAAACGAATCGCCATCTCGCAGAACAAGGAAAAAATCGAGAAGGAACTGGCAACCATAACGCTAGTTGGAGAAATATACGCGAAAGTGCACGCCATCAACGTAGTTTTAGGCGACACGAAACCAGAGAACGTAATGGTCAACAAAGAAGGCAAGATTTACCTAGTTGACCTTGAACAGGCCAGCCGCGACGGCGACAAAGCATGGGACGTAGCCGAGTTCTTGTACTTCTCGGGGCATTATCTTCCATTAGAAGGCGAAAGCAAAGCCGAAGCCTTAGCTAAAGCCTTCATCAGCGGCTACCTGAAAGCTGGCGGAGACGTTAACGACGTAAAGAGGGCAGGAATTCGCAAGTACACGCGCGTCTTCAGCATCTTCACGTTACCGTCAATCATGCGTGTCATGTCTAATATCTGCAAAGAAACAGAGAAGCGGAAATGAGAGAATGGTCAAAAACACTACAACCTTAACATTCTATGGCGGAGTAAACGAGATCGGCGGAAACAAGATCCTCCTTCAAGACCGCGACACAAGAGTATTCTTTGACTTCGGAATGTCCTTCTCAATGAAGAAACAGTTTTATTCGCCTCCTTTTCTTTCGCCCAAAAGCGAGAAAAGCCTCCAAGAATTAGGGATTCTCCCTAGAATTGAGGGTTTATACAGGTTTGAGAAAACCCCGCCTAAAGCAGATGCAGTTTTCATTTCACATGGACACTTGGACCACACAGCTTATTTGTCGTTTATAAAACGTGAAATTCCAGTTTACTGCGGAGAAACCACCCAAACAATACTGCAAGCCTTAAGCGAGGTACGCCGTGCAGATTTAGAGTTCAGCGTTGCTGATATCGACTTCAAAACGTTCCGCACAGGCAAGAAAATCACTGTAGGCAGCTTAGATGTTGAACCAGTCCACGTTGACCACTCCGTTCCAGGCGCGTACGGATTCATCATTCACACTTCAAACGGCTCTGTTGTTTATACGGGCGATTTTAGGGATCACGGCGCCAAGCCCGAGATGACGCAAGAGTTTGTCGAGAAAGCCAAGAACGCCGAACCCGTGGCAGTCATTACTGAAGCGACTAACATGACGGGCGCGTCTGTGTCAAACGAAACCGAAGTACAGAGCAAACTGGACAGCATAGTCTCATGCGCTGATGGCATTGTGCTTGCGGAGTTTGGTTACTCTGATGTTGACCGCTTAAACAGTTTCTATCACGTAGCCAAGAAGAACGGGCGGTGTCTTGCTGTTTCACTAAAACAAGCCTACTTGCTGGATGCACTCCGCAAAGACAAGGGTTTAACAGTTCCAGACTTAAACGACCCGAACATGTTGATCTTTCGAAAGTCGAAGAAGAGCACCTACAAGTGGGAAAGCCAATTGATCAAGCAGTTTGAGGGGCAAAACAAGGTTTTCGACGTGTTCGAAGCTTCGAAGCAGCAATGCAACATGGTTTTAGCCTTGTCTTTTTATGATTTTGAGGAACTTGTGGCTCTAAAACCTGCCCCCGGCAGCTGCTTTGTTTTATCCGCTTCTGAGCCTTTCAACGAGGAAATGGAGATTGATCATGAACGGCTAATCAACTGGCTAAACCACTACGGGCTGCCCCAGTATCAGGTGCATGTGTCTGGTCACATGATGCCGTTGCAGTTGAAGAAGGCGCTTAGGACCATGGGCGCCAAGCGGGTGTTTCCTGTCCACACTGAAAATGCGGAATTGTTTGCGGGGTTCATGCGGGACTTGAAGAGCAAGGTAACGCTTGTCGAGAAGAGCAAAGAGTATACGCTGTAGCCTTTTCTGGTGCGAGCCGTTTTTATTTACCGACGCCAATTAGATTTCAGGGTGATTGCTTGTGAGTGGAGAAATCCGCTACTATAAAGGGCTTCATAAGGTTAGGGTTGTGACTGAAAGCGAAGGCTACTGTATCGTAGAAGCTCTGGAGGAGTTTGAAGACACTCTTGACGGCGAAAATGTTACAGTTAAGGTGGGCGAGAAGCGCATTGTGCCTCCGAGAGCAGTTCACAAACACAAGGATTTGCCTCCTCCGATAAAAGAGCATACATACGAGTTGCAAATGGAGAAGAAAGTTAAGCGACTGGTCGCTGAAGAAGAGAAGAAGCAAACCAAGAAAAAACCGGCTCATTGATAGTGAGTTCTGATTCTGTCTACGATTTCATAACGGTTAAGCTGTCAAATGGCGTTCATCAATCCTGATGAATGATGACTCTTGATCCAACATTGATGCGCAAGGTACGAGTGGTTTTCCACAGCCTAGGCTTAAGCTGCCTGGGCGGAGCCATATTCCTCCAGATTCTCGTTTTGTTCGATATACTGCAGCACGGATACTTCAGAGCTGTTGAGGCAAACCCTGCTATTCTGGCAATGGAAATAGGGCTGTCAGCTTTTGCATTAGTCTACTTTGTCTATATCTACCAACGGCTAATCCGCTCAAACAAGTAAACTCCTTTCCCAACGAAAGCAATGTTCCTTTTTAACTGTTATTAATGCGTTTCCTCAACCCACAGCCATTCATGCTCTGGTTCAACCTGTGTTTCAGCCTTTAAATAAGGGGGCTATAGACTTTTCCGAGCAGCTAGTCCGCGTTAGTCTAAGCTCTAGTTGAATCTATTTATAGAGGGGGGTAGGCTCCAGAGAGCAGCAGATGCAAACGCGAAAGGACGAACATATTTGGATCCTAATAGTTAATGTATGCAGAAAAGGGGGAGGGGGTAGGCAAAAGGTAGGCTACCTACTAGGGGTCGGGTTTTGTTAGGTTAATTTGACCATGCTGAAAAACAGTAGAGGGTGAGGGCTAAGAAAAATAGCCAAACTACCTAAAGATAAAACCAATTAAGAATGAGAAAAAAAGAGTAAGGGTAGAATGTTGCGTGCTTAGATTTTCTTCTTGTCCAACACTTGCCTGAAGGACTTTCCGCAGCATTCGTATAAGCCTATTGTTAGTTGTGTCCGTTTTCCTGCCTTGTCTGGTTTGCCAGCCATTTTCCACGTTTTCTTCGCGTTTTTGACTTCTTTTCCACATTGGGGGCATTTTGACATTATGTTTTTCCTCCGTACATGGTTATGTATGGTTACTGCATAAAACATTTTCCGTTCTTACCCTTCCATCAGCGAATGAGACAAATGAAAAACCGATGAAAAATTGAAATTTATGCAGACCCATGAAGTCTGTTGCCTTTTTTATGAGCTTTGTGAAATCGTTCAGCAGTAGCTAGAACACGGATGGTTTTGTAGCAGCCATTTACTATTTAGCCTTTTCTCGAAAAGTCGCATAAGCAGCATCCTTGTAGATGTTCAGGTCACGCTCGGAAAACAACACGAAAACTACCTCGTCAAGCGTATCTTCACTTTCCAAGAATCCTTTGCCCGCCTTCAAAGCAGTGAGACTTGCTTCTTCAACAGGGTAACCATACGCGCCTGTGCTTATGGATGGAAAAGCCACCGTTCTCAACCCATTAGTAACCGCCAAATGCAAGGAGCTTACGTAAGCCTGCGACAACAAATCCTGTTCTCCATGTTTTCCTCCATGCCAAATCGGGCCAACCGTGTGAATAACATACTTAGCTTTGAGGTTTCCACCACTGGTTATGACTGCTTTTCCAGTTGGAAGACCGTCAGGCCAATCCGTCGCCCGTATTCTTTTGCATTCTTCAAGTATTCTCGGCCCGCCTCTGCGGTGAATTGCGCCATCCACTCCTCCGCCACCCAAGAGTGAAGAATTAGCAGCGTTCACTATCGCGTCTGTTGCCATCTCAGTTATGTCTCCCTTAAATAGCCGCACTGTGGCTTTTCCAACTCTAAACTCGTCTTTCATCACTTGTTTCTGCCCTCAAACGAGCGTGCTAATTGCCTGCCATAGTGCTGAGCTGAAGAACCATGCTCCAAAACCAACGAAGACTGCGATGCAGAAGAAAGAGATTCCCTGATGAACTCTCCCTGTCCAGAACCGATGTGATTTGAAAATAACAAAAGCCACAACGGTGTACCAAACAAAATCACAGAGCCAGTGAACTCCAGCAAACACTGAGAAACCAGGCAACCCGAACAGCTTAGCATTCAATATGAGTGCAGTTCCAATAGTTAACCACCAAAGAAGGAAGCCTGGGTTCGCAGCCGTCGTCCGTATTCCAGCAACAAGCGAATCCTGCCTTGAACCTGCATATTTTTCATCGGTTTCATTTCTGTTCCTAAATGTTCGAACGCCCATGTACATCATTAGCAAGCCGCCTAGAAGACCCACTGCAACTTGCACAAAATCAGGAATGGTAAACTCGCTTAGGACAAAAAAGATCAGGAACATGAGCGGAAACTCTACTATCCCATGTCCAACTGCGATGAGTACCCCTGCAGCTTTACGTTTAGCAGCCTTCTCAATTGTTACGGCAAACAATGGACCTGGCAACAGAACGCCTGACAGGGAAATGAACGCTACAGACGCCAAGAACACGTAGAAGTCAGCTATGAAAGCCATTCCGCTATAGCTCCTCGGTTATACAAAAGCATCAACAAAACACCTTCAAAAACATTCTCTTACGTTTCAACGCTTTTCGCCAAGCTTAGTCTGCATTATCCCAACTATTTCCGTACTATCCTTTGCAGCAGCATAAGCCTCAAGCAATTCAGCGTTTAACTCAAAAAACGTGTGCCCCCACGTAAAAATCGAAAGCACCTCCCTCGCTTCGTCTTTGAAGCCTGCAATGTATAATGCAGCCGCCAAAGCTTCAGCCGTAGTCAACTTCGTCAACTTGGCAAAATTAGTCGGATTACCAGCAATCAAAACAGGCAAACACCGCGAAGTCCCTTTAACATGGTGCGACAATACTTTTTCAGCGTGCTCCCAACTGCAATCCAAAGCCGCAAGCCCAAAGTCCGCAATGCGCTGCCTGTCAGCAGGAGAGAAAGCTATCTCCCCAAAAGGATTAAGAATAATAGCACGTTTAGGCATGAAACGAGTCCTAGTAACTATCCTCGCCATTCCGTGACGCTTCAACTTCAAGCCTGTGCAGCGTTTCGGGTCGCACTGGTTCGCGTGATAAATGGTGATTCTGATGCTAAGCGTTTTTTCCACTTGTTTTGCGCACCTTCACATGACTCATTGGATCATTCAAAACCCGCGGAATCCAATCAAGCAGATCCGACGCAACCATATGATAACCCACTTTGCTAGCCACAAAGTCGCCTGCAGCACCATTAACGAAGGCTCCAGCAACCGCAGCTTCAAAAGGATCTGCTTTCTGCGCCAACAACGCGCCCACAACACCAGAAAGAACATCACCCGTACCTCCAACAGTCATGCCCGGATTACCTGCAAAGTTCAGCTTCACACGTTTCCCATCGGAAACCACATCAACCTGACCTTTCAGCAAAATAACGGCACCAAGCTCAGATGCTGTCTTCTGAACCTCAGAAACTCGCGCTTCAAAGTTTTCAGGCAGCTTTTTGCCCGTAAGAATGGCGTATTCGCCCGCATGTGGCGTCAATACAAGAGGCACCTTCAATCGTCTTTTAAAATCTGCAAACGCTTTCAAGCCATCAGCATCCAAAAGCAACGGTTTGCCCGCATCTTCAACGGCTTCCACGCAGGCTTTCACGAACGCCTTGGTTTCAGAGTGCAAACCTGCACCTGGACCTAAAGCCACGGCGTCAACAGCACTCAAATAATCCTTAAGCAAGGCTAAATTACCAAGATTGAGATGCTCGCCATCCAGCTTCACAGTAATTAAATCAGGCGAAATGGCTGCAATGTCGCGAGAAGTTCTTTCTGGCGCTGCAGTATATGCGATGTCAACGCCTGTGCGCAGAGCTGCCAGAGAAACCAGCGTCGGAGCTCCTGAATAAACTTCACTGCCTCCAATAACTAGCAAACGCCCGAAGTCTCCTTTATGAGCGCTTAAAGGACGCATTTTTGTAACAAGAAGCACATCTCCTGGTCCCGCAAAAGTCTCCAGTTGCATAGGCAAGCCAATGTCTCGCACCACCAGTTCACCAGTGTACTTTTTCGCTCTCTCTAAACTCTTCTTCGCCTTGTGAAAGGTTACTGTGACATCTGCTTTTACGGCGTTGCCCAAGACTTCGCCAGTATCAGAATCTATACCAGTTGGGACATCAATGGCAACTTTAGCCGCTTTAATTGCATTAATATGGTCAACTATCTGCGCGACAGGCGGTTTGAGTTTTCCTTTGGTGCCTGTTCCCAGCAACGCGTCAACGACCACGTCAGCTTCAACCTTGGGAATAGCAGAACTGTCGGTGACTTCGTAAATTGGAATGCTTTCGCGTAAGAATTGGAGAGAGCACCAGTTTGCGAGCGCTGCTTCATGAGTGATATCCTTGCCTCTTCCAGCAAGAACCACGGTCACCATGAAACCCATCGCAGATAAATGTCTTGCAGCAACAAAACCGTCACCGCCGTTTCCACCTAAACCACAGAAAATCACGATTTTCTGTCTCTTTTTGAAGCGCGAGCTAATCTCTAATGCTACGTTGCGTCCAGCGTTTTCCATGAGCTGTAGAAGGGAAACACCAAAGTATTCTGCGTTAACCTCCAAAGCACGCATATCTCGGCTTGATATATATTCTGACTGCATGTAGGAGCCTCGAATAGTTTATTGTCACCTGATAAAAGATAAGCCTATCCTATCATACGGAAACTTTCTGAATGACTAATCTGGCAATCGCTTTCTGTATACAAAAGCATCAACGAAACTAACTAAAATTATGTTAATTTGGGAGAATTGCCCTTGCTCAGGAGCGCATTCTGAAATGCGGGTACTACTTGTTTTGGGGTCGCTGGCTCTTAGCTTTGTACTCTCGCGATATAATCATCGTTGATGTAACAAGCACGTTTGGCACGTTTCTGACGTGATCTGACACGAAATCTTCCAATGCAGCCAAATCCTTAGTCAACAGTTTTGCTATAACGTCGTATTCACCGAAGACTATATCCGCCTGCATGACTTCGTCGAATTCTATGAGTTTTTGGGCTACTTCTCTTTCTGTACCCGAGCTCACTTTGAACATGACATAAGCTAGAACGGCCATAAATTCACCAAGGAACCTACTCGTCGCAGACTTAATTACTTTTTCCATTTGGCTGCTTAGACTTCGGCAAAACTTTTATCCACTACCAATCAGTAATTAACTGATGAGTCTGAGCAGCCGAATCAAGCAGGCTGAAAGACAATTCTGAATTGTTAAGGTGAACTTGTTTGAAAAAAGATCTAAATCTGAACCTGAACAGTAAAGATGCGCTTATAATAGCTGATGTCCAGAACGATTTTCTGCCAGGCGGCGCTTTGCCCGTTCCTGAAGGCGACCAAGTAATTCCAGTCCTTAACGAATACGCAAAAATCTTCAAGCAGGCAAACGCAAGAATCATAGCTTCAAGAGACTGGCATCCCCCAAATCACATGTCGTTTAAGGCTCAAGGTGGTCCATGGCCGCCTCACTGTGTTCAAGAAACTGAAGGAGCCAATTTTCATCTTGACCTGAAACTTCCAGAGGGAACAGCAATTGTATCAAAGGCTACTGATCCAGCTAAGGAAGCTTACTCGGTTTTTGATGGCACAGACTTGGCTGACACTTTGAAGTCGCAGGGCGTTACAAGGGTTTTCGTGGGCGGTTTAGCGACGGATTATTGCGTTGTGAACACGGTTCTTGATGCGGGCAAACTGGGCTTGGAAGCGGTGGTGCTTGTGGACGCCACTCGAGGCATCAACGTTGAGCCTGGCGACGTAGACAGGGCTATTGATTCAATGATGAGAAGCGGTGCCAAGCAAGTAACATTGGCGGATTTTCCAGAACCTGAGACTCTGCCCGCCGGAGAAAATGCGGTAGATGTTATCACGGATAAGCCACTTTCAAAAGTTGATTCCAAAAAGAAAGCTCGGATGAGATCTAAAGGTTCCTACAAGCAGGTTCGCAGGGAACGCGGCTAAAACTCTCTCTCTTTTCAATTTTCAAACATAGACAAAAACCTGAATAATTCCATCTGCAAATACTCCCTTTTAAGGAAAGCATTCGTCTACTGATTACGCCCCTTCTATAGCTTTCCTTTTCTCGTATACATAAGCATCAACAAAGCACACTTTCACAAACGGTTTCCTACCTATTCGCTTGCTTTGTTAAGTGCAAATCCGCAATATTTTCTCGAACTCAAACGAACCTTATATAATCATGAACTCAAACAGAACAAAAATAAGCCAAGTACCTCTGCTATCGAAGAAAAAAACGAATTTTAGCCCTGAAACAGTATCTGTAACCCTTGAAATGCTCTTTAAATGAGAATTTTCCTCAAAGTTCGAGGTCCTTGCAGCAATTTCTTGCATTAATCTTGACTTTTGCGCCTGACAGCAAAATTTTTGCCGCCGAAAAACTATCGAATGGTCGCAATTTACAATAAAAAATAAAAATTAATGTGCAGCCAGCAGAGGAATAGCATGAAAGTATTAAATTTCACCATAGCGCATCTGGTTTTTAAAGCCACGAGCAGCGAAAAAAGGTTTTTGCGGAAAAAGCTATCAGTAGGGATTTTCAGTATAACCAGCCATGGCATGTGGGGTTCAAGGGATGAGTTGGGCGTTTTTCTTTCAGGATTCAATTGTGACAAA
>Ga0315288_10003226_pt1 | contig 20846 bp, 22 predicted proteins | sample YL17G11_20_MG_FD_203454 | JGI IMG/M metagenome (GOLD analysis project Ga0315288, IMG submission 203454) | Sediment microbial communities from Yellowstone Lake, YNP, Wyoming, USA - YL17G11_20 | ecosystem: Environmental > Aquatic > Freshwater > Lake > Sediment | place: USA: Wyoming | collected...
CACCTGACCAATTTTTCATAGAGGACCTGTTGCCGTCCCATTGCCCGGCGGTATCGAGCATGATTTCTGGCTTCTGGTTGATAGACGTCACTGATTAAATCTGGTGCCTGCTCCAGATTGACGAGAGCACCGAGTGCTTCCAGGGCTAAGAGGGCAGTCCCCCTCCCTGAAGCCTCCTGAACCCCGGAAACGGAAACCGGTCTGTCCAGCACGTCGGTGATGATCCGGAGCCAGGTGGGAGAATGGAGCAGGGCCCCCCCGCTGGCTACGACTTGCGGATCGGCTGATAATGCCGGGTGCAACAGCTCGAAGACCAGAGCGATGCGGTAGGCCACGGCCTCTAATCCCGCCCGCAGAATGTCCAGGGACGTTGTGGCCAGCGTCAAGCCGTGAATTGTGGCTCGGGCATACCCCGCCCACCCCGGGGCGCGTTCCCCGGCCAGGAAGGGGAGAATGGTCAGACCATGGGTGTCCGGCTCCAGGTCGGCCAGGGACGTCTCTAAGGCCGACCAATTCTCCAATTGCAGAGTAGCCCTCATCCAGGCGAAAACGTTCCCCCCTCGCTCAACGCTCCGCCGAGCAAAGAACGTCGTCCATCCACGCGGTAGCACCATAAGCCGAAAGGCAAATGATCCAGATTCTGGGTCAGAACCACGCGCAAGGCACTGGTTGTTCCCACCGTCAAAGCAACTCGTGCGGGAGAGACACAGCCGCTGCCAATGTTGGCGGTTGCCCCATCTCCCATCGCTGGAAACCAGGGCAAATCACGAAGAATCGGCCAGCGGGCCGCGAAATCCGGGCGGAGTCCACGCCGGCAAGCCGACACATCGGTCAGCGCGGAAAGTTGCTCGACCTTCACCGGGAGAGCCGCCAGGAGCTCTCTGTCCCATTCCAGCCTGGATCGATTCAGGAGTCCGGTCCATGAAGCTACCGAATAAGTCACCGCGGTTTCCCCGAAGAGCTTCAGCTCCAAGTATTCTCCAATCGAGATAAAGCGGGTCACCCGATGGAAGAGGTCCGGCTGGGTGCGGGCCAGCCAGCGGAAACGGGCGGGCAAGTAGCTCGGATGGAAGCGGCAACCCGTCCGGTCGTGGACAGCCGCTTCATCAAAATCCGCCTTGAGCCCCGCCACCTCCGCGTCTGCGCGAGTGTCCGCGTAGGTTGTAAGTGGAGTGACCGCCCGGTCATTCTTGTCCACCCCAAGGATGTTGTTGACAAATGTGCAGGCGGCCACGCCCCTAATCTTGCCGCCCAGATCGCCAGCCCGGCTGACCGCTCCATCCAGACAGGTAAAAACGAGCTCCAGCAGTGCATCTGGGTCCGCTTCCGAGGCCCCTTCGGCACTGGTACGGAGTTCATGCTTCTGGCGGGCTTCAATTCCCTGTACAGCCCGACCCAGCCTATCGAAAAATCCCGTTCGTACCGAAGAGGTGCCGATGTCGATCGCTAAGATGAGAGGTTCTTCAGCCCGGTCCGGGGCTACGGTTGACATGAAATTCAGACCTCACCCTCATAGTCAGGAAGACGGGGAGACGCTGAGACGCGAAGACACGGAGAAAGGGGAGCAAGGATAATTTCACCGCGTCACTCCCTCTCGCCCTCTTCCCTCCCTTTAATTTTCCTAAAGGTTCCAATCGGCAGAGATTATAGCACCCTTTTTGGAAAAGGGGAGCAGAGCCAGGATAAACGAAAAGGGAGACTTTTCGTGGGAAAGCCTCCCTTTTCACCAATCTCTCCTTTGCTCTTTTCTGGCCTGGTACCTGAAAAATCCCCAGGCGGTTTGGACGCCATGATGTCCTTCTTGCATGTGGCAGGTTTGACAGGTAGGTGCGGCCACGGATTCGGGAAGAATCTTGTTTTGCTTCAGCAAATACCGGACGCCGTGTTTGGAACTTGATTACATCTCTCACTGAGGATGGTCAAACCCCATATGGCAGGTCTGACAGGCTTGGGGCTGCCTGGCCTCTTGAACGGAGAAGGTGTGACGGGTATGGCAGGCATCGCAGGAGGCAATTCCAAACCCCGGCCCACTCTTTTTCAATTCTTTTATTTCAGCTCCGGTCTTCAAGCCAATTTTGTGGCACCCTCCGCAGCCTTTCATCCCTTCGGTCGTGGCCATGGGCTGCCAGTGGATGGTCGGCATGGCCTTCATCGCGGCCCAGGCGGCGGCATGTTTTCCACTTTTGAACTGTTCCATCCGGGCTTCGTGGCAAGTGGCGCAAATCACCGGCGCCCAAATTTGGGCTTTGGCTATGTCGCTGTTAGTTTTATGCAGGTCCCCGTGACAGACCGCGCAGTCGATGCTATTCTGGTGATGCTTGCTCAATTCCCAGTCCGAGACAATGTTTGGCGTGACTTTCCTGTGACAGTCTACTCAGTAGTTGCAAAAATATTCTCCGAAATTTCGTTTTCACCCCTGCATTTAAAGGGCCATAACGGTTTTTTCTATGGTCACAGGACTTCACCCCTGGTGTCCTTTGCCCCCCCACCCTAACCCTCCCCCTCGGAGGGGGGAGGGGAGGGTGGGGGTGAGGTTTTTAATGTCTTTTTTGCAATGTTTAGGTCTATGCAGTCCTGGGCGAAGGCATTTGAGAAGAGGAACAAAATCGACGAGAAAATCAGTGCTCCCCCAACCATGTAAAGCCTCCTTTGGGGAAGTTGATTGCCGATAGCCCTTCCCTATAAAAGCCGGTACGGAGAGGCGCGCTTCGTCCACTCACTCGCCGGGTGAGCCGCCTGGAGCTGCTCGTAGGCCTCCTTGAGTGGTTTGGCAGTGTGAGTGCTTTTATACCGGCAAACCCCGCGGAGATAGATGGCCTCGGGTACAGAGTCACTCTTGGGATAATCGGCCCAGAGCTTCTCCAAGATGGAAAGGGCCTCATTGACTTGATCCTGGTCAAAATGAGTCTTGGCAATGCCCAGCATCAAGGAAGGAATCAGTTCCTCTGGGGGAAGAAAACCCACCGTCCGGTGATGCTCTTTGCCGTCGGCGTCGAGCGTGATCAAGGTAGGAGTCCATTTGATTTTGAAATCTGTGGCCAGTGGTTGAGCATCAAAGGCCACCTGCAAGGGGATCAGATGTTTTTCGATGAACTCGACTACGCGGGATTGTGGATACGTAACCGCACCCATCTGTTGACAGCCAATTCAATTCGGGTTGTAGAAATCGAGCAAAATTGTCTTTTATTCGGCCCGGGCCCGAGAGATGGCCGCCTTTAAATCGCTTTCCCATTTAATCTTATTTGCCATTCCAACACCTCCTTTAAAATTAGTCCTTCTACCCGGTCTATACCTTCTCGGCCCACCTACAGAGAAACTATTTTAGGGATAACCAATTGAAAATATAAGATTTTCATCTAATTTCCGGATGCCTCAAGCTGAACGGGAGCTTTTAGGATGGGGGTGAAAAATCCGGCCCCCCTTAAGAGTCACCCCTCCTTCGGGTAGCGGAGAGAGTAAAGCCAGATTCTTTCAAAATAGATTCGACGAGGGCCAGAATCTCCTGATTCGTCGATGAGCCCTTTACCATGAAATAATTTGCCCCATACCGGTAAGCAGCTTCACGATACTCTGGTAAGTCATAACTTGTCAGGACGATGATAACAACTTCGGGATATTTCGTTTTTATTTTCTGGGTTAAATGGAGGCCGTTTTCCCCTGGAAGTCTGATGTCCATGAAAATAAGATGGGGTTGAAAAGAGTCAACTTTTTGCAAGGCTTCTTTCCCGTCCGCTGCCACCTCGATCGCTATGGAGGGAAATTGAGCACTCAAAATATCTAATAATGTTCTGCGGAAGGACGCGTTATCCTCGACGATCAATGTTCTAAATATTCCCATCCATCCCCCTTTTCCTTCTTCAAAATGGTGGGAAACCCTCTTCATTTGACCACTGACCACTTTACTTGCAAGCCATGGTATGGTAAATAAGGTATTTACTGTATTTTCTCATGAGGAATACTGTATTTTTTGGTGGCGAAAAGGTGGGTAGTGGATGCGGGGGGAGGAGAAAGGGGAGAGATCTTTTAGAAGGCCACCAAACCTGGAGGGGATTGCACCATGAGTGCCAAACAACGAATCGTCATCGCCGAAGACCATACGATTCTCAGGGAAGGATTGCGGTCTCTGCTATCCTCGAATCCAGACTCGGAAATTGTCGGGGAAGCTCAGGATGGCCAAGAGGCCATCCGCTGCGTGGAAAAATTTAAGCCCAACCTAGTCTTAATGGATCTTTCCATGCCGAGGATGAACGGTATGGAGGCCATCAAAGAGATCAAGAAACGGTCGCCGGAAACGAAAATTCTGGTCTTGACCGTCCACAAGAATGAGGAATATATTCTGGCAACCCTTCAGGCCGGTGCCGACGGGTATGCCTTAAAGGATTCCACCCATGCCGAATTGGGGATGGCCATCAAAAATGTTTTAAGCGGAAATTTTTATATAAGCCCTGGAATTTCAGCCAAGATAATCGAAGGGTACTTGCAGGGGAGAAAACCCTTAAAGCCTTCCTCCCCCTGGCAGACCCTTACCCAACGAGAGCGGGGGGTTCTCAAAATGATTGCCGAGGGGTATAAAAACAAAGAGATTGCCGATTACCTCTGTATCAGCGTGAAAACGGTGGAAAAACATCGGGCCAACCTCATGCAAAAGTTAGACCTCCATAGCGTCTCCGCCTTGACCACTTTTGCCATAGAAAAGGGACTCGTTAACAAATAATTGGGTCGATGTAGGGATTGGGAGATGGGGACCCGCATCCCTCTGCGGAAAGTCACGCATTCGAAATCTAACAGTTTGCGGAAAAACCCACAGACAGGTCATTGCGAGCGTGGCGAAGCAATCTGGCTTTTAAAGATTTCAATAAATTATCAGATTGCTTCGTCGTCCCGCGAAGCGCGTCCCGCCTAGGCGGGATCGCAATGACGATGAAGGGCTTTTTCCGCATCCTGCTAAGAAACTCTATCCCGCCGGTTTTTTCCCGCTCAGGGAAACCGGGCCCATTCCTACTCTCCCGATGGCTCCGGCAGGATTGAGGATAAGCCTGAGATATTATCGGGCAGGAAAGATGGTTCCTCCATCGTGGCCAACAGCCGGGACATCATTGCGGCATTGCGGCGATGGAGTCAGCCTTTGAGCTCTGGGAAAAGGATGTCAGCTACCTGAGTAATCCGTTTAATCCCTTTCACCTCATAGGGAAGCAGGGGAACCTCGATCAGGGTCATGCGCTGACCATAGGATTCCCGGAGCAGGTTGACATACTTGCGCTGCATGGTTCGCCGCTGGCGATGAAAATCGCAGTCCGCTTCCAGGACAACGTTGTTGATGATCAGATGACGGACGATCAGGTGGAAAGCGTCGAAGTCTTTGAGGACCCGCTCGGTTAGGCGCACCCCCAGGGCTTCCGCAATGGTCACGATGACAAACGACGTGCGTCGCCCGTCGCAGATGAAATCCAGAACCTTCTGCGAAAGTTCCTTCCAGCCCTCGATGATCTGGAGCAGGGTCCGTTTACTCTTTTTCAACCGGACGGTGCTGGCGATTTTTTCGAAAGCTCCGTAAAGATTTACGTAGAACCTGGCCGCGGCTTCCAGATGATTGAGAAAGATCTGCGGCAGCTGGAGAAGGCGCAGGGTGTGACCGGCCGGCGCCGTATCCCATACCACCCGCTCGTATCGTCCGCCTTCTACCAGTTCCATGATGTAATTCAGCATATATTCTTCTTCGATACCCGGGGCACTGCCGATGTAATCGACGAAATCGTAGTCCAGGTTGGAAAACGCGGAAAGGACTTCGTGAATCTCCGGACCAAAGCGCTCCTTCCAGTGCTGCAGGATGACCTCCGAACTGATCTCCAAGCCGTGGAGATTCGCTACTCCTTTGATCATCTTCTCTCTGGCGCCGATGTCCGTCTCGAAAATGTCCGAAAGGGAAGGCGTGGGGTCTGAGGAGATCAGGAGCGTTTCCTGTCCCGCCCGGGCGAAATGGATACCCAGGGCAGCGGAGCAAGTGGTTTTCCCCACCCCGCCTTTGCCCCCGACCATAATCAACTTGTTCTTGGTGAAGTCAGAATCACGCATAACCATAGAGGGCTAAACCACCAGCCCGGGATGGAAAAGATCGCTCCAGGGAAACTGCATCGGACCCTCCCAATAAAATCCCTCCCCAAAAAAATCAAAAATCAAAATCACAGACCAAAATTTGATGATCTCGTAAAAAGTCGGGAAGCCGTCACTCCTGCGAAAGCAGGAGTCCAGAACTAGCTGAATCAACTGGATTCCCGCTTTCGCGGGAATGACGAAAATGAGACCAAAAGGACTTTTTACGAATCCATCAAATTTGGGTAGTGCCCCTTTAATCGTTGACCAATAAAAATCTTTGAAAATGTCTTCTCCAAGTCATGGCGAGGAGTCCGCCTTAGGCGGGCGACGTGGCAATCTAATTGATTTTTCAATAAAACGAGATTGCTTCACTTCGCCCTGCACCATACTAGGTGCAGGGCTTCGTTCGCAATGACATAAATAGGTATTCATGGATTAAATCGAATATATCAACGATTAAGGGCTCACTACCCAAATTTGAATAAAACGCAAAAAACTGACAGGTTTACGTTCTCATCGGCAATTTATATTTTTTGGCTTTCGGCCAGACCCCGGTGGGCCGGCATAGGTCTGGACGATCTCGATAAAGCGCTTTGCTTCATCCCCTTCGATTCCGAGGGCCATATCTTGCCAATGTCTCCTTCGGACGGCCACCCGGCAAAATTCTCTGGCCTGGCCCCGGATCCGATCTTGGGCATCTTCGGGGCCTTGAGTCCAGGGCCGTCCGGACGGAAGAACGAGCTCGACTCGCAGGGGAGTCCCGGGAAATGCCAGGCCGTTTGCCTGGTAAGCAAATGGCCTGGCCATGCAAGCCAGGAGGGCGACATGTCGGAGACGATCTGTATCTTCGGGCTCAGCACCGACGGCGTCAAAGCAATCGAGTCCATGGGCCCAGGTCTCCATCAGTCTGGCCGTGGCAAAGGCCCGCGCCCCCATGGGCATGGCAAACCAGGGAATCCTCTTTTTGGGGTCGCATCTGGAGAGTTCATCCACCATGATGGACCTGGCTTTTCGCCACCAGGGGAGAACCTCCGAAGGCTTCATAGATCGCCCCTTTTGTACCCCAATATTGGTGAATCCGAACCCGACCCTGGCAGCCTCCTCGAGAGGGCTGTTATCTCCCCGGAGGAGCAAAACGGCTACCTCCTCAATATGGGCGATGTGGGAGACGGAGTCTCTCAGAGTCCATCCCTCTGCCGGTGAAGGCAGGTCCCACTGGGCTTCTGGAAGAGTGCTTAAAGACTGGTCCAGGGCTTCCTGTTCGGCCTTTAAGTCAGTAAGGATTTCTTGCATCAGGTTCCTCCTTAAAGGGGGTAGAATTTCGGGTTTCGAGTTCAAGGGTTTTGGATGTTAACTTGAAACTCGGAATTTTCAGCCTGAAACCAACAAAGCGTTCACAAAGAATTGACTCACTTTTTCCGCCATCTGGTCTTCGGATCCCCCCCAGAAATGATCCGCCCCCGGATAGATGGCCAATTCCTTCGGTTCCGGGACCTTCATAACAAGCTGTTGAAGACTTCCGGCGTCTATAAATTCATCATTTGTGCCGCTGATAAAAAGCTTGGGTTTGGTATATTGTTGCAAAAGCTCAGCGGGCTGCACAAAGGGAGAAATGCCGGCCACGGCCTTAATCCTCTGATCTTCTACGGCGACTGAAAAGGCCACTATGCTGCCGAAAGAATAACCACAGATCCCTATTTGACCTGGATGGACCTGCGTTTGTTCTTCTCCAAACGCAATAGCGGCTCGGGCATCATCTTTCTCAGCGATGGACCCGCCAAAATGTCCGCCACTTTTGCCCACGCCCCGAAAATTAAACTTGAGCCAGGCCAGACCCTGTTTTCCCATCTTCTCGCAGATGGCATGAACCACATTATTGTGCATGTTTCCCCCATAGAGGGGATGCGGGTGGCAAACGATGACCAGGCCAAAAGGACCTTGCCCTTCGGGAAGGGCGAACACACCTTCCAGAGTTATATCACGGCAGGAGAATTCAATCATTTTCATTTTTCACCACAGAGACACGGAGAGCACTGAGATTGCAAATCTTAGATAAAACCAAAAAATTAGAATCAGTTTGCTATCCTTTTTATTCCTTGCTTTAGCATAGGTACATTAAAGTTGATTAGGAGGCCTAATTTGATGCCGGTCAATTTCAAATAGGTCAGAAGCTGTGCCTCGTGGATCGGCTGGAGGCTTTCACAGGCTTTTAACTCAAAGATTAATCTATTGGCCACAAGAATATCTAAGCGATAGCCGCAATCCAATTTGAGGCCTTTATATTCTATCGGGAGTTCCTTTTGCCTTTCGTATGGAATTTTTCTTAACTCCAGCTCACGACATAGGCATTCTTCGTAAGTAGACTCTAAGAGGCCGGGTCCAAGTATTTTTTGGACTTCAATCGCCGCCCCGATCACTTCACCCGTAAGATCACCTATGTCCATAAATACCCCTTTTCACCACAGAGTCAACGAGAAGAAAGGGGTTCAGCTTTCCTCCTGAGAACCGACCACGGCTTATCTCGCTACAATGGGGCTGGTAGTTTTATTTTAAGATATATTCTCTGTGCCCTCTGTGTCTCTGTGGTGAATCTATTTTTTTAACAACATGGCAAACCCCTTCTGCAGGGTCTCCGGAAAATCTTTGGCCGTGATCAGGAGACTCTGGATGTAGCCTTCGATCTCTAAGTGACTCATCCGATCCAGGCCGAAACCCAAGTCGACAGCCCGTTTGGCCAGACCGAGAGCTAGAGGAGGCCTTTGCAGGAGCTTGGTCAAAAAATCATGGGTTTTTTCTTCCAGGACCGAATCCGGATGCACCTGGTTGACCAGCCCCATTTCATAGGCTCTGCGGGCGGGAAACATATCTCCCGTCATGATCAATTCTTTGGCCCAAACGGGACCCAACATTCGGGTCAGGCGAGTGGTGCCCCCGCAATCGGGAATGAGACCCAGGATGATTTCCGGCACACCGAGCGTGGCGCTTTCCGAGGCGATGCGAAAGTCTGCCGTCAGCGCCAGCTCCAGCCCCATACCTCCGCAGAAGCCGTGAATTTTGGCTACCACGGGCTTCTCGGTTCGTTCAATCCGGTTGTAGATGACATGGATACGATCGATTCCCTCCCGCAGGCTAACTCCGGGTGACCGGCCGTCATCGCGGGCTACGGTGCCCAGGAAGTTGAAATCGATACCCGCAGAGAAGGCGGGTCCTGCTCCTTGAAGTAATATGACCCGCGCTTCGAGGTTGACACCAAGTTCGGAGAAAGCCTTGTCGATCCCTTCCAGCACGTCTCCATTGATAGCGTTTCTTTTTTCCGGACGATTGAGAGTAATAGTGCCGACGCCCTCTTTCACTTCCCATTTGACCATCTGATTAGACATGAAAAACCTCCTTTTTTGTTTGAGATTGAAGAGTGATGATTTCGTAAAAAATAGAATTCCCCCGCCGCCCGCGGGAGGGGAGAAAGCGGAGGGGAATAATTAACCGGCTGAAATGACTCCCTTTTTCACCCTCACCCCTGCCGTCTCCCGTCAAGGGAGAGGGAGTTTTTCTGACTTTTTACGACTTCATCATGTTTCACCCTGGATTCTTATCTCCTCACATCAGGCATTCAATCCGCTGAGTTTAGCAATGTGTTCCACGATACGGCGGGTAAATTCCTCCGCCTCTGATTCTCCTCGGGAGTAAATCGGCTGACCGATTTTTACGTGCACTTCTTTTCGAAAATTCTTCTCGTCATACCGGATTCCCACAGGGATAAAGGGAATGGCTTGGTCTCCCAGCTTCCCCATTTTTTCCTGGACTCGCAGGATGCGTTGGATGAAGCGATGCTTTCCTCGACCGGTAGTGTGGGGATAATAAGTACCCTCCGGGAAAATGACAATAAACTCTCCTTTCTGCAAAAGCTCTTCTACGTACCGGAAAGAGTCCAGGCTCTTTACCGGATTTAAACGATTGACCGGGACTCCTCCCAGGGAAGAAAGGAAATGCCGCACAACCGGATATACAAAAAGCTCCTGCTTGGCGATGAAGTTCAATGGTTTGCAGGCCGCCAAACCGACGATCGGGATGTCCGTCCAAAACTGGTGTTTGGGCAGGATGATCGCCGGGCCGACGCGAGGAAGATATTCCCGGCCTTCCACCTTCATTCGATAGATGGAGGAAAAGCAAACATATCCAATGGCCCGCATGAAGCAGTAGAGCAGATTGGATCGACGGAGGCTCAATTCCCTTCTCCCTAAATTCTTAATCCTTCGCTGGCCTCTCAAATTATCATACGAGAGCCCGGGAATCAACCAGATGTAGCGGTTGATAATTACTTTTTCATCGGGGCACCCCTTCCTTTTTGAATTTATCTCTTTCTTATTGTGGTCCGGGTGGAGGGGTGGGGAGGCTCTCCTGATGCGGGACTGAAGCGGCGGGAAATGACTTTCCCTGAGCTAGGCGCTTGGATTTCTCAATGGAAGGAGGGGAAAAAGAAAGAGCGGGGCCGGGAGCTGACGGCCATCAGCCAGTACATGATTCAGCATTATGAACTTAGGATACTGATTTCGGCAAGCTGGCCAAGAAAATGAAGGAGATTGCCATTCAAGAGATGAAGCACGCCGAAGCGCTTGCCGAGAGGGTCCGGTTTCTGAAGGGGGACCTACCCGGCTACCCTCATTGGCTCTTAAAAGAGCAAACCTCTTCCCCTTCGGGCGGGAAACCCAGCGCGAGGGGCTTAAAGGAGTTTCGATACTTTCTTGATGGCACAGAGTTCGCCGCACATCGTGCAAACATCGCTCTCTTTGGGGATGCTGGATTCGCGTAGTTTGCGCGCCCGCTGCGGATCCACCGAGAGCTGAATCTGGTCCTCCCAGTTCAGGGATTTTCGGGCCCGGGCCATGCGGCAATCCTGGTCCATGGCCCCTTTCAACCCCCTGGCGATATCGGCGGCGTGTCCGGCAATCCGGGAGGCGATTACGCCTTCGCGCACATCTTCGATTGTGGGAAGCCGAAGGTGCTCCGACGGGGTCACGTAGCAGAGGAAGTCAGCTCCGGCTCGCGCGGCGATCGCCCCGCCGATGGCCCCGGTAATATGGTCATACCCGGGGGCGATATCTGTGACCAGCGGCCCCAAAACATAGAAGGGTGCCCCGTGACAGATCCGTTTCTGCAGAAGAACGTTGGCCTCGATCTGGTCTAAGGGAACATGCCCCGGCCCTTCGATCATCACCTGAACCCCATTGGCCCAGGCCCGTTCGGTCAGTTCTCCGAGAAGGATGAGCTCCTGGATCTGCCCGCGGTCCGTGGCGTCGGCCAAGCATCCAGGGCGCAGCCCGTCTCCCAAGCTTAGAGTCATGTCAAAGGCCTTAGCGATTTCCAACAGCCGGTCGTACTGTTCGAAGAGAGGGTTTTCTTTTTTATTGTAATTCATCCACTCCACTAAGATGGCTCCTCCACGGCTGACCACCCCCATCAGGCGCCCTTCTTTTTTGATTTTCTCAACCGAGTATTGAGTCACGCCGCAGTGCACGGTGATGAAATCAACCCCGTGCTCTCCATGACGTTCAATCACCTCAAAGAGGTCATCGGCGGTCATCTCGACCATCGGGCGCATCTTCTTCGCGGGCATCTCGATCGCAGCCTGGTAGATGGGCACAGTTCCCACCGGCACGGTGGAAGCCTTGATCACGGCTTGGCGGGTCTCGTCGATGGCCGAACCGGTGGACAAGTCCATGATGGTATCTGCCCCGGCCTCAATGGCCACCCGCACTTTCTCCAGCTCCTCCTCGACATTCATGTGGTCCTTTGAGGTCCCGATATTGGCATTGACTTTCGTCCGCAGCCCCTTACCGATGGCCAAAGGAGCGATCGTTCGATGCTTCACATTTTGGGTGATGACGATATTTCCGTCCGCCAATCCCAGGCGAATGACTTCAGCGGAGACGCCTTCAGAGGCGGCGCTCTTTTCCATTGCTTCGGTGATCGTCCCTTGCCGGGCGTATTCTAACTGAGTCATGATCTTTTCTCCCTGAATCCTGTCTCCGGAATGAGTAATGAGTTAAAAATGATTGGTGCGACTTAGCTCCCCGCCCCCAGCCGGTCCAGCAATAGTCTGGCGACTTTCTCCCCGGATAAGAGCATTCCCCCGAAGATCGGACCCATCCGGTACCCGCCTAGCGTTGCGTTCACGGCCATCCCGGCCGTATACAGCCCGGGGTAAATTTCCCCGGTGTTTTCGATGGTCGAATGCTCGGCGGCCTCAGCCCAGAGCGAGCGTTCTCCATGGAAGCTTCCCGATGGGGTCTTTAAAGTTACCCGGTTCTTTCTCTGCAACACTTGGACGACCTCGGCAGGGTGCCCAGTGGCATCGACGACGAATTTTGCCCGCACGGCCAGAGGATCGACGTGCAGACCAGCCATTTCTACGGCCGTCCAGTTGATCACCAGCCCGACGACCGCTTCTTCCCGGACCATTAAATCTTCGACGCTGATTCCGTTGAAGATCCTCGCCCCGGCCCGGCAGGCCGATGAGCAAAGGGTGGAGGCCATCTCCACAGAATCGACCGTATAATATCCTTCCTGAAATTTTTCCGCGTGTACTCCGAATTCATCCAGGATCCGCCGGGCCGCTTCCTGGACGACAATCTCATTGAAAAGCATTCCGCCGCCCCACATCCCGCCGCCGACGCTCAGCTTGCGCTCGAATAAAGCAACCTTTACTTTGCGCTTGGCCAGGTAATAAGCCGCCACCATCCCCGAAGGGCCGGCGCCTACGACGGCTACATCTAGGTCCAAACCCTGCGAGAACTTGCGGGCGAAACGCTCGATGATGGCCCGTGAGGTAATGATCTCATCCAATGCCATTTTTCACCTTCGGGTCTAAATTTTGCTCCCCCATAGCTCATTCGAGCTAAAGAGGAGAATAAAAAAGCCGTCGATTCCCGGAAGAACCGGCGGCTTTGAGCTCTTTTCGGATTCGCTTCCCTCCGCTGGAATTATCCAACAGGTTCGAGGGGTCATCCCGATCATTCATTTCGGGATCTCTCAGCCGGTTCAGCTCCCCCAGCAAATTTATTTCTATTATACCCTTCTCCCTGGATATGTCAAGGGAATTAGTTGAGCGTCAGGCTTTAAAAGGCGTGAGAGCGCAAGGCGCGAGGGCGTTAAACCCCTTACGCTCTCCCCCTCCCGCGCCTTGCATTTTTTAAAAGGTGAGCGCTTCTTCAATCTCCTGCCGGATTTTTTCATCCTCTTCTGCTTTTCTCCTTTTCTCTAAGCCGGCCCTGGCTCTCGCTCCCCCTATCTTCCCCAACGCCCAGGCCACGTGGCCCCGGACCAGAGGCTCAGGGTCTTCCAGGGCCTGAATCAGGACCGGCACATTATCCGGATCTCGCTGATTGCCCAGGGCAACGGCCGCATTCCTTTGCCATAGTTTGCGGTTCTCTTTCCGGATGTAAAAGAGTAAAGGCCAGACCCGTTGCTCGTAGTGCTCCTGAGACATGGTAAGCAGCGCGGGGAGGTGAAAATGCTCGGCCCGCTCCAGGAGCGCTCGGTTCATGGGTTTTTTCTTTTCCATCCATTTTTTATTTCGTGGACAAGCCTCCTGGCAGAGATCACACCCGTAAACCCAGGTTCCCATCTGGGAACGCAGCTGGCGGGGAATTTCCCCATCGTTAAAATACGATTGGCAGGCGATACACTTCCGGGGGTCCATCTTGAGTGGCGCATACAGCGCCCCCGTGGGGCAGGCTTCTACACACTTTTGGCAATTTTCCGGGCACCCGACTTTCATCGTCGGTTCATCGGCATGGAGTTCCCGGTCTACCAGGTAAGGTTCGTTCACCACCCAGGAGCTTTTCCCGGCTGCTTCATTGGCGAAGGCAAAACAATTTTTTCCGTAATTCGTCACCCCGGCTCTGGCCCCGGCCATTCTGGCTGGCGCCGGGCCATAGACAACCTTCATCCCCAGTCCCTGGAGGAATTTTTTAAAATCTTTCCGGCGCTGGCTGTGAACAGTCTCCTCCGGACAAAAGAGCCCTTTCAGGTAACAGCGGCCAATTTTCCCCACCAGGGAGGGAGGAAAATCTTCTTCGAAATAGCTATCCGTGACCACAATAAGGGATTGGACCTCGGGGATGAACCGTGCTGGATCGACAAGCCGGGTAAGGTCCAGGTCTTTTACGGAAGCCCTCTGGCTCACCGTTTTGCCCCATTCATACATCTCCGGGCGACTGGCCAGCTCTTCAGCGTAAGGGGCAAAGGGTTCTGGCGTGGCCATCCCGACGGCCACGAACCCCAGCTCCAGGGCTTTTTCTTTGATGGTCTGAGTTAGAGACATGCTTTCCACCTTTCCAAGGGTTTTGAGTTTCAAATTTCAGGTTCCTACGCCTTAACCTGGAAACTTTCATTATTATAGACTGTTCCGAAAAAAAACAAAATTGATGATGTCCAAAAAAGTCTAAAAACCGTCACTCCTGCGAACGCAGGAGTCCAGAATTTATTGATTTTACTGGATTCCCGCTTCCGCGGGAATGACAGAATATTTATACTCCTTCCCAGCCGTTTTTGGCCGATCAAAAGAGAGCAGGTTTATCCATTGTTTTTAAAAATTATAAGTTTTTTCGGAACAGTCTCTATTATGGTTTCATCATGTACCGCTGTTCGGGCTTGGGTACATACCACTGGTAAATGTTGTAGCCAATGCCCGCCGGGGCAGGTTCGATCCCATGGAATCGAGCGCTGATGATGGGGAGGGCATAAGGAACGTAGAGGAATGTATACGGCTGATCTTCGGCCAAAATCTCCTGGATTCGGTCATAACAGGCCTTCCGCACCTTCCGGTCAAAGGTGTACCTTCCTTTCTCCAGCAGGGCGTCGACTTCGGGGTTCTTGTAGGAGATAAAGTTCAATTCTTTCGGCCCTACCTTGCTGGAATGCCAGATATCGTAAAGATCCGGGTCCTGTCCCAAGGTCCACCCTAAGATCACCGCTTCAAATTTTTTTTTATCGATGAAATCGTTGATGAAAGCCGCCCATTCCACCGTCCGGATCTTGACCTTAATGCCCACCGTCTTCAGCCGGCGCTGAACGATCTCGGCACACTTGGCCCGGGCCTCATTGCCCTGATTGGTCATGATGGTAAACTCAAAGGGGGAACCATTCCGCTGCAAAATTTCATCGTTCCCCGAAGCCTTCCAGCCGGCCTCCGCCAGCAACTTCTTAGCTTTTTCCACATCGTGGGGATATTGCTGCACCTTCGGGTTATGCCAAGGGGTGTCCGGCTTATACGGGCCTGTAGCGATTAAGCCCAGCCCCAGAAGCACACCCTCAATGATCTCTTCTTTGTTGATGGCCAAGGTGATGGCTTGGCGGACGCGTCGGTCCTGAAATTTCCAGTCTTTCAGGTTGTATCCCAAATAGGTGTAGGCGAAAGCCAGGTATTTATACTTGCAAAAATCCCGGCGCATTTTGTAGGTTTCGGTCTGGCGTTTATACTGCAAAGGGGTGAGGCCCATGAAGTCCAGACCTCCGGCCTTGATCTCCAAGAACATGGTGGCCGGGTCCGGAATGATTCGGTAGATGAACCCGTCGATATAAGGCCGGCTTTCGAAGTAGGTGGGGTTCGATCGCAGGACGATTTTCTCACCGGTCTTCCACTCCTTAAAAACATAGGGCCCCATACCGATGGGGTTTCGACTGAATGGCGTGGTGTTGATGTCCTTCCCCTCCAGCAGATGCTTGGGAAGCACCACCAGTGAACCCCAACTGGATAACCCGGGGGCAAATGGGCGTTTGTAGGTCACTCGGAAGGTATAGCGGTCGACGACCGTAGCCTCTTGCACCTCCTTGTAGTCCCCAGCGTATGCCGTGCGCGTGTTGGGGCTGATGATGGTCGTGAAGCCAAACATCACGTCCGCGGCCGTAAACTCTTCCCCATCCTGCCACTTTACCCCCCGGCGCAGCTTAAAGGTGATGGTCAACCCATCCCTGGAAACTTCCCAGGACTCGGCCAGGTCGCCCACCAGGTTAAGGTCTTTGTCGTATTTCACCAGGCCGTTGAAGATCAACCCGGAGATGTCATGAGAGGCGCTATCCGATGCCAGCATAGGAATGAGGTTACTGGCGTCGCCGATGGATCCCTGGATCAAAAGGTCTCCGTAAGCCGGCTGACCTTCGGCCGGCGGACAGCGGGTTTCCGCGGATGAAGGGCCCTCTTCTTTTCCCTTGCCGCAACCGAGGGAGAGCGGAAGAAATATAAGAAAAGAAAGAAGACAGATGCGGATGGCCAATTTCCGGGGGAGAGTTGTCGATTGAGGACTGCGGGGAAGGGAAAAACCGTAGGGCGATGGGGAGGTAGGGAGATGCAGGGACACGTTGCCGCGCTGGAAAATTTTCCTCTCCCCCCATCTCCTCATCCCCTCATCTCCCTTCCTGTTCCTTTTAAAAACGGTAACGTAACCCCGGCCCTTTTTCAAGTTAAAAAACCTTGTAAAAAAGATGAAAATTTGGTAGGAAAAAGAGGCAACCAATTCTTTGACAGACGGGACCCGCTTTGCTCGAAGGATTTCCCAGAAAAATTAAGATCATCGTAAACCCGAACGCCGGCGGCGGCAAAGGCCGAAAACTATTTCCCCTGCTCCGCCAGAAACTCTTGGATAGGAAAATTTCCTTCCACCTGCAGTTTTCAGAAAATGCCGAGCAGGTAACTCATTTAGCCCGGCAAGCCCAGGGCGAGGGTTATAATCTAATTGTCTCCTGCGGCGGGGATGGTACCGCCCATCGGTCTCTCCAGGCCATGGTGGGGAGCCCTTTCACCCTGGGGCTCATCCCGCTGGGCAGCGGAAACGACTTTCCCAGAAACCTGGGCATTCCGGAGGACCTGGATTTCGCTTGCGACCTCCTCCAGAAAGGGAAAGTGCGTAAAATTGACGTGGTCCAGGTGGATTCTGGACGGTATATGGGGGGAGTGGGAGGCGTGGGGTTCGACTCCGAGGTAAACGCCATCGCCAACCGGCTCACCCGTTTCCTCAGCGGGAAAGCGGCCTATATCCTGCCTGTTCTTTACAAAACCATGGTCTATCGGCCGAAAGAGATATCCCTACACCTGGATGATGGACCTCTGAAAGGACGGGTCCTGATGGTGGCCTTTGGGAATATTAAGAGCTACGGAAAAGGCATGCAGATCACACCCCTGGCCGAACCAGACGACGGACTCCTGGACATCTGCTGGGTTGACCCGGTGAAAAAAATCCGCCTCTATCGATTTTTCCCCACGGTCTTCACCGGGGAACACATTAAGATGCCGGAAGTCCATTATTACCGCTCCACCACCGCCCGGGTAGAATCTTCGGTTCCCATGGACTTTTACGGAGACGGAGAGTTCCTCTGCCAGACGCCTTTTACGCTGCGCATCCTTCCTCAGGCTCTGCGGGTGCTCGTTCCTTGAAAAATTCAAATCCCGTCCTGGCGGGAGAAAACGCAAAATGACAGGGGAGAATATAGGGGAGGGGAGATTTTTGATTTTAACCTTCGATGGTCTCGCAAAGAGTCACGCCAGAGTCATTGCGAGCGCCAGCGAAGCAATCTTGTTTTTGGAAGGGTCCGAAAATACAAGATTGGTACGTCGTCCCGCAAAAGCGGAACTCCTCGCCATGACGGAATATGGGCTTTTTACGAATCCATCAATTTTGATATTTGATTTTTGAATTTTGATTTATGTCTTCTCGTCCCATCTATACCGTCTCCCAGCTCACCGCAGAGGTCAAATCACTCCTGGAGCGAAATTTCGAACACCTCTGGGTGGAGGGAGAAATTTCGAATCTTCGCCTCCCCAGCTCCGGCCACCTTTATTTCACCTTGAAAGATGAATCCGCCCAGGTGCGGGGAGTGATGTTCAGGCTGCAAAACCGGCTTCTGAAATTCGAGCCGGCAGATGGCCTGCAGGTCGTCTGTTATGGACGGCTCACCGTTTATGAGCCCCGCGGTGAATATCAAATTGTTGTGGACTACATGGAGCCCAAGGGGCTGGGGGCTCTGCAATTGGCCTTCGAGCAGCTCAAAGAGAAATTATCTCAGGAAGGTCTCTTCGACCCGGCCCATAAGAAATCCTTACCCCACCTTCCTCAAAAGATCGGCATCGTTACCTCTCCCACGGGAGCGGCCATCCGGGACATCCTCCAGATCATCGACCGGCGCTTTGCGAACGTGCACATCCTTCTTTATCCCGTGCGGGTGCAGGGTGCAGGGGCGGCCCAGGAGATCGCTCAGGCCATTCAGGAACTCAACCAGTGGCCGGGGATTGAGGTGCTCATTGTGGGCCGGGGGGGAGGCTCCCTGGAAGACCTTTGGGCCTTCAACGAAGAAATTGTCGCCCGAGCGATCTACAGCTCTCGGGTCCCCGTCATCTCCGCCGTGGGCCACGAGGTTGATTTTACCATTGCGGATTTCGTCGCTGACCTGCGGGCGCCCACCCCTTCCGCTGCGGCTGAGCTTGTGGTTCGGAACAAGGTCGAACTGGTCCAATCCCTGGAAAGCTTGGGGCGCCGCTTGGGCAATGCCGGCCTGGCAGCTCTGGAGGCAAGACAGGAGAGGCTCTTGTCTCTTGGGCATCGCCTCGTGGATCCCCGGAGAAGACTCTCGGATCAACGTTTGCGTATGGACGATATCTTCTCCCGTCTTTCCAATTCCATCCAACAAAGCCTCCTTCGGAAAGCCGAACGGCTCAGGCTGAAGGCGGATAGCCTTATCCTTCTCCATCCGGGACGGCGGGCGGCCGAACATACTCATCGCCTGGTGCAGCTTTCCCGGCGCCTGACTTTGGCCCTGCGCGTGGAGTTGCGCTTTTTCCGCCAGAGGACCGAGGGGGATATGGGAAAACTTCAGACCCTCAGCCCCTTGGCTGTTTTAGAAAGAGGATACAGCATCGCCCGGGTGCTCCCTTCAAAAAAAGTCGTCCGCCGGGCTTCCATGCTAAAGGCAGAAGACCGGGTGAACGTGAAAGTCCATCGAGGGGAATTCATCGCCAGAGTAGAGGAGATCGAAGAGAATGACCCAGACCATCCTTGACGCTCGGGCCGGTGGGTGTATAATAAACAAAATGAAAAGTCTCGAGTTTAAAGTTCAAAAATCTGAAATCCAACAGTTTGCGGAAAAACCCACAGACAGGTCATTGCGAGCGTAGCGAAGCAATGACGACGAAGGGTTTTTTCCGCATCCTGCTAAAACTTGAAACTTGAAACCTGTAACCTGAAACTGTATTTTTGGAGGCGAAGTGGCGGAACAAAAATTCGAAGATGCCTTTCGCAAATTGGAGTCTATCGTCAAGAAACTGGAGGACGGAAACCTCAGCCTGGAAGAATCTCTCAAAGCTTTTGAGGAGGGAGTACGCCTGTCCCGTTTTTGTTCTAAAAAGCTGGATGAGGCCGAGAAGAAGGTGGAAATCCTCTTGAAAGACAGCAACGGGCGGGCGGTCCCCAAACCCTTCTCCGTAGAGGAAGAAGAGGATTAATTTGAACTTGGGGGAATATTTCAAGCGGCGCCAGCGTTTGGTCGATAGGGCTTTGGAGCGTTGGGTTCCGGGTGAGAATGAGTTTCCTCCTCAGGTTCACCAGGCAATGCGCTACAGCCTCTTCGCCGGTGGAAAGAGACTCCGGCCTATTCTGGCGCTGGCTGCGGCAGATGCTGTGGGCGGGCGGCCCGTGGATGTTCTTCCTCTAGCCTGTGCCCTGGAGCTCATCCATACCTATTCATTGATCCATGATGACCTCCCCTCCATGGATAACGATGATCTGCGCCGCGGCAAACCTACCAGTCACAAAATCTTCGGGGAGGCTCTGGCGATTCTGGCCGGAGATGCGCTCTTGACCGAAGCCTTCCATCTCCTGACCCGTCCCGAACTGATGAGGGATATTCCCCCCGCTCGGCGAACGCGGGCGATTTGCCATGTGGCTCGGGCAGCGGGTTCCACCGGAATGATCGGCGGGCAGGTCCTGGACATGGCCGCCCAGGGGAAAGAGATTGAAACGCACCTCTTGGAGTACATCCACAGCCACAAGACAGGCGCTCTCATCGCCGCCTCGGTGACCGCCGGGGCCATCCTCGGGGGTGGGTCGGCGCGCGAATTAAAGGCCTTGAACGGTTACGGAGAAAAACTTGGCCTGGCTTTCCAGGTGGTCGATGATTTGCTCGACGTCCAAGGAGAAGTAAAAAAACTTGGCAAAGCGGTCCGCAAAGACAAAACCCGGGGGAAAGCTACCTATCCTGCCTTTTTTGGCATCGCCGAGTCGCATCGAAAAGCTGAAGCTTTAATCGGTGAGGCCCTCGTCTTCTTAAAGTCCTTCAACGGGCGGGCCAACCCTCTCCGAGAGATCGCCAAGTTCATCCTCCAGAGAACAACCTGAATGGGACCGTTGCTCACCCAGATCGATAGTCCGGAAGATCTGCGCAAGATGCCCCTGGCGGACCTTCCTCTTCTGGCCCAGGAGATCCGCGAGGAAATCATCGACACCGTCTCCAGAGTGGGCGGACACTTAGCCTCCAGTCTCGGGGTGGTGGAACTTACCCTGGCGCTCCATTATGTTTTCGACACTCCCCGCGACCGCCTGATTTGGGACGTCGGCCACCAATCTTATGCCCACAAGCTCATCACGGGCCGCCGGAAGGACTTTCACACGTTACGACAGTGCGGAGGAATCTGCGGGTTCCCCCGCAGGGAGGAGAGCCCTTATGACGCCTTCGGCACAGGCCACTCCGGGACCTCCATTTCGGCA
>Ga0315288_10003230_pt1 | contig 20833 bp, 14 predicted proteins | sample YL17G11_20_MG_FD_203454 | JGI IMG/M metagenome (GOLD analysis project Ga0315288, IMG submission 203454) | Sediment microbial communities from Yellowstone Lake, YNP, Wyoming, USA - YL17G11_20 | ecosystem: Environmental > Aquatic > Freshwater > Lake > Sediment | place: USA: Wyoming | collected...
CCACCGTCGACGGCGAGCCGCCGATTTCGCCCCTCCCGTACGTGTCGGCCTCGTCCAAGTCGTATGGGCTGTGGATTGCGGGGAACGGGAACGCCACCTCTGCCGCCGCCCTCGGGACCGTGGACGGGTTCATGTACGCCGTCCCCCTTTGTGCCGTCTACCGCCGGAACTCGGGCGGGTTCGACGAGTCCACGAACCGCAACGGGGCTGTGCTCCTCACGGCCGTAACCTCCGACCGCCCCGACGGACTGTTCGCCGATCAGGTCGTGGAGTCCGACGTGGTGGACCTCCGTCACGGGTCTGCGCAGGACCTTTCGGAGGTCCTCGACAAGAACTTCCAGTACGTCCTTGACAACACGCTGCGGTCTCAGGGTGAGTCCTTCACGGACGGGCTGAGCACGGTCGGCGGGACTTCGTTCACCGTCGGCGACGACCTGACTCTCGGTTCGCACATTGGCTCGCCGGACGGCGTCCGCGCCCACTTCAGCGACCGGCGCGTCACGGAGCCGGCCATCCACTGGGCGCCCGCGCTCGTGGCCGCCACGTCGCTCACGATCAACCTCAGCTCCATAAACCTTCCGTGGGCCCCGGCCACGAACGTCGCTTTGAACGCTCCGACCGGCACGAAGTTCACCGGCGTCGGGAAGATCCGCCTGATAGGGCCGACCTCCGCGACTCCGACCTTTGACGACGACTTCTACCCGAGCATCACCAGCATCGTCGTCACGGATACGACCGTGACGCTGAACTTCAGTGTGACGACCGGCGACCTTGCCGTCGAGCTCTTCATCACGTACCCGCCCGCCGCCGGCATACGCCGGAACGTCCTTGAGGCGCATGACCTGTGGACTCCCGACCCGGCGACGTTGCCGGCGTGGGCGAACAATCCCGCTCGATACGACAACACAGGACTTCCACCCGGCAGGTTTCGGACAGAAGAGGGCACCAGGACCGTTCCAGGAGGCCCCGGACCGGTAACCCAGGCTGGTCCTTTCTGGTGGGTCGACATTACCCACCGGGAACTGACCATGTTCTCCCCGGTGATCCCGCAGGCGTCCCTCTCGCCGTCACTGGCCGGCGGAGCTGTCGTAAACGCTCTAGGCACGGTCTTGATCGCGGACAGGATTGCGGCCCTCGTTGACGTTGGCGTCAGCTCGCCGCCGGGCATCACCGTCGTCGGGATTGCCCTGGACGGTGCGTACACCGAGCTGACCCTCAGCCCTCCGCAGGCCCCCGGGACCCAGGTGAGCGTCAACTACGTCCCCTACCGCCCGCCCCCTCCGGTCGGGCCTGCCCACTACACTCTCTGGTATCGGTCGCGCGCGGTACAGTCCGTGGACCCTCCGGCAGGAACGCAGACTCTGAACCTGACGCCCAGGTGCTTCTCGAAGTACGCGCACGTGATCACGAACGGCTCCGGAAGCCCCGACGACGGGTTCCCGTATGACGCCGTCGGTGCGCAGATACCCATTCCAACTCAGCCGCCCGGATCCCACCCCGAGGCCATAATGGACTCGCCGAACAGCGTCTCGGTCGTCGGGTTCGGCATGAACTCAGGGTACGTCCAGGTCCCGGTCCTCATGCCGTACGCCCCAAACCCGGGCCAGGTGACACTCTATAGGAACGCCGTAGACGGGGTAATCGACGGCGACGGCCGCAGGTTCTGGCCGAAGTCCGACGACGGCGTTGTGCCCGCTTACTCTCCGACAGTCTTCGGCCAGGCGCTCACCGTGGCCGCGAGGCACAAGGTCGCGTACCCGGTCGTCTGTGAGCTGAAGGAGGACTTCAACGGAATCGGCCAAAAGGGCACGCTCGTCCTCGTAGTCTACTGCAGCTGGACAGAGATCGGCGTGGACAACGGCGTCTCCCTCACCTCCGTGCCTTCCGACTCCGGGGCGGCGCTGTTCAAGCTGAAGGGCGGACTCCTGAACCCGCGGAGGACCTTGTGAAATACCTGGTTGACGACGCTACCCAGCAGGTCCGGTACGGCTTCCAGCCCCCGCTCAGATCCTCAATGTCCGGGCACTTCGTCGTGGACGTCCCGGACGAGCTCGGCGTCGTCCCTGTCACCAGCGTCCTCCTCGACCTGACGAGCGCCAAGGAGTCGGCCTACCAGGCGGCTTATCCGACCTTGCCGAACGTGCTCAGCGACGAGTTCTTGAGCAGTGCTACCACGTACACGCCACAGTCCGATAAGTACATCGTCGGCTCCAACAAGCGGATGGCCATCCGTCCCCTGGGCCGCATTCAGACGACCGGCCAGCTCCTGACGGGAAACTTCACAAAGGTCTTCCTCCACTTCGGCGTGTTCACCCTCTCCCAGGTCTCGCCGGACGCTGGCGCCGACTACCCGGGGCCGTCTCGGACCTTGCTCAACTGGAACGGAGCGGTCTTTGAGGAGCCGAACCCGAACTCCGTTACGGTCGAAATGAAAAACAGCTCCAACAACACGATTGCGAGTCTGCCCCTCGACTCTGTGGTCAGCTTTTCAGGGAGCAATGTCAGCTTCCGCCTTGACTTCTTCAACTCCGACCCGGACAAGACCCTGTACTTGTCCGACTACTACCTTCTCTGGGGCTGATGGGCTGTTAGTCCCGCCATCATGACAGGATGCCGAAGCCCAGCACAGGTATAGTCGTAAACTCCGGGCCTGTCGCGAGTCCTCCCCGCCCCTTCGTGGCCGGAGGGGACCTCGCCGGGACTCCGACGACGCAAAAAGTGGTCGCGCTTCAGGGCTTTCCGGTCGCCCCCAACAGCCCAGGCGCTAATCAGGTCCTGAAGTACACTGGCAGCTTCTGGACTCCTGAGAACGAGTCTGGCGGATCTGCCTCTTTGCCCGTCCCCTATATAATATGGCGACCCGGGGTGGGGAGCGCCGGGGACCATGTCCAATCGTGGGGTGAGGTGAAGGCGTTGATCGCCACCAACTCCGGTCTGATAGACGTTTACGTGGACACTCAGTTCGGGACGGCGACGGTCAACGACACCGTCGAGTGCTTCGGGAAGACTAAGTTTAAGGGGATGGTCCCGGTCCCGTTGACCGTGGACATTACCGCTCCCACCATAACCTTCGACAGTCTGCAGCACATAACGAACCCGTTCTCGTTCGAGGACCTCGGCTTGACGGCTGTGGGCGATTCTGAAATAGTCTTCGCCCAGTTTTACGGGTTTTTCCTCATCAACTGCTTCGTCTTCGTGTCCTCAGCCTCTTGGACGGCCGCGCCCATCAAGCTCTCCATGTACCACGGAGAGGTCCACTGGGTGAACACTTCCTTCGGATCGCTCTTCCCTCCGAGCACGATTCCGGTGATAGACGCTGAGGGGTCTTCGGAGATGTTACTCCAGGTGGAGACTTCACCAGCCCTCAATACGAGCTATTGGCCGTACATGGTCGGCGCGGCCTCCGGAGTGTTGGTACGACTTCGGAACGACGACTCCGTCCGGCTCCCGGTTCAGGTCTTGAACTCCGGCGGCATCAACTCCGTAGAGCCGCTCAACTACCCGTGGAGTGGGCTTACGGCGGGAAGGCCGTCCAACCCACGCGTTGGTGAGCAGTTCTTCGACACGACCCTCAACAGACCTATTTGGTTCAACGGGTTCAACTGGACAAGGGCGGACGGGACCATCGTCTGAAGCCTACCAGTGGAGCAGTGGTCTCCAGTGGTCAGGCATGTCAACGCCCATCCCGGGCGGCCTACCGCCGAGCCCGTGCACGGTTGCGAAATGCTGTACGCTAGGGCCGGCGTACGTCCTTTCCTTCACCAGGAAGGAGTCGCGGTCGATCATCCAAGCATGGAGCAGGATCAGGTCCGGGTCGGGCTTCAGGTTCTCCGCTCCGACGCACCCATGGAAGCCGTTCGTCCATGAGGACACAACCTTCGACACGAGGACCTTGTCGTACCGCGGCAGTCTCCACATGCTCTTCCGACCTTCTAGGACGCTTTTTCCTTCGACGAGGCGGATCGGCTCCTCTCCGGCCGCGTGGACGCAGTGCCAGCCGGAGGCGCGTGCTTGGGGTCGGCTGCTTGCCCGGAACTGCTCCAGGAAGGTGGCGAAGCCCTCTGGGCCTGCCGTCAGAAGGAACTCGTCCACGTCCGTGTACACGACTACCTCGTATTTTTCCAGCAGTGACTGCTGGAAAGACTGAACCGACTTCCTCAGCCTGACCAGGTCATACCTTCTGCCGGGCTCAATGCTCTGAACGTTGACTGCCGGGAACCTCGACCTCATCTCCTCCAGGCTTCCGTCAGAGCTGGAATCGTCCAGGACGAACACGTCGACGTCCGGCGACATCTTGCAGTAATAGTTGGACCAGATCCTCAGGAACAAGCTTTCGTTCTGGACGACGGTGAAGACGGCATACGGTTTCATGAGCACCTCGATCCTACTTTCCCGCGGCGTCTGTGCTCCCCAGGCCTCCCCGGGTATCGTGACTAGGCCGCTTATGTGGCGATAGCTCTGAGCCCTTTCATACCACGGGAGTCGTAAGAGGACATGGCACAAAATCCCCTCGGACCGGGAGTTAGCCGTTACACGGACGCGCGAGACAAGCAGCTCGCCGCAGTCGTGTTTCAGGCGAACAAGCCGCCGCTCGACTCCGAGTTCAACCTGCTGTCCCTCATGGACCTGGAGATGCGGGCCGAGGAGGTACGCTCCAGGGTCGCGTCCGGCTGGCTCATGGACGAGGCGAACCCGCGGGCGGACTTTATCACGGCGCAGTCCTACTCGAACCTCTTCTACTATGGCCGGAAGTCCGACGGCGAGGTCCGCAACTTCCTCTGGGCGAACGTCAACGGCTGGCTCGTCCCCGTCGGCGGCACGAAGACCGGCGCTCCCCCGCTCGCGTCCAACGACGCCGACACTTGGAACAAGATCCTCCTCAGCCCTCCGTCGACCTCGACGGGAGGGAACCGTGCGGAGTTTGCCTTCCTTGAAGTTTGGCTTTCCACGGTGGACGTTGACCCTCCCGCCCCCGTGGTCGCTCCCGGCAAGCCGCAGCGAGGCTTCCTCTACAGGTTCGGGAACGTTGAGGGAGGTTTCTCCTTCCTGGCCGACGACCTTGTGGACCCGAAAATCAACTTCGAGACCACCCGCCGCGTGCAGATTCAGTACAGGATTCGCGTCGTCTCGGACATCAACCTCGCGCAGAACCCCGACGGGTTCGACCCGACCTTGGTCTACGCGCGGGGCATGCTCTCGGCAGACTCTTCCATCCCGTTCGAGAACATGCGCAAGACGCTCGGCGACCCGGGCCTCTGGCGCGCGGGGACCGGCGACCCTGCCACCTTCGGCACGGCGGACGGGTTCGTCTACGCCGTTCCGATCTGCGCGGTCTTCCGCCGCAACGGTGCCGGGTTCTCTGACGTCGGAAACCTGGCAGGCGCGTTCAACCGCAACACGACCGCCATCAACCGGGACGGCGCCGTCACGTACGTGAACGACCTGTTCCTGCCCTCCGACCTTTCCGAGACGGCGACGTCGTTCACGATGACCTCCATCGTGGGGACCGTCCTCGCCACGATGAACTCGTTCGGCGAGGCGTACTTCCGCGTCGACGACGAGATCATCCGCGTCAACAACATTGTGGCCGTGTCGCCGACACAGTTCACCGTCACGGTGGACCGCGGACAGCTTCAGTCCGTCGTCCGGTCGCACAAGGCCGCCACTCCGGTCCGTCTGTACACCGCCCGCCCTGACGGCCTGTTCGCCGACCAGATCACGAGCACGGACATCCTCGACCTCCGCCACTCGGTCGCCGACAAGTTCAACTACGATTCTATCCTCAAGACCAACCTCTTTGAGCTCCTCAAGGGAAGCCTCAGGACCTCCTGGAAGCGGTTCGGGAGCACGAACTCGGCCGGGCCCGTCGTCTTCTACGGCGACCGCGTCACCGACACGTCCGTCTTCGTCGGCGGGCTTACGCGCCTTGATCAGCCCGACGGGAACCGCCGCCTCTTCTCGGACTGCGTTACCTTCCAGCGCTTCAACGTCCCCGTGCAGGTGCCGACGAACTCGACGACCCTCGGGAGCGCGATGCAGTTTGCGGTGACCCCGTACAGCATCGAGGCCGACTGGACGGCGTCCCCTCCGACGCACATCCAGGGCAACCGCCTCTCGGGAGGCGTGTACCCGAGCTGGTGGAACGGTGACAAGGTCACGCTCCGCATCGCCAACTTCCGTTCCGGGCTCCCCGCGTCCGACTCCGACCAGGTCCGCTTCGTGACCCCGGACGAGGACCCGGACGCCATCATCGTCCGCTTCGAGGGGATGACGACGGACCCGAACGGCGGAAACCCGCTGGCCTCGACCCCGACGTCGCCGTCCGCGACCAACCCGAACCTCACGAATCCCGTCCCGTCCGGGAACCGGATCCTGAAGAACGGTCAGGGCCTCAGCGTCCTCGTCGACGCGAACGGGGACCTCGTAATCACGCTCCAGAGCGGAGTCATCGACACGGAGCTCCAGGAGTTCATCGACACGCTCCAGGGGAACACGAGCACGGCCTACGTCCAGAAGGTCGTGATGCACGTTGAGTTTGCCGTCCTCTACGGGGCCGGCCGCGGCCTGTCTCACAAGCCGGACTACGTCCACACCTGCCATTACCGGGGCTCTCCGACGAACACGTCGAAGGCCATCTTGCGCGACGGCCTGTCAGACAAGAACCGGATGGTCCCAACCTACCTCGGCGACTCCCCTTACGTCCAGACCGGGAACAACCGGACGTACGCGAGCACGTCCGACCTGATGATCGACCCTGGGTCGAAGTCAGTCTACATCGCCCCGTACCGGAACGTCCAGGTCCCGGCCCTCATGGCGAGGGACGGCTCGAAGCTGAACTGGTACAGCTCGGGCTCCCTTTTTCAGGGCGCGATGCCCCAGAACGAGATTGACGGCGTCACGCAACTATACAGTAGCGCCACCATCGCGGCCCTCGGGGCGATGTTCTATCGCGGCTCGGAGACCCGGTACGTCGAAGCCCCGATGGAGTACCTGCCGCGGCTCGGCCTCCACCACACGCCGATAGTCCCGATATCCAGCACGGTCTTCTCGTCGGGAATCAACTTCCTGCTGATGGCCAAGGAAGGTCCGAACTCGAACACGTCGGACTACAACCAGAACCTTGTCAGCTACCCGAACGCCGCCGGCTACTACATCGCGACGCCGCTCGTCGGCGAGACGTACGGGAACAACAGCGGCTCCATATCCTTCTTCGGGAGGAAGTACACGAACACGGCGCTCCAGGGCGTCGGCGGCGGCCCCTTCCGCGGCATCCAGTTCCCGCCGTTCATGGCCCCCGCCCGCATCACGGGCGTGTACCTGAGGAACGGGAACGCCGTCGTCCCGAGCTCCAGCCCGTTCGACAACAACCGTGTCTTCATCGGCGGGGCCGGCAAGGACACGAACCTTCTCCGCGACAACTTCGACGGACCGACGTACCTGCTGGAGACGAACCTTCAGGGCGATGTCGTCTTCATCCTGAACGCTGACGCCATCGACATGACGAAGGCCCCGACCGGGACGACGTTCGACGACGCGGACTTCCTCGTCGAGTGCGTCCTGTTCGGCTTCGACCGCGGGTTCCTTCAGACCAACGGCCGAATTTGCGTGGCGAAGCTCTCGGGAGGCGGGACGACCGCCATCGCCGTGAACTCCTTCGTCGACGCCATCGACGTGCGCGTTGGGCTCGTGACGCCCGCGCCCATGACGGCCGGCTCGACGAACAACGAGGTCACCGTCTACTACAGCCGTACGCCCTATCAGGGCGACGTGTTCGGCTCTCAGAGCGCGTATTCGGACGACCCGTACAAGCGCGGACCCCTCACGCCGAGCGAGGCCACGTCCGTGTACACGAGCCCACTCGGGCCTGTCTCCTCCCTCACGCTTCCCAACAAGGTCGGCTATGAGGTCCTCGCCGCCACCTCTTTCGTCACGTCCCTCGGGACGGGCCGGCTTTCGGGCTCAGTCCCGATCCCCCTCCTCAGCTCCGAGGAGGCTCCCGGGAACCCTCCGGACTACGCAGGGACGTGGACGGACCTCGATCGCCGCTTCGCCATCAGCCAGGTCGGGTATGAAGACTGGGCGACCGCGAAGTTCCCCGTGACGGCCGCGTCCGTGGCGACGCGCCCAGGAATCAAGCCGAAGGCCCTGTCCGACCGCTACGACCACGACCTTCACCCTGAGTACGCAGGCTGCACGGTCCACCTCCCGCTCGGCGCTTACTTCAGGGATAAGGACTTCATAGGGAAGACCTTGTACCAGTCGCGAAGCACGAGCGGCATCGGCTCCATCCCCCTCGGGGTCCTGACGACCATTCCGTTCGAGGCCCCCCAGTCCAAGGCCGCCCCCGGGTTTTCAACCTGGGAGGGGACCGAGTACGTCTGCGGCAACTCCTCGGGCACTACGGGAATCGGCTCGGAGTCCATCGTCGGCGTCGACGGGACCCTCAGCACCACCGACGTTCAGGTCTTCAAGACGTCGCGCGGCGGCGCTGCGTTCTCGGCCACCGGCCCTTGGCCTGGCGGTCTGATCTCGTCGCGCTTCCCCAAGGCCCGGTATAACACGGAGGCCGGATCGCTCCTCATCGCGACGGCCTACCTCGTGAAGTCCCAGCCCCAGTCTATCGGGTCGAAGGAGGTTCACCCTGGGCACGAGCTTCAGATGGTGATCGTCACACAGGGCGTCCCTGGGTACTTCCGTGACACGGACATTGTGCACTCGGCGTCGGGAGCCGGCGAGGGCTTCACCGCCGTCGACCGCTTTCGCCTTCTCGGACGCCCTCTTGAAAAGAAGCGCGGGACCGTCGTCGCGACGGCCGCCACCGTCCCCGCCGCCAAGCCCCTGTTCCAGAACAACGTCTTCGATGACCCTCTCTTCTTCGGGTCAAGCGACGTGTCGCTGACGTCCCAGAAGCAGGAGCTTCTGCCCGTTACGACGTCGGGTCAGACTTCGTTCTCCCTGTCCCTCCGCCCGCTCGACCCGACCGCCGTCCAGCTCTTCCTCAACGGGGTGAAGCTGAAGTACGGGATCGACTACACGGTCAGCGGGGTCACCGACCAGAACGTGACCTACATACCGTCGGCGTCCAACCCGGCGCTGACGATCACGGACATACTGGAAAGTTGGTATCTGTTGTTCTGACGCAACGGCCGGTCCGGAGTGGCGCGCAAAGTGCGCTCCGAAGCGGAAGGCCGGCTAGCGACAGGGCCTTTATAGGTGCGCCGTCATGAGATGACGGCGACCCGTAGAGTTCTTTCCGGAAAGGTCGAATCGTGACTCAGCCTCGGAAAGAGCAGGTAAAGAACCTCAAGACCAAGTACACGAGGTTCACGAACGTCGGGACCCTGCTGCTTGGCGGTGGCCCCGTCCAGTCCGTTTCGAACACGGTCCTGGAGGCGTTCTATGACAACTTCCTGTCCGTAACGAGGACCGGGGCGGTCGGCGGGGCGGAGACCTCGGCCCCGGCCATCCTCTACGGCGGGGCCGGCCCTTACTTCCTTTCCGTCGGCGACAGCTTTACGCTGACCATCGCCGGCCTGAACTCTGACAACCCCATGCCGGTCGTTCTTCAGGCCGGAGACTTCGTCGTCGTCGACGGGAACCCGAAGGCCACGACATCCCGGATGGCGGACCGGATAAACCAGGTCACGGCCGGCTTCGGGGCTACGGTCCCCGTGGCGGCGAACGTCGACGGATCTCTGATACTCACGTCCGCCGGGACGTCCGGCGTGTCGGTCGGCGACCCGGCCGTCATGACCGTCACGGAGGTGACGTCGGGCATCCTCGGGGTCCTCGGCTTCACCCTTGTCTCCTCGGCCACGGCCACGGGTACGACGGCGCCGAAGAGGGGCGCCGTCACCGTCTCCTCCGACGGGCTTGGCGGCTTCGTCCAGCTCCGCAAGCTGGACACGTCCGTGTCGGACGTCCTGAACAGCTCCATGGTCCAGTCGATGGCCGGGGTCTCCGTCCCGGAGACGGTGCACGGCCAGCCGACGTACGCGCGGCTGACCGCGTTCCCGGGACCCGTGATCAACGGGCGGAACCTGAAGTTTTCGTTCTACCGGAAGGGGCCGGTTCGCCCGCACGTCGTCACGAGCCAGGGGGCGAGCAAGTCCAACTTCACGACCTTGACCGGCGCGGACTCGGTGGCCGTCAACCTGGACTTCGGGAACGGCCAGGTCATCAACTTCAACGTCACGTTCTCCTCGATCGCCAACCCTCAGGACGTCGTCGACCGGTTCAACGTTGCGTTCAACGCAGCGGCTCTGGCAGCGTCCAACATTGAGCCGACGTCCCCGACCATCGTCATGAGGTCGGCTGGCCCGTACCGGTTTATCAGCCCGACCACGCAGGACTCGTTCTTCTTCTCGGTCAACGGCCTCACCCCGATTCACGTCAACCCGCCCGCCGGGCACTACGCGGCCGACGAGCTGGTTACCTACATCTTCAACCAGATAACGGCGGCCGGACAGTATCCGACGGCCTTCCCGTACGTACACGTGGACCCGAGCGGGGCCCGGTACGTGGCCATAAAGTCCAGCACCAACTACACAGGGTCCATCACCGTCCTTCCCGGAAACCCCGGCGGATCCGTCCCGGGGACCTTCATGGGGACCCTCGACGCTCTCGGCCTCACGCCGGGCACGTACAAGGCCGGGACCGTCGCGTCCCTCTACGGGCTGGACGAGATAGACCTGCACTGCGTGAGCCCGCTCCCCGGGGCTAACATCACCATCTCCGGCAGCGCCCTCACGATGGCGAAGCTCGGGCTTCCGTCGAGCGTGAACGTGTCCACGGCGGTCGGCGTCCAGTCCGTCGTGGCGCCCACCTCTCACGCCCTCATTCCCGAGATGGTCGAGTTTCACGAGGAGGGCGACGACTACGCGTCCGTCGTCCAGGACTTCGACAACAAGTCCCCGACCGTCCAGCTTCGCCCTCAGGACGGTGTCGCGAACGTCGGCCTAGACCAGCTGATGGGCTTCGACGGGAAGATTGACGCTTCCCTTCTCCCGCGCATTCTCCAGTCCCTGGGCTTGGACCAGCTTCAGCTCGGTTCCAGGATGATCAACAATCTTACGAAGTCGCTTCTGACTCCGAAGATCAGCGCCAGCCATGACTCCAACGCGGGCGGGTACGCAAACCTCCTGTTCGAGTCGACGGTGGATACGAGCACGGCGAGCTCGAACTACGTCCTCCGCGTTTACACGTTCTCCGACACCATATACGTCACGCAGAACGCGAAGATCACCGGGCTGCTCACCTCCGCGACGGCCTTCGCGCGGGACACGGACGCCCTTGACTCGTCCATGCTGGAGTTCAACGGCCTGGAGGGCGTCTTCAAGCTGTCCTTCCGGCGGTTTTCGGACCCGAGCACGTGGGCGCTCTCCAGTTGGAAGACGAGCGTTCGGCTCGACTCCAAGGGCTCGGCCTCGGCTCAGGACATAGTCCGGATAGGCGAGTTCTTGGACGCGAACGTCGCGGAGCTCCTCAAGCCCCGCGTCGGAATGCCCGTCGCGAACATCCTGTACGCGCTCCTCTTCGAGTTCCGCGGACCTGACGGGGCGAAAGTCCGGTTCTATGCGCGCCTCGGTGAGGACGACGAGGGCGACGTCACAGGGCGGTCGTGGTTCTACATCACTGTGAACGCCAAATGGAACGGTTCCCTGTGGAGCAAGGACTCCAACGGCGAGGCTGCCTTCCAGATAATGTTCTCCAACGAGAACTTTGGCATCCTCTCCCAGACTCCGACCAACAACACTCCCTGGGCTGAGAACAGCTGGGAGATCGAGAACCTGAACATCAGCATCAACGGGCTCGGCGCTGCCATCGGCAGCGGCCTGAGCGTTGGCGGCTACCTGTATAACCAGCCAACCTCCCCTGCATTGAGCGCATTCCGGTTCACCGACTCCGGCAAGACGCGCACGCTCCTCTTCGAGTCCGATCAGGCCGGCCCCTTTGCGAACGTGCCCTTGCGCGTCTACATGCTGCACGGTTCCTCATGGTTCGGCCAGGGCTATGAGTTCACGGTCAACGCGCGGTGGGAGTACTCCGATCAGCGGTGGTATGCGGACGACTGGGCGCAGAAGTCCTATTCGTGGGTTATGGCCCCTGACCGGTTTTGGTTCCTTTCGAGGAACGCCGTCGGGACGGAGTGGCTGGAGACTCCTGGCTCCGGATGGAACTACTATTCCATTCACGACCATCAGTCGTCCTCCCGCGGGTTCACAGTCCTAGACGGCGTCTTCCACGTCGACGGTGCCTCAACGACGTCCAACCCCACCCCGGCCACGGTCGTCCAACCGAACTCGGTCTACGCCAAGTCGATGATCAAGTCCTGGGGGAAGGTGAGGGGCGACGGGCCGCTTACCAACAACGTGTCCCTCATGGACGGGTTCAACTGCAACTTCACCGGATATGACGGCGGGGCCGGGGCGTACGCCAACTACTTCGCCACGGCCATGGCGAACTCGAACTACGCTGTCCTTTTCAGCGGCAGGGCTTCGAACTACCCATATCCGTCCGTTCCTGTAGAGCCCGGAAGCTACTTCGCGTGGACTGGCACGAAGCTCAGCCTCTACAGCGCCGCCCTCATTGGTCAGGCGACGTACGGATATAGCTATTACCCCCTGACCGCCCAGAACGGGAAGCCAGACTTCTTCCTGGGCGACATTCGCGGATACTTCATGTACTTCGTAGTCGTAGGTGCGCAATGATCTCCCGCCATTCTTGCTCCATGGAGCCGGGCTACAACGTCGTCCCCCACGTCCGCGTCGCCGCCGGCAAGGCCACGATGCTAGAGATGGAATATGAGTGGGCCGGCGCTCGCGGGAAATGCCCGCAGCTCACTCTCGACCTTGTCGCCGACCTCTCCGACGAGAAGGTCTACCTTGCCGGAGTCTACCAGAACGCCTCCGGCGAGAGGCAGGTCGTCACAGACTCCAGGGCCGTCCGTCCCGGCCAGGCCGCAGCCGACAGCTCGGCCGACTCGGTCCTTGAAAGTCAAGGGTGGGTGCGCTGCTTCATGGCGTTCCAGATATTCCTTCCTCCCGGCCTGACCGGCCCCGTGGAGGACGAGAACACGACAACCCAGGTCTTCGAGTTCGTTCCGAGGTCAAATGTCTGACAAGCCGCACGAGGTCATGGACCTGTCGAAGCTCCGCGCTTCGATGCCGGAGCCGAAGGTCCCCGCGCACGAGGTGATCGCCGCCCGCCTCGCCGGCAGGTCGTTCTCGCAGCTCAGCGCGTCAGAAAAGGACGACCTTCTCATGGTCATTGGGTGCAAGCTCGGGATAATCGTCCCAGAAGAACCGGGACACTGAGCTTGTTCTAGGACGGAAGGACGGATGCCGCAGCCCCGCAAAGAGCAGGTTAAGAACCTCAAGACCAAGTACGCGAAAGGGCCGGAGACGGTCTCCTTTTCGGGCGGGCCTATCCAGAACATAAGCGGTGCCGCCTACGCCCAGGTCCTGAGCGCTACCCGGACGGGCGCGGTCGGAGGCGCCGAGACGTCGGCCGGGGCCTTCCTCGTCGGGGCCCAGGGCCCGTTCACGCTGGCGTTCAACTCGTCGTTCAACATCATCATCTCGGGGGTCAACGCCGGCCTGCCGATGACCGTGACGTTCCTTCAGGCCGACTTCGTGAAGCTGAACGCCGGGGACGTGATGACCACGGCCCGGACCGTCGCCAAGATCAACGACGTCCTCGCCGCGAAAGGGGTGTCCGTCCCGGTGGCCTCAGACGTCGACGGCCGCCTTCTCCTGCGTTCGGCCAACAGCTCGGGTTACACGTTCGGAGACGAGTCGTTCATCTCCCTCACCGACGTGACGCCCGGGCTCCTTCAGGTCTTCGGGTTCAGCAGTTCAAACCAGGCGAGCTCTGTGGGCGTCTCGGCTCCGAAGAGGGGCGTCATCACCGTCTCGGCCGACGGTAAGGGCGGCCTCGTCCAGATCAGGAACCTCGACTCCACGCCGGCCGAGCCGCCGAACACGGCCATGGTGCAGGTCGCGCCGTACAAGTACATCCCCAAGGTCCTCCCGGGCCGCCCGGCGTACGCCCGGCTCCGGGTGGCCCCCGACGCCTCACTCGAAGTCACGTACTATCGGAACGGTCCCGTCCGCCCGTCCATCGTCACGTCAGCGCCAGGGTCGCTGTCCCCGTCCGACTTCGGGAACCTCACGCTCGGAACGGTCATCAAGGTCACCCTTGACTTCGGGAACGGGACTGTCGTCATCTTCAACGTTTCCATTGAGGATGTCGTCACCGTCCAGCAGGTGGTCGACGCGGTCAACGCCGCGTATCAGGCCGCCTCCCTCGCCATCACGAACGGCACTGAGTTCAACCGTGCGTCGGTTCCTGTCCCCGTACCCGGCCCGTACGTGTTTTCCGACCCGACGACCCGAGACTCGTTCTTCGTCGCCTTCAACGGGAACACCCCGGTACACATCAACCCCCCGGCCGGCGAGTACTCGGCGTCCTCGTTTGCGACCTACGTCAACAACAGGATAGGGGCGGCCGGGCAGGTGGCCGAGGGCGAAGCGGTGGCCCTGGCCCTGACGCCAGGCGACCCAGCCCGCACGGTCTTCAGGAGCAAGAGCTTCTCCGGGGCTAGCTCAAGCGTCCAGTTCCTTCCCGGAAACCCCGGCGGCTCCGTCCCTGCCCGGTTCCTTGAAACGCTGGACCACCTCGGAATCGCGCCCGGCGTGTACGAGGGGACCTCGTGCGCGTCCTTGTACGGGCTTGACGAGATCGAGTTCTTCTGTCCGAGCACCCTCCCGGGGGCCTCTATCCTCATAGAGCCCCAGCCGTCTATCAACCCCGGGGTCGCCGCCGCCCTGTGGGGACTCCCGTCCCCCTCGGCCCTGGCCACCGTGGTCGTCGGGCCTGTGAGGGTTGCGGTTCCGGAGGTCGACGTCATCCTTCCGGAGATGGTTGAGTTCCACGAGGAGCCGGACGACTATGACACGGAGATCCTCGAATTTGAGGACCGCGGCGATGCGGCGACCATAGACCCGACCTTCGGCGTCGGGAACGTCGGCATTTCGGCCCTCCTGGGCTTGACCGGCAAGATCGACCCGTCGTTCATTCCGGGCGTGCTCGACGCGCTGAACTTGAACCAGTTGAACCTTGGCGGGAACAGGATCAAGAGCGCCGTTGACCAGGGGTCTCCGCGCGCTGTCTACCCGTACAACCCGTCCTTCGGCGCCGTCCTCCTATGGGAGGGGGTGGACGTGACCGAGCCTTCGACTGGCGGGCTCATGCGCATGTACCTGAAGGAGGGCGACGTATACCTCACCAGGAACGCGAAGATGAACTCAGGCGGGACGTGGGACAAGGACGTGCCCACCTCGGGCCCCACCACGTACTCCTCCATGTTCGAGTTCCGATCTGGGAAGGGCTCGTTCGCCGTCCATCTGGGCGTTGGCTCCTTCACTCACAGTGATTGGAAACGAAACGTAGCGTTCAACGCGCTCGGCTTGGCGGACTCTCCGTTCACAAACGCCATGCTCTCCCTCGGCAGTGGGGCGAACGACTCTGCTGACGCTCTCAATCCGCGAATCGACATTCCGACGCAGCTGTCCACTCCGACCCTCCTGTTCGCCGCCAAGGCTGCCACGGGCATCGTCATTCGCGCCTACGTGACGAACACGGCCGCCGGCAACTCGACGATGTTGGAGATAACCGTCAACGCCCAGTTCAACGGATCGCAGTGGGTGAAGGACATTACGGGTCAGCAGGCGACCCGCTTCGACTTCACCGCCTCGGGCGGCTTCCAGATGTCGACGAGGGCTGCGGCGAACGACGCGCTTTGGACCGGGTGGGACGCCTTCCCCGTCCGGTTCGACCCGGCGGGGCTCATCAACTACTTCCAGTACACCTTGAAGCTCGGCTTCGGCGCCACGAACTCGACATCCCCCCGAATCAGCGCGGACCGATATTCGGCGAGCACCAACCGGAGGACTCTGCTGTTCGAGAGCCCCGTGACCGAGGCGTACACGGCGGTGCCGATCCGCATCTACCTGGACACGGCCAACACGGAGAAGGGCGACGGGTTCTGCTTCACGTACAACGCCCGGTGGGATCAGGCTCTCGACAAGTGGGTTCAGGACGTCCCGAGCAAGCGCTCCAACTCGTGGCTCATGAGCGAGGGAAGGTTCTGGTTCTTCTCGAAGGTCTCGGGGTCCGGGCCGTGGTCGGAAGGCTTCTCCAGCTGGGATACGTACGACCTGTTCGACCGCCTCTATCCTGGGACGGCGTATCAGGGCTTGGCCGTCAAGGACGGGACGTTCCGCGTCGACTCGCCGACGGCGGCGGGCTCGAATCCCGGCCCTACTGTTGGCCCCATCGCAAACGCCATCTACGCAAAATCCATGGTGAAGGCATGGGGCCGCGGAACTTACCAGACCGCGAACATCACCATCGTCGATGGGTTCAACTTCTCCGCGATCGGCGCGAACGCTTTCGCCTGGGACTCTTTCTTTCCGACTGCGCTGACGACGGCCCGGTCGGTGATCCAGACCGTCGAGAACGGATCGAACTCCGGCTTCGCCGTTTCCGGACCCGCGAACGCTCAGCTCGCACTGGTCTTCACCAGCGTTCGGTTTATCAGCTATTTTATCGACTATGCTGGAAGTCTTTACCCTCAGTCCAGCTACGCCGCCATGTGCTGGGTTGTCTTCTGTGCGCAGTAAAGTCAATCGATGAGCACACTCAGACAACCCAAAGTGCGTGTCTCAGGCGGAAAGATCACCGTCGGGGCGTTCGACATGTTCCATGAGGGTGCTAAACAGACGGTCGACGAGACGGACATGGAGTTCGGGCCGGACCACGCCGGTCACTGGTTCTACGTCCAGATCGTCCGTTTCAAGAATATAGGAGACTACGGCTATCATGTCTCCGAGGGAGTCCCGGGAACCGGACCGGTCACTTCTCAGGACACGCCCGATATCGCGTTCGTCGCTACGATCATCTCCGGGAACGTCAACGCTGATGGTACTGGCATTGCAGACTACTGTCAGCAGTCCTTGCCTTCCTACCTCATGGAGGTGAAGTGATGAGTGCGAGGGTAGTAAGGGAGAAGGTTGTCACCATGGCCCCAGCGCCTCTGGCGAAGCCCGCCGAGAAGACATGGGATGAGCTCACCATCGAGGAGCGGGAGGCGCTCATGAAGAAGATTGCTGAGGACCGTGGTTACGTCAAGCGATGAACCGGGACTCCTATCGAGGGTATGGGCGTTCACCCTGAAGTACCCGTTCGCGGTTATAGGGACGATTCTGCTCGTCGTTTTCGCCACGCTCGCCGTCTTCTTCGGACAGAAGATTCAGATTGGCGGCCTTCTCGGCCTCCTCTGGGGTAAGAAGGACGGGACGGACCCGAACGTGCGGGTGCTTCCTCCTCCCGACCGCGTCGACAAGGACGGGAAGCCCATTCCGGCAGGCGAGTCTGACGACAAGGGCTGGACCCAAGCCCCCGTAAACGTCGTCCTCAAGGATCCGGGAATCTTCAGCGACCCGAACGTCCTCGTCATCACGCACCCCGACAAGGGCGAGGTGAAGATCCCGCTTCCGGAGGGCGTGAAGAACGCCGACGTGAAGCAGGTCGTCGAGGTCGCGCCGAACGTCTACCAAATCCGCAACAACGACAAGGGGACGGACGCCGGGAAGCTTCTGGAGGACCTCAACAAGTGAGGCTCGTAGCCTTCCTCCTCGCCTTCCTCCTTCCCGCGACCGCCCTCGCTGACGACCCTCCGTGCGTCCCGCCACCCGGCGGAAAGTGCCTCACCGCAGAGCAGTTCGCCCAGGTGAAGCAGGCCCTCCGCGAGCTCGACGACGTGCACGACTCGCCGGCCGTGGTGAAGGTCGAACAGCCCGTCGTCATCGTACAGGACTGGCAGGGCCGGGTCTACGTCAACGGCGGGGACCAAAAGCCGATTCCGATGAAGCTGAAGATCGGCCAGTACGTCGATCGCGACCTGGCCGTGACGCTGGAGACGAGGGTCTTCTACCGTGAGAAGCCGCCGGACCCGATGTTCCGCCTGAGGCTCCGGGCTCAGGCCGGCCTTCTCGTCCCGCAGCTCGTCGACGCTGCCAAGGGGACGAAGCAGAACTTCTTCGACGCAGGGCTCGGCCTCGACTTCTTCCACCTCGGTCCGGTGAACGTCTCCGCCAACATAGGCGTCTTCAGCTCGGGCGGTGGCTTGGGGCTCGACTTGACGAAGAACTTCGGCGTCCTCGCCGGCTACGCGCTCGCGTATGACGGCTGGAGGTCGGGCGCACTCGCCGGGCTGTACTTCTCGTTCAACTAGAAATCGATCTCTTCGACGAAGCCGTTCCCGAGCCTGTTTATGCAGGCCAGTACGAGCTCTTTGAGGTTTGCGACGGCCTCTTTCTTTGTTCGTCCAGTCGTGCTCACGGCCTGCATCCGGACGAAGTTTGCCCTCAGCAGGGCGGAATCGGGTATTATGCCCATGCCAATCGTCCGTCCCTCCACGACCGGAATCGGGACCAGAGGTATGGCCGTCCACACTTCGCCGCGCATTGGGTCCGAACTGTCGGAGTATGTCAACACCTGGAGTTTCATCTCAGCGTTTACATTAGACCGCTATCTCGTCCGTCTGCGGATTCTTCAGCGCCTTGAAGGCCTCCTCGACGGCAAACTGAAGGTTCTTGAGTGCTTGTTCGCGAGTCGGGCCCTCCGCCGAGACCGGCCTGGCCTCCATGATGTACGTCGGCCATCCGCTGTCCGGACCGGACCTTGGATCGTACGTGCACTTTGGTATGGAGATCGCCGTCATGGCGACCCAGCTTACGTGCTCCTCCGTGCTCTCAGGGTGTTCGAACGAGACGACGGGAATACGGCCGACGCTTCTCATCCGTTCTTTTTACACCGGGGTCACGGGTGTAAGCTGAGAGAACATGCTGGAAGCGGCTGACTTGGAAAGCTTGAGGATCCTTCGGAAGAAGGAGGAGATGACGCTCAAGCCTTCTCCGTACCTGAAGGACAGCTATGTCAACGACAACGGCGAGGAGGCCGCGGTCGTCGTCCGAAACTATCAGAAGATCGGGGTCATGAACCTCCTCATGGTCCCGTGGACCCTCCTCGGGGACGACACCGGGCTCGGCAAGACGCTGGAGGTCCTGTCGGCCATCGGCTACGTCTGGCTCAAGGAGCCCGAGTACGTCCCGGTCATCATAACCACCAAGTCCGCGCTCTTCCAGTGGGAGGCCGAGACCCAGCGCTTCATGAAGGACATGGAGTGCGTGACGGTCTGCGGTGAGGCGTTCCGCCGGCACGCGACGTACAACGAGTTCTTCCTCAACCACGACCCCTCCAAGCGGCGACTCCTCATCCTGACGTACGACCACGTCATGTACGACGCAGAAGAGTCGGTCATCCGCGAGCAGGCCAAGAAGGCCAAGGACCTGCGCAAGGGCTTCAACAAGGAGCTCGCTGAGGCCAAGGCGGCGCTGAAGGCTGCGAACACGGCGCTCGACGCCCAGAAGGCCGTCGTGCAGGACCGGTATGCCGGCGCTCAGCTGGAGGTCCAGGACTTTGTCCGGGAGTGCGGGAAGAAGGGCCTCGTCGAGGGCCCGTTCCCCGCCGGGTGGGCTGTGGAGGAGACGGAGGTCGTAGAGAAGTGCCTCACCCTTCGTGCGGACCAGGCGGAGAAGGACGCCAAGCTCACCGCCCTGAAGGAGGAGCTGGCCCCCAGCCAGAAGGTTCCCGGAATCTCCGAGTATATGACGTGGCTTCAGGAGGCGCACCCGGACGTCAAGTTCATGCTCGTCATGGACGAGATGCACAAGCTGAAGAACCACAAGAGCCAGTTCCACCTGAAGGTCCAGGCCATGTCGGTCATGAGCCAGCGGCTCGTCGGCATGACCGCGACGCCCGTGAAGAACCGGCTCATGGAGTTCTGGTCCCTGTTCCGCATCCTCCGGCCCGACCTCTTCCCGAAGATCACGCACTTCCAGGGGGAGTTTTGCATCACCAAGATGCAGAAGATCTCCCGTGGCCGGCAGGTCCCGATTGTCGTCGGGTACCGGAACCTTGACGAGTTCGTCCGCCGCATTGAGCCCTTCTACCTTTCCCGGAAGAAGCACGAGGTGGCCAAGGAGCTTCCCGAGCTCATATCGGTCGAGGTCGACTGCGAGCTCTCCGAGGTGCAGGACGGGCTCTACGACATGGCGGAGGCCGGGCTTCTGGACGAGCTTGACGACGATGACGACAACGCGGCGGACACCCTCCGGGCCATCACGGCGTGCCTTCAGGCCGTCGACGCCCCTCAGCTTCTCCTGAACGACGACGGCGTGCCGTTCGAGGGCGAGAGCTCCAAGCTGGAGTCCCTCGTCGACCTGCTGAACGGGAACGCGGAGGGCAAGAAGGTCATCGTCTACTCCAAGTTCGAGAAGATGATATCCCTCATCGAGGAGCGCCTCAAGAAGGAGGACGTCAAGTGCGTGCGCATCACGGGCAAGGAGACCGACCCGAAGAAGCGCCGCAAGTCCGCCGAGACTTTCCAGAAGTCTGACTCCGGCGTTGACGTCATCCTCATCACGAGCGCCGGCTCGGAGAGCATCAACCTGCAGTCCGCGGAGCACTTCGTCTTCTTCGACCTTCCCTGGTCGTACGGCGACTACCTGCAGATCATCGGCCGCATGATCCGCATTGGCTCCCTTCATGGCACCGTCATGGCGCACCACTTTCTCGGCCGCCGGGTTAGCGGGAAGCAGACCATCGACCACCACATCCTGAAGGCCCTCAAGGTGAAGAAGAAGCTGGCCGACAAGGTGGCTGGCGAGAACCTCAAGGGCGCTTTTGAGTTCCAGGACGGCGGCGA
>Ga0315288_10003231_pt1 | contig 20833 bp, 20 predicted proteins | sample YL17G11_20_MG_FD_203454 | JGI IMG/M metagenome (GOLD analysis project Ga0315288, IMG submission 203454) | Sediment microbial communities from Yellowstone Lake, YNP, Wyoming, USA - YL17G11_20 | ecosystem: Environmental > Aquatic > Freshwater > Lake > Sediment | place: USA: Wyoming | collected...
CATGGAACGGCTGGCGTTGGCCAGGCTGCTGTTGGAAAGTGTCCTGGCCGGTGAACCAGGTGAGGAGACGGACTGGTCGGCTATGGGCCTGGAGGCATTCCAGAAGGATTGGGACAACGCCGAGGATGCGATCTACGACGACTGGAGACGATACTATGGCATTCCGGCGCGGTGATAATGTAGCGATTGAACTCAGTTAGCAATTCCTCGTACTTTACACGAAAAATCTCGTTCATCCAGTCACCGTTTCCATTTCCGGGGCCGCACGGTGTACGACGGCCCTGGCGGACCCACGACGGCAATCTCGGCCTGCGTGCCGCGTTCTACGGCTTTACTCATCCATTGCTTCATCTGCTCGGCCCACTCGATGGCGTTCTGCCGTGAGACCTTTCTGACCAGCGCGGCAGGCACAAAAGCCGGGTGAGGGATGACGTGCGCTTCCTGGCTGAGGCCCACCCCCTGCCAGATCGTGCCCAGGATCTGGTTCAGAAGTTCAGCCGGGGTATCGCCCCGCAGTCTGTCCAACTGGGCCTCCTCGCCGACGAAGCAGATGGACAAAAAGCGCTGTTTGGTCCAGAAAGCCAACGCCCGCTTGCGCCTGCCGGCCAGTTTGCCTGGATCGCGCACGTTGCTGGTGCGCAGTTTGGGCACGAGGAGCGGCTGGGGCTCCAGGGTGCCCTGTAGGACGTTCAGCAGGCCCTGGCTGTGCACGCGGGCGACGCGGTGCTCAATGTACCTGGGCAATCAAGCCTGGCCGGGCGATGCGCCACCCGGTGGGTGTGCGCTCGATGCCCAAGCGCTCCTGTGCACGCGCGGCCACCGTTTCGATCTCCTTCCGGAAGGCCTCATCACCGGCCAGGAACAGGCCATCCGCCATGACCTCCAACGCCAGCCCGTTCGCCTGGCTCACCATGTGCCGGAACTGCTCCGCTCCATAGACCACCGGCTGCACTACCCCTGATGGATCACAGGCAACTACCCGATCGTACCCTGCGAAGGGAGAGGGAGGGGATTCGGCCAGTACCACGCACAGGTCAGCGTCGCTATGCTGGTGGTAGTCACCGCGGGCCAGGGAACCGAAGAGGATCAGAGCCAGGGGGCGCAATTCCCGCGTGGCTCGTTCGACGAAACGCCCCACGGCCTCGACGTGCGCATAGTTCCTAAAGCCGGGGGCCAACGAATCCCAGGACGCTTTCCGCAAGTCCCACTGCCTCCTCGGCCGTGGATTGGTCGTAATAATCCATCGGAGCGCCGGCCGCAAATCCATTTGGATAGCGGGTTGGGATATAGTACCGGTCGAGCACTCGCGCCGCTTCCAGGATGCTCTGAGGCACGCCGTCAGCCTTCTGTAGCAGTTGGAAGACGGAATGGCCCAACTCGATGCGACCCTGGCTCTCCAGCAGCGCCTTCGCCGCAAGTTCGGCGGCCTGCTGGGCTGAGAAACAGGCGTCTTCGTAAAAGCTGCCCTGGATATCCCAGCGTGCCGAGTCCAGTTTGCGCTGGGCTTGTCGGAACCAATCGGCGTGACGTCGCATGAATCACCTCTCTGGATTGCGCGGAATCACTATACTCTGGTTGTCTTTGCCTGTCAAGTCGGAGGATTGACTTTTGCGCAAACTTGTATTATAATATAATGTGGATGCAGTAAAAACCTATCCACAGCCCTAGCCAGTCCCCACAGCATCTGGAGGAGAGGAGAGTGCCTGTATCCTGCGCCGAGACCAGGGTCGAGGTTGAGCGGCTGGTGGAGCGCTTCGCCAGCCTCCACGCCCGCGACCGCAAGCGCTACAACGAAGCGGCCACCCGGCAGGAGTTCATCCTGCCCCTCTTCGATGCCCTGGGCTGGAACACGCCAGACACCCGCGAGGTCAGCCCCGAAGAGCAGGTGTCGCGCGGGTTCGTGGACTTTGCCTTCCGCATCCAGGGCATCCCCCGCCTCTTCCTGGAGACGAAGAAAATCCCCGCCGACCTGGGAGACCCCCGCTGGGCACAGCAGGCTATCAACTACGCCTGGCTCAAGGGGGTTACCTGGGCCGTGCTGACCGACTTTGAGGAGCTGAAGGTCTTCAACGCCGAGTGGCAGGAGATCATCCCCGCCCGCGCCATCTTCAAGGACCTGCACTGGCAGCAATACCTCGACCGCTTCGACGGCCTGTGGCTGCTCTCGCGCCCGGCGGTGATGGAAGGTGCGCTCGACCGGGCCGCCGAGGCGGTGGGCAAGAAAGCCGCGCGCACACTGGTCAGCCGCCAACTGTTCGCCGACCTGACCGAGTGGCGGCGTGAGTTGTTCCTCCACCTGCGCCCCTACAACCCCACGTGGAGCGTGGAGCAGATTGACGAGGCGGTGCAGTACATCCTCGACCGCCTGATCGAACTGTACCGGCTGCGCCCGCTGGTGCGCCAGTGGCGTGACGAGAGGCGCAAGAAAGACCTGGTGGCCCAACTGAACGGGCTGTTCCGTGAGTTTGACGCCGCTTACGACAGCCGTCTGTTCGCCCCGCATTTGTGCAAAGAACTGACAAGCGATCTCGGCCCCTACGAGCAGATCATTGAGGGGCTGTACGAGGTGCCGGGCGGCTATGGGCTGTACGATTTCAATTTTGGCATGGGCCGTAAAGTGGCGCCGGATTTTTCCGCTGATAGTGATAGACTGGTTCATGGTGATAGGCCTCCTGTGCTGAGTTTGCGGACTGCAATACAGGTGTGCCTATTACCTTCACCTTTGTCAAGCTTGATACGAGCCTGACCATCATGCACTTATTTCTGGCGAAACTTGGGAAGCTCAAACGCCTTGCGGCTTTGGGCAACTTCGTGCTGTAATGTGAACCACCCGCGTCATTACTGCCTAAAGAGGTGTTGAATGAACGACAAGGACATACAAGTTGAGTTGGATGATTACGGTCAGATCGTGGGCAAGGCCCGGAAATCCGAAGAGTTCGTGCCGCCTCCCCCGCCTCCACGAACACCACCTCAAAGAGGGGATGGAAGTGGCGGCAGCGTAAGCGGCCCTCTAGTCGGTGTCCTAGGTTTGGTCATCATAGGGGTTATATGTATTGGTGCCGTTGGACTCTTTCTCCTCCTGCGGCTACAGCCCGCCCCTAGCTCAGCCATCACGTCGCCGCCTGATGTCGTCGCTACCGAGTCCAGCAATGAGCAACTTGCTCCCACTGATCATTCTGTCGCCGCCCCTACAGACACCCCGCACAGAGTCACCCAATCACCTACCAATACGCCAAAGGCTCTACCATCGCCAGTTTCTGAGCGGACAAGCATAGGCCAGTCCGCAGGAGGCCGCGACCTCTCGGTAACCATTGTAGGTTACAAGGGGGGTATTCCGGTCGTCGTAGTAGGAAGTATTGAAGGCGATCAGATATCAACTCGTACATTAGTGGACGCCCTGATCAATTACTACCGTCAGGATGAAAAAGTACCCGAGGGAGTCGTTTTTTACTTCATTCCTTCTATAAACCCGGATGGAAACGCCTCCAATTCCCGGTATAACGCTCACGGCGTGGATCTGAACCGCAATTGGGATACCAGTGACTGGAAGTCCAATGCCGCGGTACCGGGCTACCCCAATGGAAAAGCAGGGGCTGGGGGGAGTTATCCTTTTTCGGAGCCGGAGATTGTCGCCTTGCGCGACCTGCTAAACGGCTTGAAAGCAAACTCATCACGGCTACGGGCTGTTGTACTCCATGCCTCAGTGCAGGTCTCCAACGGTGAAGTATATCCCGGCGGCGATAGTGCGACCACCATTGCCAACGCCTACGCTGACGCAGCCCACTATGGCATCGAGTACGGATGGGATCAGTATACTACCTCTGGAGAAGCGATCACATGGTGTGACGAACAAGGCATTCCCTCCATAGATATAGTCAATCCGGCTTCACAAGGCCCATCTTCGCGAGTATATGGAAGTTTAACTCTGCTTGATGTCACCGTACAGGGGTTGGAAGCGATCACCAGATAATGAGTGTGGTTAGTATGACGATCAATGACTTAAAACGCACATCGAGAGAACAGCAGACGAACGTACCACAATCGGGCAGACCTCACTGGGGCATGAATGAAGTCACACCCGTGATGATCGTCGTAGGACTGTTGCTGCTCGTAGCCGGTCTGCTGATTGGGGCGCTGATAGGGTATGCGCTGTGCACAACCGGCACAGCGGCTGTGCCCTCAGTAGCAACAATAGTACAAAGCACTGTAATTCTTGGTGAAGTTCTAACTGCCAGCCCGGTTCCAGAGACTCCAACACTGATACAGCAAGGTGTGTACACCGTTACGTTCACATCCACCTTCTCCCCTACTCCAACATCACTGCCTCCTACACCAACGTCACCACCGCCTTTTGAGGGACCTACTGAGTATGGCAGGTCTGCGAACGATTATTCATTGCAGGTATATCGTTTGGGCAACGGTCCCTCGGCGCGGGCCATCATTGGCGGGATTCACGGAGGATATGAGTGGAATACCGTGGAACTGGTGAGTGAGACGTTGAAGTATCTCCTGACCAACCAACAGCTGATTCCACCTACAGTGACCCTGTACATCATTCCGTGCGCGAACCCGGACGGTTACGCAGCGGGGACCGATGCCATAGTGGGACGGATGAATGGCAACGGCGTAGATCTGAATCGGAACTGGGGTTATGAATGGCAGCCCACGGCTACCCACGGAACACGCCTGGTCGAAGCCGGCGCCGGCGCGTTCTCTGAACGGGAAACTGATGCGCTGCGTCGGCTCATAGAAAAAGAAAGGGTTGAGTTGGTCGTCTTCTACCATAGCGCAATGGGGGGTGTCGTTTTTTCCGGTGCCGAGCCGGAAAAGTCGGCCACCTTTGCTTTGGCAGAAATGCTGTCTCGAGAGACCGGTTATCGCCATCAAACAGAAGGAGTGCCGGGGCAAATCACGACCGGGGATGCTATTGATTGGCTATCCGCGAAGATGGGGATCGCCGGCGCGGAAATCGAGTTAACCACTCACGATTCTATCCTGGGTACGGAGGAATTTCAGCGCAATTTACGCGGTATCCTGGCCTTCTTGGAGTGGCCGATACCTGCGATCGGCCAGGAAACGTTTACGGTTGGCGCGTGGGAGCCTTATCCGGTCCAAGATGGTGACACTTTGTGGGGTATCGCTGGGAAATTCGGAATTGAGATTGGCTCGCCCAGATATGAGGCATTCATCTCGATGAATCAGATCGACGATCCCAATCAGATTATCCAGGCCGGACAGGTCTTGACGATACCGTTAGAGTCTGAAGACGATTGAAAGTATGCTTGCAAAGCGCGTGTTCATCGCACCTCTGATAGGATTGCTAGTCTGCCTGTGGGGTGGCCCTGCGTCGGCAGGTTGGGAACACAGTGACGTGGCTCACCCAACTTGTTGGTGGCCGCTTGTCTACGACCTGGACGAATGCGATGAGTCACCCAACATAGAAAGACGGGCCAGAGAAGGAGAGCACGCGTTGCTCCTTCCAACTCCGGCCTCACCTTCTGTGCCACTTGGGCAGGCTGCCTTCGAGGTCACACGACCGACTGTAGCGGGTAAGTCACTGGCTGTAAACCAATTCGCTCAGATGTTGTACGTTTACGAAGACGGCATCCAGATTCGTGCCATCCCGGTAAGTACGGGCGTCCGTATGTCCTACACCCCGGCCTTCCGTGGACAGGTAGGGCGTTACGTGAACACCTTTTATAGCTTCGGTAGTTTCATTGAGCACGCATGGTACCTGACCAGAGCCACGGGGAACATTTACATTCATGGAGCGCCATACACCTTATCAGAGGGGCAGAAGGTATATGATGGTCTTGAATTCCTCGGCGTTAAACCGGTTTCTCACGGCTGCATCCGCGTGCATCCTGCCGACGCGGAGTGGCTGGCGCAGTGGAATCCGACAGGGGTTCCCATCGTCGTGACAGCGCCCGACTTTAGCAAGGACTGATAGACGATTTTTTTCTCAATGACGAGGGAAGGAATGACATCGGAAACAGTGTTACAAGCCAATGAACCGCGTGTTCTCATTGCCAAAAGTGCAATCAAGGTGATTGAACAAGAAGCGCTGCTCTCGGCTGACCACGAGACCGGAGGGATTCTGCTGGGCCGGCGGTTGAACGAACACGAGATCCTGGTCCTGGTCGCGACGAAACCCGGCCCGGAGGCCGACCACAAGGTGCATACGTTCGCGCCAGACGTGCATTATGCCAATCAGCAGTTGGGCGAATTGCGCCGCCAATACCCAGGCACCGATTTCGTCGGCACCTGGCACAAACACCCCCCCACGTCGGACCGCCCCAGCAGCGGCGATCGGGAGCAGGCGCAAGACATATTGGGCGACCCGGATTACGCGGTAGACGAACTGGTCGCGCCCATCGTAGTGGTGCGGGGAAACGCTGTCACAATGAAGGTGTATTACGTCCAGCGCCGGGAAACCCAGCAGGGGGATTTTGCCTACATAGACCACAAGGAGATCTCCAACCAGGAGGCTGAAGTGTTATTCCGAGAGTCTGGCCAAGACGACGTGCGCCGTTATGAGGACCGTTTGGGCGAAGAACTGCGGCTTTTAAGTCGTTATAGCGTGGGCAACCCCACTCGGTTGAAAGATGGGAGCGTGGTGTTCACCGTGCAGCAGGGTGAGGGCACGATTTACTTGGTTTGCTCGGCTCTCTATCCCCAGGTCGCGCCCAGGGTAATGGTCGAGCAGAAGGACGGGCGGCAGCGTGAAGTCGCCTCGGCGGTGATTACCAACTGGACCAGCGCGAGACATCTGGTAGAAATTGCAGATGAAGTGGCGGCTCAATTGCGCCAGGGCAGTGTCTCTACATCCCCCGCCGATTCAGAGGTCCTCATCCCGAGCCGTCCGGCTTCACCGGAGCCGCCCAATTCATCCCGGTCGATCCCGCCTGTGGTCTGGGGAGTGGTCGGGACACTTGCTCTGTTTTCATGTGTGGCCGCTGTGCTGCTGGCCCGACCAGTGATATTTCCCGCCGCAGAGGCCAGCCCGACCATACAGACCGTGGCAGTATCGCCGGAAACCACGCCTGCAACGGCTTCTCCGACGACCGGCAGTGCGGTTGCACAGGCAACGCCCTCTCTCCCCGGACACGCCAACTTGAATGTCACGCCGGAATGGCAGTTTGAGAACGGCGAGGGCGGCGGCTCTTGTATGCTCACGTTCAGAATCAACGGAGGAACCCCCCCATATATCTGCACTGTGGGCGGGCAAACAGTGGAATGCGACAACTATCGGATTCTGTGCACTTGTGGCGGCGAGAACATCAGCGTATCCTATGAAGTACAGTCTGCCGATAGGCAGCGGTTTGTCGACGATGCGTTATTCTTGATGCCTGCCTGCACACCGACCCCGACGCCTACGCCGACCAGTACCCCCACCCCAACGCTGACACCAACAGCGCTGCCGGAAGAGTCTGTGGCACCTCCTCGGGACACTTTTAAAATCCCAGAGCCAGTACGAGCGTATGACGCTGACAATGTGCCGATGGCTCAGTCTATCACATTAGGGCACACGGCAATCTGTTTCACGATGCGTTTTGCCATCCAGAACATGGGAGAACGACCCGTGCGTGTTCACCAGGCTGGCACTGCAGCATACCGGGATGGACAGCCTCTGAGTGACATGTTCATAGGGGGCAATTTCGAACTGACTGATGGGCTGCTGCAGCCAGGTGCTTCTGTTACGATTGAAGTACGAGGGGCCAGCAGTGATGGTCAAGGCACAATCTGTGGATTTGATTTGTTTGAAGATGGGCTAAAGAAAGACGCCGTGAGTTCTTACAACATCTTGACTACCGATACACTGACCTTTGTGCCCTCGATCCAGGTCAGTTGGCCCGATGTGGACTGCAACGCCGCTCCTGAATGCCCGTGGTACCCATTTACGGACAGCGGCTCGCTCACGGTACGGTACCGGGAATAACCTTCGAATCTGCTGCTGCACAGAGGAGTGTACAGTATGTCGGATTCCTCTCGAAATGCTCTAGAAACGATGGGCAAGTCCGCTGAGTCGCTGCCACCTGGCTGGATCATCGTAGGGTTTGCCGCGGGAGTTGTGCTGGCCAGCCTGGTATGTGGGGCACTTATCTGGCTGGATGTGCCCGCCATCATTTTCCCACCCCTGACGCCGACACCCACCCTCACGGCCACTCCCACCCCGACGCCAACGCGCACCCCCACACCAACGATCACCCCCACACCGGCGGCGCTGGACTTTGCCTGGAGCACCATCCGCTGGGCACCTCTCCACGACAACCCTACCATCGCGGTGGGGACCATCCGGCTGCTCATTGATGGCGGCTTTCCGCCCTACCGGGTGTTGCACAATGGATGGGAGGTCAATCCCTCTGACGGCGTTTTCTATATTACCATCCAAACGCCCAACTGCGTGCCGGTCTCCGGCAGTATTGAAGTGCGTTCGAACGATGGCCAACGTATGGTGCGGACGTACATACTGGGCGCTGACGAGGTCCCATGCCCGACGCCTACGCCGGCGCGGTAGGTTCAGGTTCACCAAGCGGGAGGATAGCGATGTTTATGATATTGATCGATGTGTTTCAGGGGGCAATGTTGTTCGCCGGGCTGTCCCTGGCATTCAACGTAGTGGCTTTTACCTCCACCAACTGGGGATTCATTTTCCTGTTAACGATGATCGGCGCGCTACTGGGGGCATTGGCCGGCGCCTTGATGCGCAGCGCGGAGCCGGCCAATGTGTGGGCGCTGCCGCTCGGTTCCATGACCGTGGCAATGATCGTCGGGATATTCGCTATGGCGTTTGACTTTTTCATCTTTGGAGTTGACAAGATGCACTGGCGTGCCATTATCGCGCTTTCGCTGATCAGCTCGGCGCCGGGGTTGATCGTCGGATGGATCCTGGCGCACCAGTTCAGCGTGGGGGATGGGCATCAGCCGTCCATCTCTCCACGCTTCCCGGGGGTCAGTGATGTTCGCCAGCCAATGCCGCCAGCACTGCGCGAGCCGCTGCCGGTGGTGCAAACCCAGGCCGATTTTCATAGAGTCCGGTGGCAGCAGTTGGAACAGATGCTCCAGGCTGAGATCAGGCAATTCCCCTCCGGTATGCAGGCCACCGCATCGCAGCCGGTCGGTGACAGCGACAACGTGTGCGTGACAGCCACGCTGAACAGGCGCGGGCAAACGTTCAAGTTCTATCTGGTGTGTACGCCCGACTATCCGGACGAGCCGCCGCAACTCTTGACTGAGCAGATTGACCGTTTGCAGGACAGTGCAGGGCAAGAGGTGCGTTACCGTTCACAGGTCATCCAACAATGGGGGCCAGGCAGCCGGTTGTACCAGGTCGTGGATGAAGTGTATCAGGTCTTTAGCAGGCGCTGAAACCAGTGGATGAACGAACCCTGATCATTGTTGTCGTCGTCATTGCTGTCATTCTATTGATTGTCAGCGCGGCGGCGGCCTATTTCTGCCTTCGCTGGTTGGCAAGACAGCAGGAATCCTGGGAAGAGCATCGGCGTTCCGCCAGACGGCTGCGTCCTGTCCCCGGTGATAACGCTGATGTGGTCTGGATGGGTGTTGATGTAGAGAGGAGGTTGCAGGATGAGATAAGGGAGTTGGAAAGAGCAGGCTATCGCTCGCGGCTAGTTCGGTTGGAAGAGGGCGCCTATTGCATCAGCGTGTCCGGTGCTCTGCCGACGAAGGAGCGGACGGCTTATCTCTACCTGGAATGTCGGGACCGTTTTCCGTTGGCCCCGCCCAACATCTACGCCGAAGTGTTGAGCGCGACCCGTTTTGACGAGTTCGGCCAGGCCGAAACACGGGAAGTTGCGTTACAGCCCCTGGCGGCTATAATAGGGTGGGAGGCGCAAGCCGGTTCTCTGCTGACCGTGACGCGGGAAGCGTTCGCCCAACTGGACGAATCCTACCGCCCTACCGGGCAACTGTCCGGATTCCTCAACCAGTATGGAGACTGGGTGCGCCCAGATCATGCCTAGCTTTATGTACAAATACGGGAGGTGTGGAAATGGCTTCTCAGAGACCTGTCACTACTTTGGAAGAACTGAAGCGCCAGATGGAAAAAGGGCAGGAGATTCAAGTCGATCAAGAAGGTAAAGTGCATATTCCAGATGACGAGGAAGTGCAAAAGCAGATAGCTGAAGGCAAGAAAGTCTCCAAAGTAAAGCCGCAACGCTGGTTTTGAGATGCCGCGTTGTTTCTGCTTCTCATCATTGTTCGGAGGTACACACCGCGATGTCTACGTACTGGTTTGAGCATGATCCGGTCCGGTTGTTGATCGAAAACAAAGCCATGCACGAAAGGTACCCCCAGTTCACCCTGCGCAAACTGGACGATGGACGGCTGGCCTGGCTAGGGACGTTGACCTCGAACACCGGCAATCGGTACCGGATTGCTCTCATCTACCCTAACAACTTTCCCAATAGCCCGCCGGAAGTCTACCCGATTGACCCTGTCATTGAGGTGGTGGATGTGGGTGGACAACGATATAAGCACCAGTATCGAGACGGTCACCTGTGCCTGTATTATCCTGCCGACCGCACGTTTGGCGCTAACTCGACGGCCGCCACGGTGGTGACGGTTGCCGCTGCGTGGTTTTTCTCCTACGAGTATTGGCTGCGCTCCGGCAAACGAGAGTGGCCCGGGGTGGAGGCGGACTGACCATGTCTTCAACCGAGGTGTGGTTGGCGCAGGAATCAGCGTATGAGGTTATCATCTCTGAAACTGCCAACAGCCCCGGCATGGAAACCGGCGGCATCCTGGTCGGTCGGCAGGTCACGTACCGGGGGCAGTCGGTGCTGGTTGTGCTGGCGGCATCTGGCCCGGGGCAGAGCGCGCAGCGGTCCGCGATCTCGTTCGCGCCTGACCTGGACTCTCATCTTGCGGCGTTGGATGCCTGGCGGCAGCGCTATGCGCGGTATGAAGTGGACTTTGTGGGGGAATGGCACAAGCATCCCCACGGCTTGCCGCGTCCCACCGCTGGCGACGTTCGCCAGGCGCGTGCTATCCTGCGCGACCCGGATTACGTACTGCCCCATGGCGGGGTTCTGATCCCCATCGCGCAATTTGGGGAACAGGGGAGCGAGTTGCAGATCTTTTACGTGACCCGCGACCGCGGCGACCCACTGGAATTGCCCTACCGCGTGGTGACCGTGGAGGAGTTGGAGCTGTTCCTGAAGGAATGTCTGCACGGCGCGCTGGAACCTGTGCCGCCGGTCTGGGAGAATACCGACGCTCCTCGGTCCAATGGAGCCCCATCCAGCAGATCCCGCGTCACGCGCTGGGGCGCGCCGCCTGCCAGGTTAGTGGGCGTTACCTACCTGGACGAACACACGCGGCCGACGGGGCGTGTGATCATTGGCGAATATCAGATAGTTGGCACGGAGCCTGCCCGGGCTTTGCCGGAGCCGGAGCCTGCGCCCGCGCCGGCCGCCGACAATATGGCCTTCCAGGCTCTCGTGCGCGAGATCCAACGGTTGGAGCGACTGGGGCAGCACTATGGGTTCACGGTACAGCGTCCGTCGGGAGCGGAGTTGGATTACGTCGAGCTCGTGTTTCGTGAACCGGTCCCGCTGCCGCAGCCGGGTGTGCCGCCGACCGCGCGACAGGAGGTCACGCCGGCCGACGTAACGGCAGAGATGGAGAGCCGCCGAGAGGCCATGCCGCGTCCCGGTGAACCGATTCAGGCCCTCCGCATCGCGTTCCCCTACAACTACCCGGTCGCCGACTTGAGTATGTGGATCATCGGTAATCGTGACTACCCGGTGAAACTGGAGGCGCTGCGAGCACGTGGCGCGAGCACGTTGGAACAGCGAGTAGATGTGTTGATGCATTGGCTGACGACTTCCCATCCCAAAGATTTGCCCGGCCTGATCGAAGCCAACGCAGAGTTCCTGTACCGGCAGGGCCTCCAGGCAGTGCGGAAGGGAGTGGACCACTTGGACGTTCTGCTCAAGTCGCTGGAAGAAAGAGCAGGGCGCAACGCGGTTATTGCCGATGCCGGGCCGGACCCGGTCTGATTGGACCTGTGAACTGAATCTGTGAATGAGCGCGAATCTGTTGCGCAGGTGCGCAGGTGGAACTTGCCGCAGGCAAGAGGCTGAGTGGTGCTTCGAGGAGCGAGGAGGATTACCGTGTTCGTCGTGATTCACGAGGAGGCGTTATCTAGAATCCGCGACCGCGCGGACGCAGGTGACGCGGGTTGGGGCGGTGCACTGACCGGGCGCGTGGTGGACAACGGCGACGTAGTGCGGATCACAGGTATTGCCGATGCGTTCGACGAGGATGGAGCAATCGGGCGATGGGGACGGCTCGACTTGGATACAGAGCCGTCTCTATCTTTGTTGGCCCAGGCCGGGCCCGGCGCAGTGGCGATTTTTGTCGCCCGCGATCCAGAGTCGCTGTGGGTGGGCGTGCGCACGGAGAAGGGGTGGACGCAGACCGACTACGATGTGATCCGCCTGCACGCCGACTTTGCCAGCCGGCTGGACGGCCTGTTCGACACCGCTTATCTGGCCGGTAAGACCGTGGCGGTCATCGGGCTAGGCACGGGCGGCTCTGTGGCCGCCGTGGAGCTGGCCAAGAACGGCGTGGGGCGCTTCCGCCTGGTGGACTTTGACCGCCTGGAGACGCACAACGTCGCCCGCCACGCCTGCGGCCTGCGCGACATCGGCCGCTACAAGACCCGTGCGCTGGCCGATCTGCTACGCGACAAGCACCCCGCCGTGCAGGTCGAGACGCACGAGTTCAACGTGCTGCAAGACCGCGACCGGCTTACACAGGTGATCCGGGGCAGCGACTTGGTGGTTGCGGCGACGGATTCGGAGGCCTCCAAGCGGGCGATCAACGAGGTGTGCTGGTCGCACGGCGTCCCGGCCGTGTACGGTGCGGCTTATGACCGCGCCTTCGGCGGCGACGTGTTGCGCGTCATTCCGCCGGATACGCCATGCTACGAGTGCTTTTACAAAGAGATCGCCGAACTGTTCGATACCGCGCCCAAAAAGACCATAGACTATTCCTCGGCCGATCCCACCAAGGTCGTGGCCGAACCGGGGCTGGGCCTGGACGTGGCCTTTATCGCGTTGATTCAGACCAAGATGGCGCTGTTGACCTTGTTGCGTGGAACGCGCAGCACATTGGAGGACTTTCCCAAACACTATGTGATGTGGGGCAACCGCTGTGAGTGGATTTTTGAGCAACCCTTACAAAGCTTGTTCCTGGAGGTGGCCGTGAATCCGACCTGCCCCGTGTGCCGCCGTGAGGCGTACCTGGCGCAGGAGTTGGGGATGACGCCGGACGAGGCGCGTACGCAGGGGCAACAGGTGCTGGCCGAGGTAGAGGCGCTTGAGGCAGTGGCGATTGAAGGAATCAAATCGTCGAAAGATAAGGCGTGAGTGATGAGTGATCGGGACCAAATACAGCAGCAGGCGCAACAGATAGCCTTATCGCTTGTCAACAAGGGTATCCGAGTTAACGTGTACCTGCTAGACGATGCTTCTATAGGGCTGGAAGTACTGGTATTCAAAGATACCATTCTATACTTGAAGATAGATCCAGAGAGTGACTCACCTGTGATGCATTATGTCGAGACTTTTCCCGACGAATGTAGCATCCCCGTAGATTTATCCTCTGTAAGGACGTGGCGCAAATATTCTTCGTTAGATGACGCAGTGAATGACACGGTCGGCGAGTTTATCGAGACTTTCAGGGAAAGAGGCAAGAGCAACTTTGAGCAAGTCCTTACGCTTGTGGAAACGGCGGCAGAATTTCAGGTGAGTGAAAGTCCATTTCCATCATCACGCATAGTGATCAATGGATATGCTGAGTTTGCTCCATCCCCCCAACGTTGGTGGGGGGGCCGTACATTAGAAGAACTTCGACAGACAATGGAAGCGACAACGGAAGTTCAGGTGGATGAATATGGTCAAATTCACGTCCCTGAAACATCTTCATTAGAAGCTACCCATCAGATCGTGAAAGGTGAAGGTCCTGGAAAAGTTAGACCTATACGTTGGTTCGCCGGCCCGGCTGTTGACATTCCCTTTGTCATTTCTCGCTACATTAACACTACGTTTCCCCAGGATGGACAAATTGGTCAGGTTCAAATCCTTCGCGTCCAGATCTGTTGCAGAACTGATTCGGATTTCTCTCGCTATGTTCATCTAGTCGTCAGTCCAGAGGCGCAAAAGACTGGTGAAATCCCTGTGGACATTTACGTCCGTTTTGACCTCAGAGACTTTGAGTGTGACGGCCCCAACGTACAGTGCGTGGCCGTGCCGCTGGACGCCGACTCCAGCCCGGTCATCTTCAAACTGATCCCCAAGTCGGAGGGCCTCAAGACGCTGACCGTCGAGATTTACCAGCACAACAGTTACGTCGGCGAGGCCCAGGTGCAGACCGTCGTCGGGCGGCTGCTCGAACCTGCCAGGGAGACGCATCCTGGCGTGCCCTTCAACCTGTTATCCCACGGCACCGGGCCGGACCTGACCCTCCGCGTGGCCGCAGCCGGGCAGCGGGATGGCAAACAGGTTTACCATTTCACCCTGATCTCGTGCCCGGACCTGAACCTCTATTTCCACGACGGCGGCGAAACGGCCTTTACCCGCGTGCCTACCGCCTATCTCGAAGAGATCCGGGGCGAACTCAACGAGTGGGCCAACCAGGGCGGTGCGGCGGCGCTGCTGAACGAGCGGCTGGCGCGCGTTGGGGCTGACCTGTACGATCAACTGTTTCCCGAAGCGTTGAAGCGGCTGTACTGGGAAGAATTGCGCGAGCGTGTCAGGACGCTGCACATCGTCTCCGACGAGCCGTGGATCCCCTGGGAACTGCTCAAACCCTGGCGGCGGCTGCCCGACGGCGCGATCGAGGAAGATGAATTCGTGTGTGAGCGGTTCGCCCTGACCCGCTGGCTGACCGGCCATTTCCCCACCGATATACTGCCCCTGCATCGGTTAAGCCTGTTGACCGACGTTGCGCTGCGCTATACCGACGAGGAAGTGGATGCGCTGCGCCGCTTCCCCGGTTGGGAAGTGCACACCGTGGCGCTGACGCAGGCGGAGATCTACCGGCTGCTTGAGAATGGCGGCTTTGACGGCCTGCACTTTGCCTGTCACGGGGAGTACAATCCGCGCAATCCCGATCAATCGGTGTTGCGTCTGGAAGACGGTTTCCTGCGCCCAAGTGACATCTCCGGCCGCATGCAGCAGTTCGGGCGCGACCGGCCGCTGGTCTTCCTGAACGCCTGCGAGGCGGCGCAACAGGGTGTGGCTTTGACCGGACTGGGTGGCTGGGCGCGCAAGTTCCTGGAAGCCGGCAGCGGCGCCTTCATCGGCCCGACCTGGGAGGCCACCAGCCTATCTGCCAAGACGTTCGCGGTCGCCTTTTACCGGTTCTTTCGCCAGGAGGGCAAGCCGATTGCCGAAGCAGTCCGGCTGGCCCGCGAGGCCATTCGGGAGGACGGCAACCCGACCTGGCTCAGTTATGCCGTGTATGCACATCCGATGGCCCAAGTTCAGGAGGTATACTGATGAGCGAACAAGATACAATCTGGGTCGTCACCGAGTCATCTGCGACCCGCAGACGCGCTCCCACGGCGCTGAAGGCCGAGGACCTGTCGGTCAACGTCAGTGTGTTCATCGAGCAGATGCGCGAGGTGCTGGAAAAGACGCCGGAGAAGCTGGGACGGTTCCGGTTCGTGGAAATTGAAGTCCACGCCGAGGTGTCCGCCAAAGGCACGCTGGCACTGCTCGGCACCGGCGGTGAGGCCGGCGCGACGGGCGGCCTCAAGTTCGTGTTTCGGCGCGTACCGGAGCCTGCATAGCGTATTGGTGAAACGTCCCAACACAATTTTGACAGGAGGTTAACGATGGCGACGAATAAATCTGAGATCGTTGAGAATCTGGTGACCGGGCCGGAGATCGTCACTGGCGTCAAGGCATTTCAGAAGAAACGCGTGGATGAGGGCGAGGCGGCGGTCGTCACGCTGGACGGCAAGTACCGCGAGACGTTGCCACCCGGCCCGATTTACCTGGCCAGGTACCCGGTGTTCACCCAGTGTAAGATGTACTTTGTGGATACGCGCGACCGACAGTTGAAGGGTTCCACTACCGGTGAGTTGACGATCATGCACCCGGCGCCGGTGCTGGTGGACCTGAGCGTGATCGCCACTTACCGAGTGGTGGAGCCGCGCATCGTTGCGCTGGAAGTGGAGCAGCCGCTGGGCACGCTGTTTGACTTCACGTTGGAGGCCATGCGCGGAGCCGTTCAGAGTATGAAATTCGATGACTTCCTGGTGGGCGGTCAGGCGGCGAATTGGATTCTGCAAACACTGCGCAAGCGCGGCTTGCGCGAGTATCTGGGGCTGGAAATCGTCCACGTCAACATCAGTCACGTCGGCGCGAACGAGCGTGTGCGGCGCTTGATGGAGGACGAGGGGCTGCGCCAGCGCGAAGTGGACGCCGAATTGCGCGAGCAGGCCGCGCGCCACCAGGCTGAAATGCAGCGGCAACTGGATCAGGCTTATGCTCAGCGGGACGTCGCCAAGCTGATTGACTTGACACCGGAGTATATGGCACTCTACAAACCAGAGTTGTTCACCACGGTTTTTGGCAACCGCCAGGCGACGGACGAGCTGCGTTTGCAGGCGTTGATCGAAATGGCCAAGATGGGCGTCATCTCGCCCTCGGCCGGAGCGGGCGGCGGGCAGGCGCTGTCGGATCTGCTGCTGGGGATGTTGGGCGGTCAGCCTGGCGCTCCGGCGTTGGTAGGCGGCGCAGAGGCCGGCGGGAGGTTGGGCCTCGGCGCCGGGTCTGTCGAGAGCGCCAAGCAACGCTTGAGCCGGGAACACGCCACTTTGCAGTCCGGCGGCTACAACACCACCCTGAAGCAATTGCCGAGCGGTGAGTATGCGATGCTGGTGGCGCTGCAGGACGAGAAGGGCAATACGCTGAATATCTACATGGTGTGTAACGAGCGGTATCCGGCTCATCCACCGCAGGTGTTTGTAGAATTGAACGGCGAGCAAGAGGAATACCAATCGGCGTTGTTGCGCAATTGGACGGCTGAACAATCCGCGCTAGATATAGTCGGCGAAGTGATGGAGTTTTACAGTTGACCAGGAGGGCGCGTGAAACCGTACATCCACGTTATCGGTCCCACGATTCACACAGACGAGATATGGAGCGACGGCGGAGTCAAACCCCGCGAACGCACCGGTGCGCATGCGATGTTTGCTGCCCATGTGCCGTTCATCCCCAGTTTTCTGTCGGATGACTTCGTACGCATGATCGGTGGGGTAGGTCGCATCCCGCTCATCTCCGGGCGGCAAATTCGCTTCATCAACGACCTGTGCAGCGCCCGCGACCTGCCGGACACCCAACAGCACAGCGCTACGTTCAGCCTGCGCTTCATCGCGCGTCCGTGTGAAGATAGCGGTGAGTGTGACGTCGAAATCGTCTTTCTGGGCAAGGTCTTTAACGAGAACAAGCGACGGGCGATTCACCTGGCCGGGGTATTATGGGACAAGTTCTACGCGCACTTTCCATTGGAGGATCCGTTCAACTATCCCCTTATCCCGGTCACTACGCCGGAAGATTTTGTGCGGTGTCTGCTCCCGCTGCCGGTGGATGTCATCCAACCCGATAACCTGATGGAGGTGCGCAAATACGAGGACACCGATCCGATGATGGGCGACGCGGCGATGGGATATTATCCCCATCCCTTCTCGCCGGTGTTGGACCATAGCGCGATGGGGCGTTTCCTGGAAACGCTGGCGCACCAGGATCAGGTCTGCGTCGCCAACATCAGCATTCAGCCCACTCCACTGTTTCACGATGAGTTGGTCAGCATCAACCGGATGCTCAGCCAATACCGTGACCTATGGGAGTCAGCAGAACGGTCGGAGGGTTTCCTGGCACCCTATCGCAAGGAGCGTTTCGAGGACCTGTGGCGCACGTATGATCCGTTGATTGACCAACGCAACCACCTGTTCTCTATTGTCATCCAGGTCATCGGGGAGCGGGAGGCGCCGATAGACGTCGTGGATGCCCTGGGGTCGGAATTTATGAATAACTCCACGGACGAACCTCGGCTGTGGACGCGCCTCAGTCCGCGCGATATCCGTGAACTGCAAACGGCCAGAGACAACTTTGGTTTGTTGGAACACAAAATCTGGGGCAACCCTGCCGCAGCGCCATGGACACGTCGTTTACCGTTCCTCGTCACCGCTTACGAGGCCGCCGGTGCATTCCGGTTGCCCATTCCGCCGGAAAGCGGCTACATGCCCGGTATCGTGGTCAAAGACGAGCCTTTCGTGCGGCCTTCAGAGGCGGCATTGAGCGCGACGGAGGCACAGCGGCTGACCGGCAAACCGCAGATGGTGGTTCCGTTGGGGGAGATTATTCATCGGGGTACCCCTACCGGCGTGGCGTTCAACCTGTCGGTGCAAGATCTCAAGCGGCACGCGCTCATCGCCGGAGCGACGGGCAGCGGCAAGACCAACACGTGTCTCTATATTCTCTCTCACTTGTGGGCCGATTACAGGATACCGTTCCTGGTGCTCTACCCGATTGACAAACCGGACTATCGGCTGTTGATGGCCGATGAAGGGGTGCGTGACCGGCTGCTCATTTTTACCGTGGGCGACGAGACCATTGCACCGTTCCGTTTCAACCCTTTCCACGTGCCGCCCGGCATTTTGTTAAAGACCCATCTGAGCCTGTTGATGCGCAGTTTTATGGCCGCGTTTTCGATGTGGGATCCGTTGCCGGCTATTTACCGTGAAGCGCTGCGTCAGGTATACCGCGACCACGGTTGGAACCTGGCGACTGGCAAAGGCGGCGGCCCAGGCGTCGCCGATCCGACGATGAGCGATTTCTACGAAACCATCGTCGAGGTTTCGCGGCAGTTGACCAAGGAGTATGGCAAGGAGGTCCAGGGGAATCTTCGCCAGGCGTCCGAAATACGCATTCGTGATCTACTGCACAACACAAACTCGATTATCAACGTGGCCGAGCCGGCGCCTCTCTCCGAAATCTTGAGTCGGCCCACGGTGATGGAACTAGGCCGGGTTGGCTCCAGTGAGGACATCGCGTTGATTATGGGTTTCTTGCTAACGGCCCTTACCGAGCAGTTGCAAAGTGAGCAAAAAGATATGCCTCAAGACAAACGTAACCGGTTGCACATCACACTGGTTGAAGAGGCGCACCGTTTGATGTCCGGAGGCGGTTTTGGGAGTGAGCATCAGGCCGACCCACGCGCCAGGGGCGGCGAGGACTTTAGTAACATTCTGGCCGAAGTGCGAGGATTTGGCGAGGGTATTCTGATCGCCGAACAGATCCCAACCAACCTGGTGCAAGGCGCGATAGGCAATACTCACGTCAAGGTCATGCACTGGTTGGAGGATGCCGCCAGTTTTGACCTATTCAGCGATATCCTCAACTTGAACGAGCGTCAGCGGGAGTATGCGCGCACCTTGGGCGTGGGCCAGGCGATCGTGCGGAGTAAATCCGGACGCCCGGTGCACATCAAAGTCGAGAACTATTTGGACCGCTTCCAGCGCGCCGTGACCGACGCGCCGTTGATTGACTTCGTATTGCCGGACGGGACACGCATCCAGGACGAGACAGATGCTAGCGTGCGGACATTTATGCCCGGGCGGATCGACATGCCGGCAGCGATTGCCTGGGAGCCGGCAGAGCGTGTGGTGCATCAGTGGGGCGACGCAGCCTGTCAGTTTTGCCGTGCACCGTGTCAATATGGAGAGCATGTTGGGCGTATACCGCTAGCACAGATCAAAGCAATAGCATCGGCGGCCAGAGCGAACGATTGGGCCCAGGTGCGCGAGGCGTGTCTTGAAGTGGTCCGCCAGGCCGGGCTTCCAGCAAACCTTGATGCGGCTTATTGCTACTTGGCGCGATTGGCGCACAATCCTAGCGCGGATGGCCGACCCAATCTGGATGTGTACTCCAATATAGGAGAAGCACTCCACGTGTTTCACACCACTGGAGGTGATCAATGAACGGTGATCGTATGGTAGATACAGGGAACCAGGACACAGATCTCGGGGGCGTGGACACGGATATGGGTGAAGCCGCGCCGGACACAGATATGGGCGGAGATTGGGGCAAGTCGCCAGATGCGCCAGAAACCCCCGATCATCCATCAGACGAAAACGGCTGGATAACCACCCATCCCCATCCAAACGTCGAGACTGAACCTTCCCCTGAACGCGAACCGATCAGTATCCCACCTGAGCAAGAAAGCCCATCCGGTCCACCGGAAGGTTGGAGTCCCGGCGGCTCAGAAGGTAGATGGTGATTAGTACTACAACGTTACTTTATCAGAGACCGTCCAGGCGCTGGACGGTGCGCTTATGATGAGACAGATGGGCAGCATGGTTTTGCTTCTGGATGAAGTGGATACGCCTGAGTGCCTCTGGCGGGTCAAGCCGCCTGATGGGCAGTACCGAAGCGACCAACAGGCGTGCCTGAGGGATGGTCAGTGCCGGAGCCCCCTTTTTAGCCGCTTCTGCACGCGGACGAGAAAATGATGAGCCAGAATACACTCTGTCATATGGTGATGCCAACCGATCCAAGAGCGGACCATGTAGTCGTCCATGCCCAGGCCGTCTTTCCCATCCTCCAAGGCGGTTTCCACCGGCCAGCGCATGCCCGCCATGCGTACCAATGCCGTATCCGGCGTGTTTGCGGGTGCGCTGCTGAGGTAGGTCTTGAGTTCAGGCTCTTCCTCCAAAGAGCGACGCAAGACCAGCCACACTTCACGGCCCGGCAACTGGTTGCGCACCTCCACCACGCGCCGGAAGGCAAACTCG